>Ga0114974_10001626_pt1 | contig 17663 bp, 27 predicted proteins | sample S_130206_EF_Meta_FD_87318 | JGI IMG/M metagenome (GOLD analysis project Ga0114974, IMG submission 87318) | Freshwater microbial communities from Lake Simoncouche, Canada to study carbon cycling - S_130206_EF_MetaG | ecosystem: Environmental > Aquatic > Freshwater > Lake | place: Lake... | reverse complement strand
ATTTAAACGGTAAAAACACTGTTATTTATCCCGAAAAACATTGTTTATATTTTTATTTTTGGTTTGATTTCTTTTATTTAGACTAATTGTTTAGATTTTAACGCATTTATCTTTTATTTTTACATCTTAATTTAGTATAAAAACATCATGACACCAGAAAATAAAAAAATAGCAATGTATGTAGGAGGAGCAGTTGTCGTAGGAGCAGTTGGATTTTTCGTTTACTCTTTCTTCCAAAAACCTATTGTTGTTGGAAATACATCAGTAGTATTAGGTAATGAAGAAGAGAAGGCTAATACACCTATCAATCCATTTAAGGAAACTTTAGCTCAATCACAATCTTATAGCCAAACACCATTTTCGGATGCGTTTAAAAATATAGATTGGGCTAAGGAGTTCAATTCTTATAAACCTTATATGAATACTGGAATTAAATAAGCATTAAAAAACAAATTAACAACACAAAATCAAGTGCCTAGTTGCACTTTTTTTTGACTTTTATTCTTTATATTTGTACCAATAACTTAAACAACTAATTATGGCTAGTAGTAGAAACTTAAAACCGCAGGTATTACAAATGAGACACGAAGGCTTGTCTTATAGAGAAATAGAAAGAAGGTTGAATTGCTCTAGGGGCAGTATCAATTACATCTGTAAAAAGCACGAGATGGTAGATATTGGAAAGAAACTTTACCCACTATCAATCGAATTAAAATCTCAAATTTTTGAATTTTGCAAAGACCACTCTATATCAGAAGCCGTTAAGCATTTCAATGTTTCGTTGTCCTCAATAAAAAAATACAAAAAAGCACCGAAAAAAATTCAAGAGTAATCTGAAATGAAGAAAAACTTTTCCATGAAGATATTTAACCTAATAGCCAAAAGGGTTTATAAAATATCTAAGAAGCGTAAACTTGGTTGGACTTGGCAACAATGTCAAAAGTGGACTTCCGCTAACTTGTATAAAAGCTACAAGGGAAAGTCTTTCAGCAAAATTAAAGTAACCGATGTAGATAAAGAGGTTATTGCTATACTTGACGGTAAAGCAATGCCTGCTGTTGGTGTTACGGCTAAAAAGGCTGAGGTATGTTTCAACATAAATCAAGTAACCAATGACCAAACGGACGATATTGGATTTTACTATCTAAAGGATAGAATATTTGGAGGTAATGGAGAGTTAGGATTTGATGACAATCTTAAAATTGCAGTAGAAGTAGATGGTTTAATTTCAACTGGGCTGATTAAAAAATATCAATTAGCTACTTCTGATATAACCAATCTTATTTCCGAGATACGAAAGCTTAAACTACCTTCTGGAGATGATTCCATAATTTTCAAAAGGGTTATGATTTCAGATAAAATATCCGAAATGAATAATCCTTGTAATGGCTACATACTTATAACAATGCTAGGTTCAAGTGCCGATGTTAACACAAATGAGGTTGACATGGATGTAAAAGAAAAAGACTTGTCGCCAGAATTAAAAGCAAAGCTAGACGAAGCTAGAAAGCTTGATGAAGCTTCAAAGCAGGCTATGGCTAATAAGAAGAGGGTTGTAGGTATGGAAAGACCAAAACAAGTGGAGCCTAAGAAGGGAGCTGAAGAGCCATCGGGTAAAACTGTATTAGATGCTGAAAGATACAAAGCACTTAACAGAACTCTTGAAATTTTGAAAGAGGATTATAAAGATGGACTTATTACCAAGAAACAATACCAAGCAAGACAACAGCAAATATTAAACAAATTTGAGCGAGGTGGTAAAATTTAACAACAATTACTATGGAAGTAAATCTAAAAGAATTACCACGACTTTATAAAAGGGTACGAATTGACCGAAAGTTTAAAACACTAAAGAACTGCAAAAGCGATTTCTTAATTAGAATTGGTAGCGAGTGCAATGAATTAGTCTTTGATGGAAAGCATACCTTATATCAAACGGCAAACAAAAATTTTCCAAGCAAGTTTATGTACCTATTCAATTTGGTTCAGACTGATGCTAGAAAATATTTACAAAAAAATCCAATAGTAGATGTGTCTCCTAAAGTGCCAGTAACCCTTTACAACTTCAAATACGACCATGAAAAAGGAACCTTGACTGGAACTGATTTAGACCATGCTTTTTGGAGGATTGCCTACGTTAAAGGCTATATATCTAAGAAAACATACGATAGAGCATTAGACGAAAAAGCAAAAGCCATTAGGCTTGCTTCACTATCTGTTTTAGGTAGCGAAAAGGTTTTTCAAAGATTTGTAGATGGAGAGTTTTACGAAAATGTTGTTACTAGAAAAAATGACCCACAACTTCAATCTATCTACCATGATATTAGGTATTCCTGCTATTACATGATGCACGAAATATCGATTATGCTAGGCGAAGAATTTGACTGTTACAAAACAGATTGCATATACTATAGAGATACAGAAGCCAATAGGAAAATAGTACACGACTATTTTGAGGAGAGAGAGATGCTATTTAAACAGTTGGTTTACAGTAGCATGGACAGCTTCACGATTAATGAATAGTTATTCAATATAAATTATTATATTTTATATAATACTTTTATTTTGTTTTAATATTTTTTTGCTATATTTGTTTCTAATTAAAATCTACAAGATGAACTTAACAACAATTCCCTTTTCAGAAATTGAAAACAAAAAAAAATACACAATTTCCACATTTATAGAAGATGGATTAAAAATTAACATCCTTAATGAAGTTACTAAGTACCACAAGATACCTAGTGGAAACTTTTATAAGTTTGGAGCCATTATTAATGGTGAATACTTTTGGTATTTTAGAGCTACTCCAGTCGCTAACGATAGGGAGCAAATGCGTGAAATTTTTAGCGCAATTATAAACATAACAGATTTCTCAACTACAACTCCATTTATTTATAAAGTAAAAAAGATATGGTAGGTATTTCAAAAGACGATGCGGAAAGATTAATGGAAGAGTTTTTAGTAAACGCTTCAACTGTTGACAATTCAAGAGAGTTTGCAATGGAATCAATGAATATTTTAAACGACAAGGACTTAAAGCAAGTGTTATTAGGTAGCATCATTGTTAAATTAAAAGATTCTATTGACGACAAGAGACTGAATGATGAAAAGGATATGCGAATATTTATGACTAACATAGTAAATGCTATGATGATTGGTTGTACTGAAAAGCAATTAAAAAGATGTGCTAGTAATAATAAAATTCCAAACAACTTAAAAAATTGCTTTTCTGAATACGTTGAAAATGATTGGGATAATCCAAAGCTACAGTTTGCTTTTGACCAATTTGTATCAGCCTTTACAGCGTTTGAACTGTTTGAAAAAAAATATCCTAAAATCGTTAAAATTATTTAAGATGAAGCCAAAACAATTCAGTGATTTAAAATCAATAAGAGAAAGGGTATCTTTTCTTCTTGAGAGCAATCCATTGTTAAGAGATAACGATATGCGCCTTATAGCCACTTACTACTTTAATGTGATAGGCAAGGATGCAATAAACGAAATGAGTGCCTTACAACTGCTTACTGACTTCGGATTTAATAAGCTTCCATGCTTTGAAAGTATTAAGCGTATCAGAGTAATGATTCAAAAGGAAAACGAATCATTAAGAGGTACGCAATACAAGGTTAGGAAAAAGAAACTTCCTAATTGGTTTCTAGTGGACAAAAAAGATTAAAAAAAAATATATTTTTTTGTTGTACCAAAAACTTTTTACTTACATTTGTTACAATAAATTTAAAATCAATTATGAGAGCAACAATTATTACAACAGAAGGCGACAAAAGACAAGTAGAAATAAATTCATTCGTAAGTGCTAGGAACCTAATTTGCAACGAAGGTTATAGTAGCCCAATAGAAATTATTTACTTAGAAGATGGGGAGATGCTATTGATAGATGAAGAGGGCAAGAATAAAAATCTTTCTATGAACTCTATAGCTACTGAAATGGCTCATAATTCAGAATCTATATATCCAAGCGACTATGTTTGTGGAGATGTAATCTTTATAGACAATATGAATGAGTTTGATGACCTGCCTTACGAATTGTAGCAAAAAAAGAGAGCGAGTAACAACTCTCGCTCTCATACCAAGAAAACTTAACACAACTTACTATGGATATAAGATGTTGAGTTCAAAAATAATCATTCCTATCAACAATTTTACCATATTTTACTACAATAATCTAAATCAGTTTAGATAAACAATTTTCTTTTATGGGAAAGACTAGATTTTACAAATATTATTTTAGAGATGTTGAAAAGCCTATCATCATGGAATCAGAGACTAGAGCTACTGCTGACGATATGTTGAGAGAGCTTGCTACAAAGCCTAAAGTTGATATTGACTTCAAGAAACTACAAGATATTAGAATAGAAACTCCTATAGTTGGTATATCTACTAAAAATAGAAAAGGTATAGATTATACATGGGTTGGTAAAGAGCATAGCTCAAATGGATGGATGGAAACACAAGAGTTTGAATCTATAAATAAAAACAAATGATAAACATTTCCCAAAGCTTTCTAAAAGAATTTGCAAAATATAAGAATGGTGAAGTTTGTGGCTTACAGACAAAAGCAAAATATATTGATGGTGTTAGATTTCCTTCAAGCGATGCAATGGAATATGGTAATTTTTTCGAGTTTATGGCTACTGGCTCTATACCTCGTGATGGTCATATTCCACAAGCCAAGATAGTATATGCAGGAACCAAAAAAGAAATGGTTTCAGACCAATATCAAAGAGCAATAAATAGTGCCGAGTTCTTCAAAAAAATTATCAAAGCTTACGAAATTGAAATAATCGAAATAGGCAAGGTATGTACCCAAGATGGTATGACTGGTATTTTCGATATTGTAGCCAAGTGGAACGATAGGATTTGCATAATTGATACCAAGTACAGCGGGCTAATGGATGATAAATGGAATGAATTAGGTTGGAACCTTGATTCCTTGACTGAAAAGCATAATCTAATGCTACAGCCAGTCCAATACAAGATTCTTTTGTCTAAAGAATTAGAATGTGAGCCTGATGATATTGATTTTTTCTTCTTTATCTTTTCTACCAAAGCTACGCATGATGTAAAGATAATAAAGGTTCACGTTGAGGAAAACACTATTGCTACGCATTTATCAACTGTTGAGTGGGTGAAGGGTGAATTACAAAAGCCAATAGATGTCGTTTTTAAAGCCAAACCCTCTCTTATACGATGTAATGAGTGCTTTATAAAAGATAATTGCTCTAGCAGAGTAGAATTACCCCATATTGACGAAATTGTTTACTAAACCATAATAAGATGAATTTAGAAGACTACTCACTAGCCAAGATAAACATAGAAATTCACGAAGTAAATATTTACAGAATTAACTTGAGAAAATTTCTTTTGGCTGAAACTAAAAAATATGCTATAAATGCAAGAAAATTCAATAGCATACTCGATGAATTAGAAAGGCTTGCAATTGAAATACACGAGCTTGAAAACAAAAAAATTGAATACCTAAACTTAAACAACTTATAAAATGAGCAAAGAATTAATCAGTAGTTTTACAAGTACAATCGAAAAGTACGAACAGAAAAATCTTGTTGAGCTATTGGAAGGTAGCTCAATGACTGCATCAAAATTCAAACAGATAGTAATTAGCGAACTCAAACGCTCTCCGAAGCTTCAAGAAGTTTTTTTAAAAAATCCTGCCTCTCTATTTGCTAGTATATTGCATTGTGCTGAAATAGGTCTTAATCCAAGCCAAATGATAGGCGAATTTTACTTTATTCCATTTAAAGATACAATTACTGCCGTATTAGGATATAAGGGCTTATTGACCTTGCTAATGCGTTCTGACAAAGTAAAAAAAATATGGTGTGAAATAGTTTACCAAGGCGATGACTTTGAATACGAATTAGGGCTTGAGCCTAAATTAGTTCATGCACCTAATCATTCTACTATTAGAAACTCTTCTACTGTAAAATACATCTATGCTTGCGCTAAAATAAACGATGATGTGGTGTTCAAGGTTATGTCTAAACAAGAAATACAGCAGATAGCCAATATGTCGAAATACAAAAACGATTTGTACTTCAATGACAGTAAAGATTCAGAGCAATGGATGGCTAAAAAAACAGTTTTAAAGCAGTTAGCTAAACTAATGCCTAAAGAGGACGATAGGCTGAAAAAAGCGGTGTCAATGGATGACAATATCGAAGGTGGTGGTTATCTAATAATGGATGAAAACGACACGGTAAGATTTGTTCAAGGTACTGTAATAAAAGAGAAAAGTAATATTTATCAAAAGCTAATGCAAAACAACGGTACTAGTATTTCTACACTTACTGGCGTAACTGCACATAATGAAACAAATTCTTTGTCAAATATTAGCACAACTGAAAATATTGTTTTAGATTTGTGATTAGTCAATGGGGATTGATAATTTTAATTTTTCTAGTAAAAAAAAGCGACTGCATTATTTGTAGTCGCTTTTTTGATTTTAGTAGGTTTTGATTATGGAGTTATTTTACTTACGTTGTCAGAACCAGCATTAGAAGTATAGATATTTCCACTTGCGTCAATAGTTATGCCTTGAGGAACTGAACCAGTTGTTCCAAAAATTGTTGAAACTCCTAATGGTGTTATTTTACTCACGTTGTCAGAGCCACTATTTGCAGTATAAATATTTCCTGCACTATCAATGGTTATTGCGTATGGATTATTTCCAGTAGTTCCTAATATTGTTGATACGCCTAAAGGGGTAATTTTACTTACGTTATCAGAGTTGTTATTTGCTGTATATATATTTCCTGAGCTATCTATTGTTATTCCAACGGGCTGTGCGCCAGTAGTTCCTAATATTGTTGAAACGCCCAAAGGTGTAATTTTACTAACATTACTAGATACGTTATTTGCGGTATAAATATTACCTAAACTATCAATCGTTATTCCATAAGGTTGAGTTCCAGTAGTTCCTAATATTGTAGAAACTCCTAAAGGAGTAATTTTACTTACATTATTAGACAGAGCATTTGCAGTATAAATATTTCCACTTGCATCAATAGTTATTCCATTTGGCTGATTTCCAGTAGTACCCAAAATTGTTGAAACTCCTAAAGGTGTTATTTTACTTACGTTATTACTTCCACCATTTGCAGTATAAATATTTCCGCTTGAATCAAATGTCATTCCTCTTGGTAGATTTCCAATAGTTGCAAAAATTGTCGATACCCCATAAGGAGTTATTTCACTAATATCGTTACTGCCAAAATTTGCGGTATAAACATTTCCAGAAGCATCTATTATTATTCCGAATGGACTTGAACCAGTCGTTCCTAAAATTATAGAGCTTGAAGTTGATTGATTAATCACTAAATTTCCATAGATAAAATCACTACCTGAAACATATAAAGTTGTTCCGCTATTTAAAAATATACCCTTAAATAAGGTATTTAAAGCGTCTACTACTCCAGAAATGCTACTAGTTTGTATTGTGGCTGTATAAGGTATAAAAGTAGGATTTGGGCTTGTAGCAATAAGTATAGATAAAGATGCAAGGTTTGTAAAGGATTCAGTAGACAAGTCGTATTCGTAAAGGTCGTTTGATATATTAGCAAAACCTTGAGGAACCGTAGTTCCCATTATGTTTATAGGCTGTGGTAAAGTTGTATTATTAAATACGTTTAAGTTTATTGATTCTGCCATTTTTATTTTATATTTTTTTATTTTTAATTAAATAATATACTAATGCTGTTATAGCTACTATGCTAGTCCATTTGAATACTTGTGAGCTTGCGTACTTTTTACCTTTTACAAAATTTACAAAATGCTCACAATTAAAATTAATAAAATCGTATTTGTATGCCTTTAAGTGTTCGTAAAGTTCGTTTATTTCTGTAATTTTTAAATTTGTTTTTTCAACCGTAATTATATCTCTGCCTTTTATAAATTTAGAAAGATGCTCTTTACAAACATTACCGCCTTTTGAGTTTATGCTATCTGGATGATTGTGAATTATAAAAATATCATTCCCCTTTTTTTCTATTATGCCATAATGATAAATTATTGGTAAAATTTCAGACTTTACTTTTATTAAGTCGCCAGTCTCTAATTTAGAAATGCAGTATTTTCTATTTTTTATTTTTAAATCGTTTATTCCAAAATTAAAGTGTTTCTGCATAATTAGAAAAAAAATCATCTTTAAAAAAATCATTTGGAGGCAAGAAATCTTTGTTAGCCACATCCTTTGTATAGAATACCACCGAAACATTTTCGCTTGATAAAACTGGAAATGTTAAGCTAGTTCTTCCATCTAAAACTATATTTTCTTTAGACAAGTCAAAGAATGAAGAGCTTTGAAATTGGTACGGGTCAACTGGTATTATTTGATTAGTTTTTTGAATATTACCATTTGAGTCATACTGTACAAAAGTCATCGGTTGCATTAGCTGTGAGCTGTCATTTGAGTTTACATACATTGAACTAATGCCGTAATTAAAACTACCCATTGACTGTATTACCGTACTATAACTTGTAGTATCTGTACTTACTACCGATACCACTCCTTTAGGAAAGTTGGTAACTGATGGTGAATATATACCTGCCATAATTAATTTTCTTCTGCTAAAACTTTACCGCTTTTGGACATAGCTCTTAGTTTTAGTGTTTTTTTATTCAATAAAACTTTTACTCCATAATCTTGTAAAATCATAGCATTAAGTTTATCAAGCTCTCGTTTAGGCTCTTTATTGTTTATAGCATCTCTCATAGCTTGTAAAGCTACAACTGCATCGTCCTTTTCCTTTTTACTTGCTTCAGAAGCAATTTTAGGCTCTGAATACTTATCAGCATCATCAGATTTTTGTTTTCCTAACATATTTGTTCCTTTTGGCTTTAACAACCATAAAATCCCTAATGCTACTGCTACCGATATAAATAGCGTTTTAGTTTCCTTATCCATTTTTTATTTTTTTTTGTTTTTTATCAGTAACACCACAATAGCCAAAGCTAATATGCTACCTCCTAAAATAGCATAAGAAACATATCTTTTGCCTTGTATTTTATTCAATGCTTCGTTATTTTTCTGAACTGCTAAATACTTGTATATTATTTCCTGCTTTGCTAATTCTCCCTGAATATCTTGCAACCTTTCCTCTAAATCTTTTTGTTGAGCCAAAGATAGTTTTGCTAATTCAGCTTCCATTGCTCTTTGCTTTTTAGCATCAGATTTTGCAAAAGCACTACTTATTAAAGAGCTTATTACAGTTCCTGCTAAAGCTCCTCCTAATTGCGCTCCTGCGCTTAAATCTCCCTTTGGTGCTGTTGTTGGTACGCCCATATTAATCTGCTAATAAATAAATCCCATAAATAATTCCAATGCCTATACCCAAACCAGTTACATAAAGCCAAGTGTCTTTTAACCTAATGGTACTTTCTTTTTGCAATGTATCTCTATATGCTAAAAGAGTGTTTGCTAATATTTTTGTTCTTTCGGTTTCAGATTCAGCTCGAATCTTCTCCATAGTTAGCTTTTCATTTTGAGCCATGCCAGCTAAAGCAATATTTTTCTGAAGCTCTCTATTTTTATCAGCTTGTTTACTAGCGGAAGAAGCACCAAATAGACTACTCGCAATTGAAAGACCAATGGTCACCACTAATGGAATTATATTTGAATATCCATTGTTAACTATTGCATTATCAAGAGAATCTGCAAATTCAGCATTGTTATCAATAATAAGTGCCTTATATGTAAGTTCATTTATTTCAGGAAGAGTTGCCGTGTCCATTGATATATTATAACCATGGTTATTCAGAACTTTTACTACGACTTCTGGATAGTCGTATATAAAATCGGCTATTTTTTGTTCTGCGGATGTTAATTTTTCCATGCAAGAAAATTATTAAAATTAACAACAAACTTACGAAAAAAATTATTAATAATATTTTTTTAGAAAAATATAATTATTTTACCTTATAGATTAAAATTATTTTAAATTATTTATTATTTCTTCAACATTAAAAACTTCGTCAAATGAGTTATAAGGGAATGTAGAAATATCTTCAAACAGAAGGTTTTTAGAGTAAGCGTTATGCTCTATGTTTATTTCCTTTGTAAAATCGTTAGCAACTATGTTTTGATGCATTTCATACCCAAATACTTTTGGATTAGTTCCTATCCAACCTACTACACTAGGCAAGTTAAGAGCAGTCGCTATGTGCATTGAGCTACTATCTATAAGAAATCTTTTAGAAGACATAGTTAGCATTATAGCAATGCTTCTCCAATCGTCCATTGCACCAATAGTGTTTTCGTATATTAGTTGGTCTTCTCTTTTGATATGTACAATTGCGTAATCGCTTTTAAAATAATTTATGACATGATTAACTACACTTGCAGGAATATCTCTTGTCCAACTATACTTCAAAGGTTGCCCCAAAGCACCTCCGTTTGGCTGAATAGCCATTATCGGTTTATCCAATTTATAAAATTGAGAAAAATATTCTTTTTCGCCTTTTGATAAAAATATTTCAGGCATTTCTCCGTTATATTCAAGTCCGTACATTTCGCACCATATAGCAATCAAATGCTTTTCTTCAGTTATAAAGTCAGTATGGTGGTATGGGTCTGCAAAAAACACTTTCACATCTTTTTTATCGATATAGGTTTTGTACAAACCATTTGTTTGGTGTGATTGTAAAACTCTATTGGTATTAGGGTTATTTATAAAGACTTGCGGGTGTTCTGTAACCACTATTATATTTGCCTTTGAGTATTTTTTCTTGATAGCTTTTAAAACTGCTGTTCCAGCTACACTTTTACCAAGTCCTCCTTGAATTTGAAATATTACATTCATCTTATTTTTGTTCTTTATGTTGTGTTATTTTTTCCATTAATTCGTTTACCGATGTCAATTCATCTACATCTGTTGTGTCAATATCTATGTAGTCAAAATTTGGTTTTTCATAGTTTTCAACGTGAAATTTTTCCCTTCCTCTTATATTTGTTGTGTGTACGAATATCTCAATACAATCGGTAGCAAATCTAAATTGGTCTCTTTGGTCTTTGAAAGGCGACACCAAAGCTATAATCACTTCAAAATCATCGTTATCATCTAAGTATTTAGCAATTGCATAAGCCTTATCAATGTTATCCCTTCTTCCCTTTTCAGAGTAATCTTTATTGTTAAGTATTTTTCGTAGAACATCTCCATCTACAATAAACACCTTTTTTTTAGGGTTGTTTACTTCTAATACTTTTTTAAGATAATTGGCTAGAGTTGTTTTACCTGAATGTGGTTGTCCGCAAATATTGTAAATCATCTTTTGTTGTTGTTAGTTTTCTTGAAATTATTTCTAAAGATAATTAAAATATCTGTAAAACCACGGGTATGAATTTTTTATTGATTGACAAAGTTCAAATCCTAAAATATCTTCGTAATCGTTTGGAAGCTTTTCAAATTTTTGGCGAACCTTATGGTCTCCATATATACCGTGAATAGCATCGTTTTCGTGAGTGTGTTGAGTTACATTTACAAATTGATGCTCGTAATAAGGTAATCCTATAAACTCGTAAAATCGTCTGATTTCGTTTTCTGGATTTTCCATTAAATCCTCGTACCGAATGAATAAAATGTTTTTGTGGATTCCTTGGTCAATCATATCTCTCAATCGGTCTATGGATATTCCTACTGGCATACCGTCAGCCCAAATGTCAATTCTTTTTTTTAAAGTAGTACCTACTAATTGACTAGGATTTTGAACGTGATTTTCCTTTGTTGGATTTTTTCTGAAGTTTTTTTCCATTGAAGCAAATACAGCTCGTAAATCCCGAACCATACATACTATTTTTGGGTTTGGATAAAACTTTTCAGCTAAATTGTAGCTTATACCCCAACCTCTGTTTTTATCTAAAATATAAGGCTTATTAGTTAGGCTAGAGAAATAACCCTCCATTCCCGAACGGCAAAAAGACAAAAAAGCATCATCCATAAGTTTAGGGTCTTGAGCCTTAAATTCTGGGGAGCTTTGATAGTTGCCTTTTGCTCCGTAAAGTAATTCTAAAAACCCTGAAGTAGGGGTTACATAGAAATCTGGGTTATCGCCAATGATTGACTGAAAAAGAGTTGAGCCAGCTCTAGGCAATGATGAATTAAAGAAAAAACGCTTTTCCATATTTTATAATTTGTTTAGTTTTCTTGGTATTTTATTACAGTCCTTGAGGTGCGTTGTTTTAAGCAGGAAGGTTGTCTTTTACAATTTGAAGTTCTGCAATCAAGGCATCAATTAAAGGTTTTAAATCCGCATCTTTTTTTACATCAAATCCGTCTTTTTCCAACCATCTAACATCCTCATATCCGAAAATGTTTATTGCATGAAATTTTTTCTCTATTGTGCTATCAGCTGGCTTTTTAGCCCATATAGCATCTACTAATGGAGTTACATTAGTTAAGTTAGCAGTTGTTGTTTTTACAGATAAATCTTTTGAATTTATTTGTGTTTCTCCGTAACCGAAGATGTGAATTGTGAAATTTTCCATTTTTTTTATTTTTAGTTTTAATTTTTAAATTAATTAGAATACAAATATATATGTTTTTTCTATTTATTTTTATTTTATGTTACAATATTTAATACTCCGCCATTATTCCATACAGACCCACTAGGCAACCCTGCTGATGATGTTGGAATGTTTTTTATTGAAAGCTTATTTACAAATGTAGTGCATACGGCATCTGCTGTTATGTTAGAACCTACAATCATTGCACAAGCACAAGTGTTTGTGTTATTTGCACTACCTCCCAAAATAGCAGAAAAAGCTCCAGAAGCAGTGTTAAATTCACCACCTCCAATTATAGAACCATACCCAGAAGCAATATTAGAACGACCACCACCAACTGTTGAACAATTATTAGAAGCAGTATTACAATAACCACCTCCTACTGTTGAAAAAAAGCAAGAAGCAATATTGCAATAACCCCCACCAATTGTAGCAGAGCAACCCGAAGCATTATTGTATTTACCACCACCAACTGTTGAGACTAACGCAGAAGATACATTACTAATACCACCTCCTACTGTTGAAAAAAAGCAAGAAGCAATATTGCAATAACCCCCACCAATTGTAGCATAGCAACACGAAGCAATATTTCTATCTCCACCCCCAACTGTTGATTTACTTCCAGAAGCAGTATTTAAATTGCCACCACCAATTGTAGAAAAGCTACTCGAAGCATTATTATCTCTTCCCCCTGCAATAGTTGAACAAGAAGCAGAGGCAGTGTTAAATTCACCACCTCCAATAGTTGAATTATGTCCACAAGAAACATTGTTATCCCCTCCTCCAATCGTTGAGTAAAAACAAGAAGATATGTTACACATTCCTCCTCCAATTACAGAGTAGTTACCAGATACGGTATTTTGAAGACCGCCTCCAATTGTTGAGCGACTGCCAGATGCTACATTTAAAAAGCCCCCAGTAACTAAGGACTGAAGACCAGAAACAGAATTATTTGCACCACCGCCTACAAATGATTGGTCTGATGATGAAATATTCGCTTCTCCACCGACAATTGTAGATGTGCCTCTATATGGATTTATTGTATTGCAATAACCTCCGCCTATAAAATTTCCTCCTACAGAATAATAGCTATAAGAATTAGTATTAATGACATTGCATAGTCCACTTCCGATAAAATTTCCCATTTTTGGATAGCCACTAGAACAAGTCTGTGAAGGAAATATTTTATTTTGCTGACCACCCGCAATTATAGAATAATCTGAACAAGCACTATTAGTGCCTAGTATTGGCTCTATGCCCGTTCCATTAGCATTATATTCAAAAGGACTACATCCACCTCCACTTATATAATCAGATAACGGTTGAATGTTACCCATTATGTCCTTAATCATCATCATTCCGCTTACCCCATCAACAAAAACAGCCAAACTGTTACCGTCAGGCGTTCTTATATTGTTTGGTTGCGATTTGGTTACATTTCCCATTTTTTATATTTTTATTTACGGAACTATTGTCAAAATTCCTAAATTACTCCATACAGAACCACTTGGCAAACCTGCGGATGATGTTGGTATATTTTTAATTGATAAGTTATTTACAAATGTAGCGCAAGGTCTATCTGCGGTTATGTTAGAACCTACAATCATTGCACAAGTACAAGCGTTTGTGTTATTATATTCACCTGATAAAATCACTGAAAAACAACCAGAAGCACTATTACAATAACCGCCACCAACTATTGAAAAATTTCCAGAAGCAGAATTATATTGACCTCCAACAGTTGCTGAACAAGTACCAGTTGCACTATTTCCGTAACCGCCACCAACTATTGAAAAATTTCCAGAAGCAGTATTGTTTTTACCTACTACGACAGATGAAGCATAACCAGAAGCGGTATTATTATAACCGCCTGATATTGAAGAATATACCCCAGAAGCAGTATTTCTAAAACCACCTCCAACTGTTGAAATATAACCAAAAGCAATATTACATTTACCACCCCCAATTGTAGCAAGGCATCCCGAAGTAGTATTAGCACAACCACCTCCAACTGTTGAACAAACCGCAAAAGCACTGTTAGCTTTACCTCCTCCAATTGTAGCATAGAAACCACAAGCAGTATTCTGTAGTCCACCTCCAATTTTAGAAAAACATCCAGAAGCGATATTATTTTTACCTCCTCCGACAGATGAAGCATATTGAGAGGCTGTATTAGCATAACCACCTGATATTGTAGAATAATCTCCAGAAGCAATCAAAGCGTAACCACCGCCAGCTGTTGAATTATTGCCAGAAGCAACGATATAACGACCACCTCCAACTGTTGAAAAATTATTAGAAGCAGTATTATCTTCTCCTCCTCCAACTGTTGAAAAAAAGCAAGAAGCAATATTACTAAATCCGCCTCCAATAGTAGCAAGGCATCCCAAAGCAGTATTAGCACAACCACCTCCAACTGTTGAAGAAATTCCACAAGCAGTATTGTTAACTCCACCGCCAACTGTTGCGCAAACCGCAGAAGCAGTATTAGTAACACCCCCACCAACTGTTGAACCAATTGAAGAAGCAGTATTAAAGCTACCTCCTCCGATTGTAGAACTATCACTTAAAGATAGATTACAAAATCCCCCTCCAACTGTTGAATAATATCCTGAGGTATTTAATCGACCACCTCCAATTGTAGCAAAGCAATCAGAAGCAGTATTTGAATTACCTCCTCCAATTGTAGAAAAGCAACCCGAAGCATTATTACTGCCTAGTATCGGCTCTATGCCCGTTCCGTTAGCATCGTATTGAAAAGGACTACCTCCTCCACCACTTATATAATCAGATAACGGTTGAATGTTACCCATTATATCTTTTATCATCATCATTCCGCTTACCCCATCAACAAAAACAGCCAGACTGTTACCGTCAGGCGTTCTTATATTGTTTGGTTGCGACTTAGTTACATTTCCCATTTTATTTTATTTTATATTTTTATAAATTTTAGCACTAAACCCCATAAAAAAGCAACAACTATTCCTCCACCTATAATTTTAGATTTGAACTCTTTATCCCTTTCTATATACTTTTCATGTTGTTCTACTTTTTCAACCAATCCAGTTTGACCATAAACTTTATCGCCTATTACTGTTTGATTAAGTTTTATTAAAGAAGCATCAACTTCTTGCATTTTAGAACTCATTTGTGTTAGAGTACTTTTAATCCATTCTATATCTGAAGAGCTTACGGATATTTCTTTATTTTTATTTCTTTCGGTTCTTTCTAATGCCATGCTTAAACTTAATTTAAAGCCCTAGTTGCTCTAAATGCTTGACTAGGGAAATGTTTTTACTATTTTTATTTCCATTAAAAAATTTAAGTCCAATTTGTTTTCCTCCTTCTTTATCTAGATACTGAACTATATAACAGCTCACATTATCTATATCTTCATCTATCTCTATTGAAAACTGAATTAAAGATTTTTTTAAAAATGGATTTGCCAAAGCTTCATATTGAAATATGTCTATTTTTTTATCCAATATGTCCAAAAATCTAATCTTATCAATTGACTTAAATTCTTTGCACATTTCATAGCTGACTGTTCCGCCAACCTGATTTGTTACTTTTATCTGAACTTGTTCTGGCGTAACCTCGTATATTTTTGCATACTTGTTTATACCCGTTAACATAATTTTTTTAACCATTCCCGCTACCATAGTTTTTTTGTTTAAGTTTCTCTTGGTAAAAATAATTATTTTATTCCTAATGCACTACCTAATTTTGGATATTTTACAGCTAAATTATGCAAAGGCTTGTCTAGTCCGTATTCTTTAAGTAAGTCTGCTGAATACTCTAAATTTTCTTTGTCTAAATTAAGAGTAGTGCTAATTCCTAAAAACTTAATTTTAATGTTGCCTTTAAGCTGAATGTTTATTGGCTTTCTAGTCCATATATCAGAAGCTAAAGATAATGCTGAATATTTAACTGCTTTCGCATCAATAGTTCCCGTAGCTTTTACAGTAAACTTGCTATTAGGCAAAACTTTTATAGGATTGGTAGATATAGAAGTTCCAAATGGCACATCTTTGAAGTAAAATTCTAATTCGTAACTATTCAATATTATCTCAAAATTAGATTTGTTTACAATATCGAAATCAACAGCTACATTAACTTTATCTCCCTCTACGCTTACAATGTTAAAGTTTTTTATATTGTAGTCATATTGCAAAGCTAAGTCTACCTGATACTTAAAATAACGGTATAGCGCAAAACCAATTACTCCAACTCCACCTAATATTAACCAAGATTTTTTCATTTTATTTTAATTTACATTTTTTCTATATCGTAGTTAGGTAATACTTTGTAGCCTAATGCGTTTATTCTGCTAGAAACAATAGAGGGTATCTTTGGTTTACTAAACATATCGAGTTTAACACCATAATAAGTAGTTAGTAATTTAAACTCATCATTTTCTAATTTAGCATTATATAACAATAAAATTCTCGCCAAGTACTTTGCCTCCAAATAATTTTTTTCCTCAGGAGTTTTAGCAGTTGTTATAAAATTTTCAATATCGTAATTAGGTAACACTTTGTAGCCCAATGCGTTTATTCTGCTAGAAACAACAGAAGGTATTTTTGGTTGACTAAAAATATCAACTTTAACACCATAATAAGCAGTTAGCCATTTATACTCTTGATTTAATACTTTAGTGTAATTTAAAAATAAAATCCTAGCCAAGTCTTTTGCTTCCAAATAATTTTTTTGCTCAACAGTTTTAGTGCTTGTTATTGTATTTTCAACATCGAAATTTGAAAGTAATTTGTAGCCTAATGCACTTATTCTTTGAAGAATAATATCAGGTATTCCCCTTGAACCATCCCAAACATTTGGGTAAATTTGATACTTAGTACTTAGTAATTTAAACTCATCATTTTGTGTATTAGCATTGTATAAAAATATTAATCTTGCCAAGTCTTTTGCCTCCAAATATTTTTTTTGCTCATCTGTGCTATCACTTGTTGTAGTAGTGGTTGAAGGCAAACCTAAAGAACTATTTACTATAGACGATGTATTACTTGTATTAGTAGTAGCTGTAGGCAAACCTAAAGAACTATTTACTATAGACGATGTATTACTTGTATTAGTAGTAGCTGTAGGCAAACCTAAAGAACTATTTACT
>Ga0114974_10001623_pt1 | contig 17680 bp, 16 predicted proteins | sample S_130206_EF_Meta_FD_87318 | JGI IMG/M metagenome (GOLD analysis project Ga0114974, IMG submission 87318) | Freshwater microbial communities from Lake Simoncouche, Canada to study carbon cycling - S_130206_EF_MetaG | ecosystem: Environmental > Aquatic > Freshwater > Lake | place: Lake... | reverse complement strand
TTTTCAAGGATATCAAGGATATCAAGGTAATATTGGCTTTCAGGGATTTCAGGGCCATCAAGGAAATCAAGGCAATCAAGGAATTGGTGACAAAGGTGGTGTAAAATATACATTTAGCAATTCGACAAGTGACACAAATCCCGGCAGCGGCTATGTCAGATTTAGCAATAATGTTTTGTTAAGTATAACATTTATATACATTAGCAATACAGATGCTAATAGCGTTAATCAAGCTGGATGGATCACAACATTTGATTTAGGATATAATATAAATGATGGTTTTGCTGGATTCCTTTACATAGCAGGAAACGATGCTGGAAATAAAATAATTACTCTTACGGTAGTAGGCAATATTATAACAGGGGCAGGTTACTATAAAATACCCGTATCGGGTTTAAGTGGTGTAATTCCTGACAATGATCAATCTTTGAGCATCATGTATGCTCCAAAAGGCAGTGTCGGGCAAGTTGGCCCACAGGGTCTAACAGGCAATCAAGGAAATCAGGGAAATCAGGGTAGTCTTGGAGACAAGGGTGGAATCAAGTATCAGTTTAGCACATCGACTACAAACTCTGATCCCGGTCAAGGATATTTGAGATTTAACCATCCTTCTGATCCATCCGCAGTCTCTCAAATTTACATTGATAACTTAGATGTTTTTGGTAATAACTTAAACAGTATTATTGGTAGTCTTTTCATTTATCCTGTTGTAGGAGGAACTTATGGCTCTTACATTTATATTCAAGAAAATGGTAGCGGAAGTATAATTTATGTTTATCAAGTTACCAATTTTCCATCTTCTGCTGGTGGTTATTGGGTAGTTCCTGTTGGTTTGGTTTCTGGTTCTTTAGCTCTTCCTTCAAATAATCAAAATTTGAATATTCTTGTTATGCCTCCCGCTGTTGGATATCAGGGAAATCAGGGAAATATTGGTTATCAAGGCCAAAATGGGTTTAGTGGGTCTCAAGGCTCTGCGGGCGCACAGGGACAATCTGGCTACCAAGGTTCTTCTGGTGGGTCTCAAGGCTCTGCGGGCGCACAGGGATCACAGGGATCACAGGGAGACAAGTATGCGATTCTTCCAGTTGTAACATCACAAGGTTATGAGGAATATGTCGAACTAATTTGCGTTGAGATGCCAGAGGTAAGGTTTGAAGACATTATGGTAGTAAAGGTTGGAGGAAGTGGCCTTGATCGTGATACAATTTTGACATTCCTTGATGAAAGATTCATACAGGTTTGTGAAGAAGACACTATCAAGGTGACAAGCGCAGTTGGTTCATCACCAGTTTTGGTTGGGGCTTACATTTCCAAGAATTCTTTGGTTGTTGAGGCTATTGGAGAAGACCTGAAGAACAAGCAAGTTGAAATCGTGGTAAGAATATCAGGAATTAGAAAAGGTCGTTTGAACAGGCGATTTGCCAAGCACACTTATCAAGAAATGATTAGTAACACAAGGTTCTGGGAGAAGTGGAAAGAAAGCGCATCCAGCTAAATATTTTCCTTGTTGGTTAAATAATTAATTTTTCAAGAGAAGAGGCCATGTGTTCCCAAGTTTTCTTGGCCATGGTCTTTGATGCTTCTAATCCATAATTGGTTAATTTTTCTCTATTGTTGTAAGACCAATCTAATAGTTCGATAAGATGATCGGAATCTGGTTCTTCCCAAATTGAAACGACCTTTCCTTTTTCATCTTTAAGTAAAAATTCGCCTTTTGATTTGAGAGAGAGTCCATTTTTTTTGGTTATCAGATCTTTTTGTCCGGTTTCCACTGAAGAAATAGCTGTTTTGCCGCAAGCCATATATTCCATCATTACGAGGTTTGTTCCAGCTTCGCATCTTGATGGGAAAACTCCGATATCGGTGTTTTGATAAATTTCGACCATATTATTGTTTGTTAGTAGTGGAATGAATATTACTCTGTTCAAATCAATTCCAGATTTTTCTAATTCTTCTTTCCCGCATTTTCCTGTGTAGGCGTTGTACCAGCTACAAACTAATTTTACATCTGGGTAACGATCTTGGATTACTTTGTAGGCTTTGATGAGAATATCTTGTCCTTTTCTTTCTTCAAATTTTCCTCCTGAAAAGATGAGGAAGTCATCCAGAAAAAAGTTCTTATCTTTTCTGGATGAATTGAAGATTAGCGGGTCTATTCCTTGGTGTATTACTGTTGATTTTACATTATGTTGTTGAAGAAGATTTTTGCACCATTCTGAACCGGCGATGATATGGTCGTAATGATCATTGGCCTTATTGACTAATTCTTTTGGAATTTCTCTGTCTGCGAATGTGATTGCTATTTTTTTAGATCCTGAAAAGTATCCCAAGTATGGAGAAAGATCGTGTTGGACACCTTGTATTATTGGGTGGTCTTTTTGGGTTTTCAGAAAATCTTTGTTGTCAAATTTGATGCTTGTGAAAAAAGAATGTGATAATGCGTTGTGTTTGAATTGGTCTATGAGTTCATCGCTGACATATTTGACTTTGTGTTTTTTACAAATTTCTTTGGCTAAATTAATTGAACAAACACCCCATCCGGTGTAAAGGTTGTATGGAAGAACAAGGAATATCATAATGTATAACCGAGTATTGTTCCTTCAAAGTCACAAGAAACACCGGCTTGATGTGTGACTTTAATGGCAATTGTATCTCCGGCAACAACTTTAATTGGTGAATAAGAGTAGGTTAAATTAAGGGTTAGGTTTGCAACTGAGCTTCTTCCTGCTATTATTGCGCTTCCGTCTACATATAACTTATACAAAGCATTTGCGTTGCCGCTTGTATTGAGTCCGATAAAATAAAAAGTTTTGCTGACAGGAACTGTATAAGTAACAACTGTTGTCTCGATTCCAGTGAGAACTAAACTGACTATTCCGAATGTATTAGCTTCTGTGCCGGGATAATTAGGAACAATTGGTCTTGTGACAAGACCAAATTCCGATCCATCTGTTGGTATAATTTGAGCAGGGACTATATCATCAATGCCTTCGCCTGTGATAACAACCCTTGGTCTTTTTCGGTTAGTTGGCGCTGATGGATAGACAACTAATGTCTCATCCATGACATCCCCGCCAACGCCGGGGTTCAGTATCGTGTAGTCGTCAGCCATTTTGAGTTTGTTCTCCTCTTTTATTTAGTCTTTCTTGTGAAAAACATTTTGAATTGGTGTTTTAATTTTGCGCCTAAATGCAGTAGACTGAATCATTAGTGGAAAGTGCGTCAAATTTACCTAAGGTGCTATATGATCGTCTGTTCAATTGACATTGAAACAACTGGTTTTGATCACGAAAGCTGTGATATCCTACAATTCGCAGCAATTATTGATGATCTGAGCAATCCTCAACCACTTGAAAAACTTTCTAAGTTTGAGGCCATTTTCACTAAAAGCACATATTCTGGTAGTCCATTTGCTTTGAGTATGCACTCGGATTTATTCAAGCAGATTGATTATTCTTTGAAAAACAATTGTGAGGAAAATCAGTCTGGTGTTAGGTTTATGTCTTTGGAAGATTTGCCAAATTCGTTTGAGTGTTTTCTATTGAAAAACGGTTACAAGCAAGAAAAAAGTGGCAAGATATATGTTAATGTAGCTGGCAAGAATGTGGCATCATTTGATTTACCTTTCTTGAAGGCTAAGATCAAAAGTTGGGGTAATGTTTGCTTTTTGAATCGTGTGGTTGATCCTGCGATTCTTTATTTTGACATGGAAAATGACGATAAGTTACCAGACATGAAAAAATGTATGGTTAGGGCAGGTTTAGATGGAGAAGTGCCTCATACAGCTTATGATGATGCTTTGATTGTGTTGAAATTATTACGACACAAGATGTGTAAATAGTATATGTGTTGCGGTAAAAAGCCCAAGAAGAGAAAGAATTATGCCCCCAAGTCGGGTTTGAGGAAAAGGACTGTAAAATCCTCTTTTGAGGTCAATCAGGAACCAAAGAAAGATGCCGAACATAATCCGAATCAACAATGATTATTCTTTTTTCCTGTCTGAAGACATGAAGCTCAAAACTGAGCTTTGGGACAGGCTAAGATTTCGTGACAAAAATTATTTTCACAACCGTGCCTACAAGATGAAAAAGTGGGACGGTTTCATTAATTTCTTTGTACTTGAAACAGGTAAGTTTTTAACTGGCTTGTTGCCGGAGGTTAGTGCTGTTCTCAAGCATTTTAATGCTGAATATGAGATTGAGGATTTGAGGTCGAAAACTAATTTTGCTTACAAAGAAATTGAAAAGAATTTTTTGAATCAATGGCTTCCTGATACTAATAGTGTTGGAGACAAAATCAAGTCACTAGAGCTTTATGATTATCAGGTTGAGATGATCAACCAAGTCATCAAGCATCGTCGTGGTGTTATTTATGCCCCGACATCGGCAGGCAAGTCTTTGGTGATGTTGGGCATATTGAAAACTATTTCTCCCAATACACCCACATTGATTTTGCAGAATAGGGCTTCTTTGGCGCAGCAAAACTATGATGAGTTTGTGAAATGGGGACTTCCCAATGTAGGTTCTTTATGGGGAGGAAGTGTAAAGCCCAACATGATTACTGTGGCGACTGTTCAATCAGTTTCTAAAATGGAAAAGGCTCTTTCTAAAATCAAGGTTCTTATTGTCGATGAAATTCACGACATGATGAGTACTTTGCCAAAAGCTGTTTATCGTCGCTTGAAAGGTGCCGATGTTCGTGTTGCTGTTTCGGCAACTCCATTCAAATTTGGAGGTAAAGATGCAGTACAGAAGTTTTATGTTCGTGGTTTTTTTGGCCCAATTTTGAAGATTAAATCAGCGGAAGGTGGAGTTCTTACTACTTCTGAACTTCAGGATAGAGGAATTCTTGCTGCCAGCAAATGTGTCTTTTATCCAATTCGTGAGCCTAATATTCCTCATGATATTTACATTGATGCAGTAACCCGAGGAATTGCAGAAAGTTTTTATTTTCATGATGTTGTGACAAGGTTAGCCAAGAATCAAAAAGGTAGGACTTTGATTCTTGTTGATCGCATTGCACATGGTGATGCATTACATAATCTATTGCCGGGAAGTCTTTGGGTTCAAGGCAAGGATAATGCGGAAACAAGAAAGAGTGTCATTAAGGAGTTGCAGAAAGCAAAAGGAGATTTGATTGCGATTGCAACACAGCAAATCTTCAATACAGGTATCAATGTGCATCCTCAGAATTTGATAAATGCTGCTGGCGGACAAGCAGATCACATGATTATTCAAAGAATGGGTCGTGGACTCAGAACAGCAGATGACAAGGAAAGGCTGAATTATTTTGACTTTCTTTTTGAAATTAATGATTATCTTGAAGATCATAGCAAGAAAAGAATTGAAATATTAAAGAAAGAAGGCCACGACTTGGAAATTAAGGAGATTGATTTTTAATGTTAGACTCGCCTGATTTTGAGCCTGAATTTTATGATGAGCAAATCAGGCTTATGGCCGAGAGATATATTGTTATGTTCAAAAAATGGAAATATCCATGGAAGACATATTTGAAAGATGTTGAGAAGAGATTGCGTAACAGGAAGTATTGGATGTGGAATTACATGGTTGGACTTGAAAAGTTTGTCAAGGATATTGGCGACAATTTGCCAAGTAAAGAATTAATTGAAAAAGACAAGGATTCGAGAATAAGCAGAATAGTTGGCGACTTTTATAAATTTGAGCAATATGTGAGAAACTTATGATGTGGCTATTTAGAAAATTACCTTTTTTTGTTATGATGATTATTTTGGCTCTTTTATATTCATTGTGTGGTTATCTAGTTGGTTATTATTATGGATATGATGAAGGAATGAAAAATAAAATAGAAATTTCACGATAAATAAAATGGAGGGTAAAATGCCAATTACAAAAGAAAATCCAATCGTTACTCCAGCTTCTGAACAAAAAACATATAATGTTTGGTGGGTTGAGAATTTGTCTCTAGATGCAACTTTAACTGCAAGTCCAGAGCCAATCCTAGTTGTTGATTACAGATTGTGCTATTTGAAAGAAGATGGAACTCCTGAGTTTCACCCAACAGAAAGAAGAAGATTGCATATGCGTGATTTATTCACATATATGATAAGCAATACCGATACGGCATCAGCGGTGTGGGGTGCTGTTGAAGTTCTTGGAAATGTCGGAAAAGCTCAAGGTATTTTAGACTGATTTGGTCATTTCAACATATATGCTAATCTCAGGGAGATAATCCATTGTCTCCCTTATAATTTCTGGATGACCTTCATTAAATCCTTTTCTTTCAACTTGAAATCCAGCCAAGTTTCCAATTTTGGTTAAACTGTTAATGTCATAAGCAATTTTATGATTATCAAACAAATATGACCAAAATTTGAATGACTGCTGATCGTTAGAAGCTGCATTCAAGTTGATTTCATCAAGTTTATGAAGGTTGCCATTTAGATATTTCACAACCATTGTAGCCAAATCAGGAACAGCAATACGCATTACTGCCCCAACCTTCATAACACGATAACATTCTCTTAGGAAATTCAATCCTTCATTCCAATCAATATGTTCTAACATGTGACTTGAAACAATTAAATCAACTGTTTTTGATTCAAAAGGGAAAACTTTTCTACTATCCATATGCAAAAATTTATATTGATTTACCATAGCATAAGAGCTTAAATCAATCACATCCGTATTGATCCAGCCATTGTGCAACATGACTGTAAAGCTACCAATATTCAATTTAAGCTTGCCATTACCAGAGGGAACGGCAAAAGGCAAAGAACCATCAACTATTTTATCATTTCCTAGAAAATATTGGTTTTCCCAATTCAACTTTAACTTATTTGTGTCAACTGAATGTATGCCTCTCTTGCACACACGATTTGCTTCTTTTAATACTTGTGGAATAATATCAGGATTTAAGTAGTCAAGGACACCTTGAGAAAAACACAAATCGAATTGCTTGTCCTCAAATGGCCAAGGAGTTTTTCTAATATCGAATTTTTGAACAGAATTAGTGACTCTTGTTAAAAAACAATGATCAGAGATTTCTAATCCAACTGCCGGAATTCCATTTGATTCAAATCTTTTGAGTAAATAGCCACGACCGCATCCTAGCTCAAGAACGGATGAAGGATAATCTTGCATGAGAGTATTGAAGACAATCCAATTAGTTGGATGATCACGATAGAATCCAGTATTCTCACCATAGAAATGAGGATTGTCAAAATACTCTCTGTCAAAATTAATTTTGTTGGTGGCTTTAGTGGCTTCAATAATCATATCTGTCTCTAATTCCCCAAATGGCAAAACAATAACATTGGTGAATCCAGCATCATTCATTAACTTAATTGCATATTTGGGACTAAAACTATTGCGATGAGTGTTTTCTGGATAATCTTGATCACCAAAAATAATACAAGAACAGTTGTCGTCCCACTCATCGTGATTAAGAACATATTGCATTTGTTTTTCAGTGTTGGCTGTAATGAAAACAACTTTACCATTGTTTTTAAGAATACGATAAACTTCACTGATGAATAGTTTTACCTTGCGCCAAGAAAGATGCTCAATGCAAAATTGACTGAATACACCATTGTATTCATTGTCTGGTATTGGCAATGGTTCATTAAAATCAGCAACTATATCAATGCTTGTTCCTGAGCGGACATCGAGATTTGGACGGAAATATGGTCTATCTCCTCCTCCCAATTCAATTACCTTGTCGGTTTGACTAAATGGAAATGAATAACTCATATCATACTCCGCCACAATTGGATGTATTGTTCTTTAATCTTATCCCAAGTGTAATTTTTCGCTTTTAATTCTGCTTTTCTGCCAAAATCTTCACAAAGATTTGGATTGTTTTTTAATTTGTCGATCATTTGTGCAAGTTGTCTAGCATTTTTCTTCTCAAATACAAAACCACAATCTTCAACACAGTCAGATGCTCCAGCGCCATTAGAAACAACAACAGGCCTACCAGAACTCATAGCCTCAAGAACTTCAATGCCAAATCCTTCTGTTGCGCTTGGCTGAACATAAACAGAGCAACTATTGTAAAAATCTTCCGTAGATTTAACCCAGCCTTGAATGTTGATGTTGCCTTTGCCGAAATGTCTAATCAATGGCAATAAACCGGGAGTCTGACTTCCAGCAAGATTCAATATTGCATCTTTGTAGTTTAGAATAGACCAAGCTTCTAACAAATATCGCAATCCCTTATCAGGTCCACACTGACCAAGATATCCAACTGTAAACCTCTTTGGATGCTTCTTGTTTCTAACAGGGACATGACCGTGTGGAATTATTTTTGTATTATTGATTCCGTATTTATTATTGGTTTTTTCTGCAACTGATGATGGACATATTACAAAATCAGCATTCTTGTAGCAGCTTATGTATTTTTGAAATAAATTTGGATCATTTAAGTGTGGAAAGTCAAAAGCAGAACCTAAACCTAAAAATTCTTCTCTGCTGATGTCAACATCGTGAGCAGCTACAGTATAAGTTATTTTTACGCCATTTGCTTTTAATTTGGTGGTTAGTTCTGGGAATGTTCCAGCATAGAAGTGTGCAAGTTTATATTTGCTGAAATCAATTTCTTGGATTGCTTTTTCTGAATCAAAAGGATTATTGGTCGGCTCAGGATTGATAACATCAACTTGATCAAGTTGATTCAATGCTTCAAATTCATGTGCGGTTACTTGACCTCCACCAGTTTCTGAACCGATTTTATCATTTGTTACAAATAAAAACATGATTTAATCCAATGGTTTTCTTAATCTTACATAGCAAGAAACATGAGGCAATCCAATTGTATTCAGTATAGCCTCATTCATTGATATTGGGCTTCCAACAGAAAAAACCTTACCGTTGATTGTTATTTCTTCGCAAACACCAAGATTGAATACTTCTGTGCTAAAGTCTTGAACAATTCTTTCCAGTAGATTTGCCCAATCATAAACACGCCAATGAGGCTTATGTTCAACAAATTTACCACCGAAAGGTGTTGTCAAATAACATGTTCCACCCGGTTTCAATAAATCATAAATGTATCGCATGGCAATAACATCGTAATATTCATGTTTCCTGCCTTCTCCATAAGTATTCAAACCAAAATGTTCAATGGCAGAGACAATAACAGCAGCATCGAAAGTTCCTATGTTTTCACGAAGGAAGTAAGATGGCAATCGACAGAAATCAGCAGTAATGTGATTATAGTTTAATTCTTGATCAGAATCTCTTAAATCAATGCCTGTAACATGAAACCCACATTTAGCCATCATACTGGCAAGAGGACTGTGTTGAGATCCAATTTCAAGTATTTTCGAGCCTTTTGGTTCATCAAAATCAGCAAAAAATAATCCCGATTCTGGATCAAAAGTTTTATATTCTTGAATAATATGGTCAGGTATTTTCACAAATCCCACACTTTCAAACATATTGTGGCAAGAACACAACCGCCGGGAAAACTTGCAGAATAATATTTTTCGTTATTGTATTCAGGCACACCAAAATAATTTAATATTTCTGCTGCTTCATTTTTTCTCATGTAAAAATCAAACTGATTTTCACCTTCTTCTATGATAAAATCGAAAGTTAAATAAAGTTCTCCATCTTTCTTCAACATTCCTATCATGTTTTCAATACATTCAATTCTTTCACTACTACTCGGTATATGTTCTAGAACAGACATACAATATATTTTATCAAATTTTTCTTCACTTTTATAATTTTGAATTTTAGAATTATAAAACTCAATGTTTTTGAAGCCAAGTCTTTCTGCTGATCTTATAGATTTGTCAAGATAGTCTTGATTCATGTCAATCGTGACTACTTTGGCGCATCTTTTGGCAACTGCATATTTGAAAACAGCATATGCTCCTCCAGCATCAAGGCAAACATCGCTTGGCTTCAAATTACTATGCATAATTGCCCAAGGATATTCGTATTGTCTGCTCCAGTGCAAACTTGTAAAGCTAGTTGGAACCTCAAAGTTTAGTGGAGCATTTTCATGTGGCTCTAAAATTGTGCATTCTGGACATTGAATGTCATAGCTCATCAATTCACGAAGAATTGTTTCGTCAGGACAGCCATAAGTATAAGAAATATGTATTTTCACCAGCCACCTGTGTCTATTGCTTCAAAACAAAGATCTTCATATCTTTTAATCATGTTGTCGTAAGAAAATTGATATGCCCATTCAATACAGTTTTCTGATTTAATTGTTGAAACAGCATCATCTTTGATAAGCTGTTCCATTTCTTCTTGACTGTTCACAAGGAATCCTGTTTCGCCATGCTTGATTGTTTCCTTGCAAGCACCATGATTCCATGCTATTACAGGCATACCACATAGTTGAGCTTCAACTGGAGCAAGTCCAAATGGCTCACGGAAGTGTTTATTGGGGTGTAGGAGGGCTTTATTTGTATTGAACCATACACTGCACTCATCACGGTTCTGATGCCCTACATACCTAAGATTGGGCGATACAGAGCATTTGGTCTTAATGCTGTTGAGAAGATCGGGTTCTCCTGTGATTCTGTCATCTCCTACGAGATCAAGTCCAATTTTACAAGTATTGGCCACATCAACAGCAATATGTGGACCCTTGATTGTGCTTATTCTGGCGAGGAAGAGATAACGGTCGTTTCTTGTTAATCCTGTGTTTTTATAAAAATTAACATCAACTCCGTTATAAGCGACACGGGATGCGACTTTTAGGTGTGCGGAGCAACCATCTGATTGGTCCTTGCTGATGCACACGAAGCATGGGAATGGGACTGATGGCGCTGTTGTGTACATAGTGTCTACAGGAGCGTGTAGAACTCCAAGGATTGGTTGTGGAAGCTTACCTTCCATTTTCAGGATGTAGCTCCACTTTTCCCAACTATGATCGATGATCACATCGAAATTTGGCAGTTTGTGCCAATAACCACTGTAGGCTTGCCCTTCTGGTTCATATTGTGTTGTTTCATGAATTTCGCAACTACTTGTTGATCCTCTTGGGGCAACAAGCATTACTTCATGACCTTTAGCTTTAAGTCCTTCAGCTATTTGCCAAGCCAGCATTTCTAGTCCAGAATAGCCCTTTGGGGGGCAATGTAGGACTGTGCTGGATATGACACAAATTTTTAACTTTTTCATCGGAGTCGTTGGCAAGTATGTAAGTTTCATCAGGCTCTGATCTCCAATGGTTTGAATCCGCCAATTTCACTTTGTCCCAATCCTGCATGTCGGCATTGCACACTGGTATCAACATAAATTTTGAATCCATGATTTCTGGCATGTTTGCAGAAAGTAAAGTCTTCACTTGTTTTTTCAAGATGAGGAAGATCAGTTCTATCGCATCGCCATTCAAACCATTGACAACGATTGCTCAGAGGAGGCAATTGCTTGATAACATCACGATGTATTAAAAGACATCCTGCTCCCACATAATCAACTTCTAAAAGATCGGGAGCATTAAATTCTTGAATCCATTGAGGACCATTTTCGGTATCTCTCAACATTACAGGGGCAAGTGGTTCGTATCTTCTGTAGTAAAGACCACTTACGATTGGCTTCTTATGTGACATGAGTTTTAGGATTGCATCAGGAGGAGGAATGACATCATCGTCAAGGAAGAATAGCCATTCCCAGCCTAGTTCGAGTAGTTTTAGGCATCCTGTATTGCGAGCATGGTCATATGGCATTCCTTGGAGTGCTGTGACTGCACCGGGAATTTGTAGGTTTCTGAGTCCGAAAGCCCATGCAACTGGTGCATATTCTCTCGTTAAAATACAGCACAGGACACGATTTTGATTTATAAGTTCCCATGATCCCGGCATAATTGATTCTCATTTATTTTGACAATGGTGTCGTTAACATTATAATGTAATAGATTTATTTTTTCAAATGAGGCTTAAAAATGAACGAAATTCAGTTGATGGATGAGCGTGTCGATAATGTCATGAAGCTTGTTAAAGAAATGGAATCTGCTTTTCTTGAAATTCAAATGCCTAGAACAGAATTTGTTCTAAATAAGTTTGTGGTTGGTCAACACGATCATGATACTCTTGCATATTCTCAGTGCGTTTTGGAAATGCAAATCAAATATGATAATTTAAGGAGAGCAAAACTAGGTCGTCGTAGAATTGAAATTCAAATAAAAGAACTCGAAGACAAGGGAACCGAAATTGATCAAATTGATGCCGATTTGAAAAGGATTGATCTTGAGGAGCAGGACAGAGCGGTATTAGGCGCTTTAAGAGAATTCGAGGCTCTTTATAAGATTTGGCAGAGTTTCCCCAAAAAGTATACACGAGAAGAGATTGATGCGGCGCAACCAGACTACTGGAAGCTTCGTTTGGAGCGTCAGGCTCAACAGGACTTGCAGGCGACTGGCAGGGTTGGTGTTGGTAATAACGAGGCTCTTAGGCAGATAAATATGGCAGCGACTCCAAAGTTGGATCACATCAGGGAAGTTGAAAAGAAGTATTTAGAAGTTGGTGATGTCAAGATTTTGATTGTTGTACCAACTCGTGAAAAGGCAGAGAGATTGCCTGTTTTGGAGAATCTAGCCATTCCATCAGGAGTTCAGGTTAAGTTCCTGAATGTATTTGGAAGGACAACCGCAGATGCATATAACGATGCCATTCAGACTGCTCTGAATGATGGTTGTGATATGCTTTTGACTGTTGAAGATGATACCTTCCCACCTACTGATGGATTCCAAAGGCTTTTGGCTCGTTACCGTGAAATTGGTGATCCTAAAGCTGTTTTGGGTGGTTATTATGTGAAGAAAGTCCCATATCCAGAAGGTGTTCACATTCAGGTTATTGCTGGCAAGCGTCAGGCATTGACTTTGAATAAAGATGATGTTGGTGTGCATGAAGTCTACACTATTGCTCAAGGTTTCACTCTTTTCCCTATTGAATGTTTTCTTCAGACAGAATATCCTTGGACAGTGACAACTGCTCATCTCACGCAGGATAGTTTTTTGTCTCAGAAGTTGCGTGAGAAGGGATTTAAGTTGTTGGTTGATGCAAGTGTTCGGTGTCGTCATGTTGATTTTGCCACAGGCAATTCATACGAATGAGGCGATTATGTTTAGAATTTTAGTTCTTGTTTTATTGTTTTTGTCATTGAGTTTTGTTCGTGCGGAGGAAGCCTCATCATATGATGAGGCTGTTAAGATTGCGAAGAAAGATAAAAAGAAAATTTTCCTTTATTTTGGTGCATCTTGGTGTGCGCCATGTCAAGCCATGAAGAAAATGTTTAAGGAAAAAGAGGTAAAGGAAAAGCTTGATAAGTTTGTAGTGTTGATGGTTGATGTAGATGAAAATCCTAATTTGAAGAAAAAATATAAGGTTAAGAGTATTCCAGATTATCGCATTTTGAATTCAGATCTGGAAGTGGAAAAGAAATTTGTTGGTGGACAGACGAGATATAAGTTTTCAAAGTGGTTGGATGATTGATGATTAAGTGTGAGTTAGCATTTCCTTCGACGATATATGTTTGTGATTTGAATGATAGTGATTACAGGCAGAATTTAATTGATTATACGAGATACCGACAGGCTTCTGATCCTGTCGGTGTTGATAAGACTAATATGGGTGGTGGTTGGCAGAGCCAAGACAATTTTCTTGATAATCGTGTATGTTCTGAGTTAAAGCGTGATTTATCTGGTTTTGTTCAAAATATTCGTGAATCTTTGACTATTGTTGAAGAAATAAAAATTTACAATTCTTGGGTTAATGTTAATCCTACTGGCGCATATAATGCCAGTCATACACATCCACGAAACATATTTTCTGGGTGTTATTATTTACAGGCACCTGAAAATTCTGGAAATATTATTTTTCATTCCCCTTTGATTGCGAAGGGGATGCTTGATGCTACTTATAAGGATTTTAGCATAGTTACTGCGAATAATTTAATTTATCCTGCAATAGCGGGAAGATGTTATATATTTCCTTCTTGGCTTGTGCATAGTGTTCAGATGAATAGATCTTCTGAAGACAGAATCAGCATGAGTTTCAATATATTTTTTGATAAGTTTTAGATTAGGCAGGATGATCATAAGGCAATATGCCTTGGAATCCTGATCTTACAACTCTTGGACTTGGCATAACGAATAGTCCTCCGCTCATAGCGATGCCTATTTGTTGTTGCATATTTCCTGATATGAATGGTTGTTGTTGAACTCCACCAACCCAAAATCCACTTAGATTGACGATATTACCACCTGATCCAACATAGAGAGGTTGTCCTTGGAATCCAGAAATTCCATTATATAGTCCAGAGTTTGCGGCAAATGTGCCAGTTCTTCCGACATATCCGTAATAATATACTCTTCCTGTTGCTCCGCTGTTAACAGTTCCGCTTGTTACGCCAATTGCTGGTAATCTCATTCCACTTGCTCTTTGCGCTCTTACCACTCTGCTTCCTGATGCTATGCATACTGCTTTGATGCCTGAACATTGTTCCTGAAAAACAAAATAATCAAACATTGGTTGATTTGTATTTATTTGTGCTGTTTCTGCAAGATTGTATGGGAATATTGCGTCTTGTAAACTTGTTGTAAGACCAATTGTGCCAGAATAAATTTGTCCGCTGGTCATGAATCTAGTAAAAGTTATTGTATAGGATGTTCCACCATCAACACCAGCTAAACTATGTATTGCCTGACTTAAATTTGCGGAAGTTTGAGCAGCAGTTGTATCAGTTGAATATGTTAGCTTGTCTGCTGTTGAAACAGAACTAGTTCCATTAAGTCCACCAGCAAAATAACCTTTTGTTGATCCTTCAGAAACCCCAGCCAAACCACTTCTTGCTTGACTTAGATTTGCAGTAGTTTGAGCAGCGGTTGTATCATTTGAATATATTAATTTGTCTGCTGTTGAATAATAAACAGCGCCAGTAGAAAATCCACCAGCAAAATAACCTTTTGTTAAATCACCAGAACATCCTGCCAAACCAATTCTTGCTTGACTTAGATTTGCAGTAGTTTGAGCAGCAGTTACATCATTTGAATATGTTAATTTATCTGCTGTTGCAACTGCGACACCACCTGCGTTTCCAGCAGCAAAATAACCTTTTGTTCCTTCGCCAGAACAACCAGCCAAACCAGTTCTTGCTTGACTTAGATTTGCAGTAGTTTGAGCAGCGGTTGTATCATTTGAATATATTAATTTGTCTGCTGTTGAATAATAAACAGATCCAGTAGATCCACCAGCAAAATAACCTTTTGTTAATCCTTCTGAAACACCAGCCAATCCATATCTTGCTTGACTTAGATTTGCAGATGATTGAACATCAGTTGTGTCTGTTGAATATGTTAATTTATCTGATGTTGCAACATAGTTGTTAGTATATCCGCCAGCAAAATATCCTTTTGTTGAATTTCCTGAACAACCAGCTAATACATATCTTGCTTGACTTAAGTTTGCACTTGCTTGAGAAGTAGTTGTATCTGTTGAATATATTAATTTGTCTGTTGTTGAAACATTCGCTCCTGTATTTCCACCAGCAAAATAGCCTGCAATTACTGGATTTGATAATATTTTTTCTCCAATATGCACATTGCCTATTTGTCCGCTTCCAATATTTACATATTGTGTAGTATTGCCAAAGAATGTTGGGAAGTTGATAACACCGCTTCCTATATTTCCTGAAAGTATTGTTTCATTAGCAATATGAACTCTACCAACTTGTCCAGAGGCAATATTTCCGCTTCTTATTCCTTCGTTTGAGAAGTTATTTGTGGTTGCATCGCTGAATACAACACCAGAAACTATATTTCCACTTACAACTGAACCAGAAGCCATATTTGTAAAACGAATTTTATTTGCATCTGTTGTTGTTAGTTTGCCAGATATGACTAGGTAAGGCACATACAAATAATTTTGTGCGCCATCAATTCCTGCTAAACTATTTCTTGCTTGGCTCAAATTAGCGGTTGTTTGTGCAGCAGTTGTATCAGTAGAAAATAATAGCTTATCCGTTGTTGTGACAGGACCGTTACCGCCAGCAAAATAACCTTCAGTTGATCCTTCTGAAATTCCTGCTAATTCTCTTCTTGCTTGACTTAAATTTGCAGTAGTTTGAGCGGCAGTTGTATCTGTTGTGTATGTTAATTTATATGCATTAAATGTTATGGCAAATGTACCACCACCAGCAAAATAACCTTTAGTTCCTTCACCAGAACATCCAGAAATATAGGCTGTTGCCGTGCTAAGATCCGCTGTTGTTTGAGCAGCAGTTGTATCATTTGAAAATGTTAATTTGTCTGCCGTTACTAAAACGGTGCTACTCTGTCCACCAGCAAAATATCCTTTTGTTATTCCTTCTGAAATTCCAGCAAGATAATATCTTGCTTGACTTAAGTTTGCACTTGCTTGTGCGGTAGTTGCACCTGTTGAATATATTAATTTATCTGCTGTTGATAAACTATTTGCACCATCAGTAGTTCCACCAGCAAAATAACCTTTTGTTCTTTCTCCTGAACATCCAGCCAATCCTTGTCTTGCTTGACTTAAATTTGCAGTTGTTTGAGCAGTAGTTGTATCTGTTGAATATACAATTTTATCTGTTGTTGCAACATGTCCAGAAAACGAAGATGTTGCTCCGCCAGCAAAATAACCATTAGTTGTATAATCAGAAATTCCCGCCAATTCACTTCTTGATTGACTTAGATTGGCAGATGTTTTAGCGGTAGTTGTGTCTGTTGAATATAATATTTTGTCTGTTGTTGAAACATTTGCTCCTGTAGATCCACCTGTAAAATAACCTTGACTAATTAAATTGGTTGTTGTTGATATTGATCCACTAACAATTGAGTTGTTATCGAACATGAAAGCGGTAATACCGCCTGAGACATAAAATGCAGTAGGAATTGGCCAAACTCCATTTGCAAGGTTTTGACCTGTTACAGACTGGAGTGCAAAGTTTCCTGAAGCTAATGCAACATCTGCAAAGTTATAAGCAACAGTTGCATTCGCACCAACCATATTGAAAATAACTGTTCCGCTAGGGACTGCACCACTTGTTACTGATGCATTACCAAAATGTGTATTCCCAATTACATCAGAAGCTATGTTTCCGCTTCTAATTGAATTGTTTGAAAAGTTAAATGTATAAGCAGTTCCAGAGCTTATAATACCGCTTACTATGGAGTTGTTATAAACAGATATAACAGAACCGCTTCCAAGAAGAACTGTGTTTATTTGGCCAGAAGATATTGTATCATTGGTTATTTGACCGCTATTTATTTGTGACCCACCAATTGCTCCACTTGTTATTGAACCACTATGAACAGAAAATTCAGATAAATTTCCACTTATGACACATCCAGAACTTATTGGTTGTTGGAAAATAGCATTGCTTGATATGTTGCCGCTGAAAATTGCATTGTTTCCAAATGCTCCCAATCCGCCTAATACTCCACTGCTGATTGCTCCACTGTAAATAGATTGATTTTGAAAAGCAGGATAAACCATTTGTCCTGAAGCGATAGATCCGCTAACAACTGAATTATTGGCAAAATACTGATTGATTATAGTATTTGTTGCACCATCAACGCCTCCCAAATTATATCTTCCTTGACTTAAATTTGCTGTTGTTTGAGCAGCAGTTGTATCTGTTGAAAATATTATTTTGTCTGCTGTGGTAAGACTATTATTATTGTATCCGCCAGCAAAATAACCTTTTGTTAATCCTTC
>Ga0114974_10001621_pt1 | contig 17695 bp, 16 predicted proteins | sample S_130206_EF_Meta_FD_87318 | JGI IMG/M metagenome (GOLD analysis project Ga0114974, IMG submission 87318) | Freshwater microbial communities from Lake Simoncouche, Canada to study carbon cycling - S_130206_EF_MetaG | ecosystem: Environmental > Aquatic > Freshwater > Lake | place: Lake... | reverse complement strand
TGAGGTCAGCCCAAAGGCGATTGCTACACTTCTTGCTTCGGTGTATGGCGACGTTGTTGTGGGTGAGGGAATACAGGAAAATGGTTTGCCCTTCGGGAGTATATATGTTGCTAATAAGAAAAGGAAGAAAAAAAATGTCTGACCAGAATGACTGGATTTATGGCATCATTCCAAAAGACCAAGCAGACGATATGCATGAACGCATGGAACAAATTGAACAGCGTTCACAAAATGGTGTAACAATCATGATGAGTGCCAACGACGAATCTGCTGTTGAGATGTGTCGCACATGGCAAGAAGCATTGCATGGCAATGCAATGGCTTGGATAAGAATTAGTTCGTTTGTTTCAGGAATAATTGGAACTATTGAATTGCACTTAGAAGAAGAGGGGATAAATCCTTATGAGGACTAAACCAGTTAAATCAGAATGGGCTCTTGTTGCAATCCACTGGATGGATGCATTCGATGGAGAGAACGGTTGGACAGACCTAGACAAGTATGAACCTAAAGAAGCAACGGTTGTGACCGTAGGTTGGCTAATCCCTGATGTGCTTCAAGGGTATATCACTCTTGTCAACTCGTACTTTCCAGATGAAGTTGAAGAACCTAAAACAGTTGGCATGCCAATCCACATCCCTGTGGGGATGGTGATTGAAACAAAGGTACTGGAACAACCAGTTGTGTTTATTCAGAATCCTGAGGAGTCAAATCTGGAATCACCAGATTCGCAAACGCTTCCTTCATTTTTGCCGGGTTATCCGCCATCTCAGGGGAAATCTCAAAATGGAGCCAGTCTCCTGAACCGCCCCCATGAATAGTTTCTTTCTTGTAGTTTGACCAAGCGTTGCGGTCACACATCCACGCACGGCCGTGTGGCTTGACGATGTAATCAAAAATTGCTTCAACGCCTAACGTATCAGCGTTGGCGACAATAATCTTCAACACCTTTACTGCTTCTAAGCGACCGTTCTTGATGCCCTTCTTTGGTGGCATGTGCCTGAACGACAAGTCGACTGCACGACCTGTTGCGTGCACAGACAAAGATTCTTTTCCACGCATTGGGCGAATACCGAAGTCGCCATTGTTCCAGAGCGCACCGTTAGACAACTTTATTGTCTCCTCAATGAACACTTTCATGCCGGGGCGCAAACCTTTTGCAGCCCCGTCTTTGTTTCCTGTGTACTTACGCTTTGCCATAATCACTCCTTATTTCTTGTTGTTAAAACCTAATACTGGTCTAGCCACAGCCAATGGTGTCAATGCTGTTCCAACAGCAGAACCACCAACAACAGCACCTCTTCCAATTGACTTTACTTTTTCAATCGATTGCTGTTTTTTGATTATCTCTATCAAATTATTTCTTACAGAGTCTGGAATTTTATTTGCATGCTCAAGAACTGGAGTATTGGGTGGAAGATTAACCATACCCCTCTCAGCCCAGTCAACATAATCTGGAGTTGTAACCTGTAAAGAACTTAATATTTCTTGCTTAGGTGTTATTCTTCCATTACGTGGAACAACCCAAGGAGAATGATTTCCTTTTGCAATGTTATCAATTAGAATCTGTGTTTCTGGGTCCATCTTTCCCAACAAACTTTTTGTAACATAGAAGTTTCTTGTTCCTACATCATTTCTTGGAGCAATGTTTTGAATATATCTTTCTGCAGAACTAATTAAAGCATCTGGAGTCATTTTTTTATTTAGATAATCCCTAGAAGAAAATTTGTATGTTTGGTTTGGGACTAAAGGATAATCTGGAATTGGTCCAGCGCCTCTACCAGTGTTGATGTTTGGCAATATTTCTGGTAAATCATTAAAACCAGATATGTGAACGCCAATATCTTTAGGCTTAATCCATTGCGCCAATGCCTCAACCTTTGGTGCAAGTTTTGTAGTGGCTTTTGCAGCACTAGCACCAACACCTTCACCAGCGAGTCCAACAATTGCATTTAACATAATCTGACGAGACAATGCATCTGGTCCACGCAAAGCAGCCTGACCCATACCTCCACCAACATAGTCATCAGCAACACGACCAATATCTTTAATTGTATTTTTGGCGTTGTTGACCAGCGGAGAACTGGTCGGATTATTTTTTTGCCAGAATGCCACTTGGTTAGCAAGTGTGTTTAGTAGTTCATTCCAGTCCATTACTCACCAAATGCTTTTTCTCGTGATGTTATTTTTGCTATCTCGCCTTTTCGTCGTGCGAGTTCAGACTGAATTTCTTGTTCCTTCAACTGACGACCCGGAACACCAAAGAATCCAAGTAGTGGGTTTACATAACCACGTTGCTGATATGTATCAATTGATGGAGTAAGTCGTTCAGCAGTTCCAAGGAATGGAATCAAGTTGCGAACTGCATAATATGCTTTGTCGTTCACAAACTGTTTTCCATCTCGTGTTTCTCCATAACCTGCTGCTGCAAGGAATGGTTGCAAGATTGCTCCAGCACCATTACCAACTTGAACAGGCTTATCAGAAAACTGACGATTATTATAAAGTTGTCTTCCACCCATCAACTCGATTGGAACACGAAGTAATGGGTTGACGTTTGAGAGCAGACGCTGGGGGTCGCTCAATCCTGAATCTGTTGTCCGACACGGTTGAATCCAAAGTCTGGAGTTGCATACAAGTTATTTCCAAATGGCAACTTGAACGCACCAATCTCACGCATCCACTGCGGAACAACATCACCTTCTTTGTCAGCACTAATGTTTCGTTTGATTGTGTTATAGATTGCATAAGCCTTTGGGTTGAGCCACATGTTTCCAAGTTGCAATGGAAGGTTGCGACTTGTCCACATCCAGAAAGGAACAATCTGACGCATCAGTTGGTCTCCAGTTGAAACGTCTGCGTAGTCAATCAAGTACTTACGAACACGAGTTGCTGCCGCATCCATGTCCATCCCCTTTGACACACCGTCCCAAGCGAGCATAAAGCGTGAGTGGTTTTCAATCCACTTACCAAGTTCTTTTGATTTCTTTGTTCCCTTAGGTAAACGACCAAGGTCAAAGAAGTCTGACGATATACCACCACCAGATGCCATGAAGGCATCCATAGCAGTCTTTGCTTTTGCTTGCATCTCTACTGGAAGTTCTTTGAGCCACTCTTCAACATTGAGTCCACGCTTCGATGCATTGAGCCAAGACCTGCTCATCTCAAGACCTTCATTCATATACTTCAATTCACCACCTGCTGCAAATATCATGAATGCGTTTGACATTGCGTTTCGTGCGTGGAAGCCCGGCGACAATGTTGCGTAAGCCTTAAAGAACTTTGTGTACTTGCTAGTAAATCTTCCAAACTCACGAACAATCTGTGGTTCATTGAATCTGTGAACGGACTTAACAATTGACTCAAGTTCTTTCTTCACACCAATGTTTGGGAAATACTTACTCAACTGCACAAAGCCTTCGTCAAACATTGGAACAATGCTGTAAGCAGATTCTGGAACACGACCACGCAAAGCAATCGGCATCTTGCTTCCGATGTTTGCTGTGTATTCCATTCCCTTCAAGCCATCTGCAAACAACTTCTCAGTCTGTGCATCACCAAGTCGCTGTACTTGCTTCAAGTATTCAGCATGCTTGGTCGTGAAATCTGTGACCGCAGCACGAATATGGTTTGGAATATCTTCACCGTCAATTGCATTGAGAAGCGCAGACGCTTCTTCAATGTAATTCTGTACATCTGCAATCCAACCATCGCTTCCAGCCTTAATGGTTTTCTTTACTTGAGTTCCCTTTGTAGACATGTTCTTGAGGTCGTTCACAACCTTGCGAGCATCTTCAAGAGCCTCTGGAGCCCATGATGCATAGTTGACTGCGCTGTCGTAAGCAGCCTCTGCTTCGCTCATAACCTTTTGTGCGTCAGTCAAAACCTGTCGTGACTTAGCGGCTTTTCCTACAAGAGTCTTTGGTCCAGTTTGGGTCTGGAGTTTTTCTCCAGCCTTCATCGCTTGTTCCAACTCACGGGATTTCTGCAACTTCTGAGCAATGATTGAACGCTGTTCTGTTGTCATTTTTTTCAGAGAGTCAAGCACTTCCTGCTGACGGTTTTCAATCACAATCTTTTTGAGATTGAGATTTGCAACCTCTTCTGCAAGAGCATCAATCCTTGCTTTCTCTCCTGCAATTTCGAGTTGTGCAGGAGTTGTACCAGCCTCAATAGCACCAGTATCAGGAACAAAGTATTGGTCTTTGCCACCCTTGCCAAGCGCACGACCACCAAGTTGCTGTTCAATCTGAGCATCAGTCAACAACTCACCCGGTATGACATCTGCTGGGCGTGCACGAACATCTTCGGCAAGTCGCAATGTTTCATCAGCAAGTTTCTGACCACCCTTAGCACGAGGTTTAATCTTTACCCCACTGAGTTCATCAAGTATCTGAGCCTCAAGGTCTGATATTGCCTTAGCCTGCTCAACGTTTTGACCGTTGAGTTGGCTTACCCTCATTCGGATTCTGTCTTGGAAGTTGACAATGTTTGAGCGTTCATTAGCCCATTGCTGTTGCATCTTGACACTGAGTCTTGCTTCAGTCTCTTTGTACTCACGCATGAACTTATATTCATCGCTGTTCAGTCGTATTCTCTGCAAGTAGTTAGTGCGTGCTTTTACATCTTCTTCAAGAGCCTTGACACCGTACTGGTCAACAAGTTGTTGCAATGCCTCTTCTGGCGACAAAGGCTCAGGACCATTAGGTCCGGTCTTAAACTTGAATGCAAAAGAAACACCAGACTCTTGCTGTCTTGCAAAGTCAGCAAAGTTGTCATGGATTACAGTTAACTTTTCAAGAGCAGAACGTGATGATTGATATTCAAGTACTTGTTTCTCAACATCTAGCAAAAGGTCTTCAACCCTTTGCAACTGACCATCAATCGCTGTTGTGTCCGCACGCTTTATCAACAAGTTCTTTCTTGTTGATGAAAGACGAGTATGCGTCTTTTCTAGTGTCTTGAGTTGTGATTCGAGTCTATTAATTTCAATTGGCTTAAGTGGGTCATTCCACAAAGCATTGAACTCTGCTGGAGTAAATCCAATTTGTTCTGCTGTAGCCTCATCAAATTTTGCGAGCACATTCAAGAATCGATGTTCGCTTTCACGACGTGCAGCACGACCATATTCTGGGGTTGATGCCAACTCATCAAGTTGAGTCTTGATTATCTCATTCTCTACTTGTTCACGCATTACAGTACGCATTGACTTGCCCTGCGCTGGTATTTCCATTTGAACATCTTTTGACAGAGTTGAAATGAATGGCTTGTTTGTTGGTTTTGGTGGTCCAATCTCTGGAACTGTTCCCTCAAGACGCATTAACTCACGCTGAGATGCTTTCTCAGCCGTGTTAATATCCTTTTTGAGTCCAATACGCCTACTCAGTTCATTGGCATATTCTTCCAAGAAGTCAGCAAGTGAGTTTGCGCCACGCAACTCCTTGCGCATGAGCCAAGCACCCGGAATGTATCTTCCGTTCACAGAACGGCCTTCAACGCCCTGAAGCAGTTTGTCAAGTGGCAAACTGGTTTCTTCTGTCAATACACGCAGACCCTTAATACGACTAGCATTTCTTTCATACAATGTTCCAAAGTATGAATCACCAGCAGTAATTGTTCGATACTGTCTTGCAGCACGAGTACCTGAGTACTCGTACATATCTCCACCAAGCAATTCAGCAAACAGTTGTGTCACATGCTTATCACTGCCGTTGAATGCAGAGTCAATAATTCCAGAGTAACCAAACTCTTTACCATTTCTGATTGACCTATTGATTACTTTGTTGATGTCCTTCATTGCACCTTTGCCGGTGAGACGCTTACCTGCTTCAAGTGCAATCTTTTGGTCTTGTTCAATATCAGTAATAATTTTGGTATAAAGGTCTTGAAGTTGTTTTACTTTTTGCTTGAAAGAGTTTACTCTCTTTGCCTCATAAGGAAATTTAACAGTATTTAATTCTTGAATTGCAGCAAGAACATTTCCACGAAGTCTGTCGTACTGACCAGCAGAACTTGCAGATGCTGTTCTGAAACCGCCGGTCAAATCATCTATTTGATTTCCACCACGCATGTTTACTGCACGAGCACGACGAGTTAGCGGTCTACCCCAAACAGGATTCTGTCCACGCTCACGAAGAAGTTTAAGAACTTCTTCTTCAAGGTACATTGCTTGTGGGTGGCGATAGAACACACGGTTAACATCGCCCAACTTATCCTGCATCATGACTGCTTCAAGTTCTGGCAAATGCTTGCGTATCAATTCTTGAATACGCAAAGCATCGGTTATTTCCTTTTTCTGGAAACCCTTACCAACCTTTTGTGTACGGAAAATCTTTGCTAATTCTTCACGTAGAGTAATTGAACGAGTAATATCCTGTGAACGTGTTGTTTGGCGTTGTAGTAATTCTTCTTTACGAGGACCCCATTCACCAGCCTTTTCTGTAATCATTTTTCCAGTTGGCTTAAAACCTTTTGCTTCACCGGTATATGTATCTGCACCAACTTTATATTCTTTAAGTTGTGGATAAGAAACTTCTTCTTCAAGAATTGTTTGTCTAATTGCTTCAACCTGTTGTTTATTTGGTTTTCTATCAGGGATTGACTCAACACGCTTGCGTAGGTTTGTGAAGAAGTCTTGTAGTTCAATCAAACCATTTTGATGCTCAATAGTTGCTTTAAGTTCTGGTCTAGCAACATTAGCAAGAATCTTGTTGTATGTCTTCTGGTCAACAATGCGACCAACATGCGCCATTGCATCTTGCAATGAGCGCAATTGGTTGTACGACTCACGGTGTAAGTAGTACTCAGAGATACCAGAACCAAGGTCTGCAACTACATCACGGAAACCGTTTATCTTGTTTGCATTCTCAATTGCACCAACAGCATATTCATTCTGACCCTTGGTTATTTTTTCCAACCTTCTAGTCCAGTCAGCAATTTTCTTTTTCTGCAAATCAATTTGCTCATTAACTGCTTCAATTGGAACTAGACCAAAATATCCCTCTGCATCGGAGTTCATTAAAATTGTTTCTTCAGCATCTGCAATAATTTGTTCTGCATTAAAGATGTTGTCGTTTATCGAAGCAACAGACTTAGCCAATTTTCCTTCAGCATCACGGAACATATATGCTTCGGTAGCATCAGCCTGACGAAGCAACTCAACCAAGTTTGCATAGCGTGAACGAGTTGCACCTTCCATAGCACCAGCACCTCTGATGTCGTTAGCAAGAGCCCTAGCAAACTCTGGGTCGTTCATTGCATCACGAACAATCAACCAAACACCAGCCTCACGGAGTTCTTTCAGACTTGCGCCAGATGCTCCTGATGTGACCGCATTCGCTACACGGTTTCTAACATCATCAATTGTAAGGCGTGACAAAGCAGCGTTTGAGATGCTGTTGGTCGTGTCAATTGTCGCCTTGACAATTTCCATATCTGTTCCGACAATTCTTTCCTTTGTCCAAACAGGTCCAATGTTTTTTGGTGTCATTGGTTTGTACTGAGGAATGTGAATATCTTCCTCGGCTAAAGCCTGAACGATATTTTCCCAAATATCGTCAGAACCATTTACACTGAGATGTCCACTGGCAATTCCATTAAGCGTGTTGTCAAGTCTTGTTATTCTTGCAAACTGTTCTTCGGCTTCTTTCAAAGCCTCAGCAGCACGTTGACCTTTGAGTTCAAGACTTGCAATAGCGTTATCAATTGTCCTGAGTTTTCCATCAACCATGACCATTGCTTGACCGGCAGGTTGGTCAAGGGTTACACCCAATTCAGAAATAATCTTTGGATGGTTCATAACAATCTCATCAAGAGTCTTTGACAAATCATTCCAAGCAATGTCAAGGTCGTCAAGAACAGACTGAAGCATGTCAACAACTGCTGTGTTCTCTGCTCTTGCGTTCACAAACTTAAACCATGCTTGCTTCTGTTTTTCAGCAGCACGAGCAACAAGTTTCTGTGCAGCCTCAAGTTTCTTGAACATCTCTTCAGGTGTTCCAACTTCCCTGAGACCTTGAACAAGTGCCTTTACCTCATCACCAGCAAAGCCACCTTCTTTGGTTAGTGTTGTCATGTAGTCACGCAATGCTGTGACCGCAGCACTACCACTCTGACGCATCTCCGAGTGAGCAGCCTTCATTGCCTGCTCAACTTTCTTTGCATAAGAAGCAGTCTCTCGCAACCACTCTTTGGAGACAGTTCCCATTTGTTTTGCTTCAGCAAGCACTCCACCCTCAACAGCAAGACGCATGAACTCTGCAGTTCCAAACTGCTGAGCATAATGTTGACCATACTTAGTCATAATCTTGTCAATGTCTGTTTCAAAGAACTTGCCAGCAAAACCATCAGTTGCTTGGTTTGCAATTTGGTTAAGTCTTTCAACTCCTCCGAGCACATCATCTTTTGTTAGTTCTTTGCCAAAGAAGTTTGCACCCTCAATCAATCCACGAGACTTAAATGATGATGCAGGATCAGTCATGTTTAGTTTCAAGTACTGACGAATCTCTTCAGCACGAGCAGTTGTAAGACTGTTCAACCAATCACGAGCCTCATCTGTCATCATGTGTGGCAGATAGTTTTCTTGTGCGTTGAGGGTAAATCCTTGGTCAACCAATTGATACTTTGCCTCAACTTCTGTATGGAAGTCTTTGAACAACTGCTTTACTTTGTTGTACGCAGTTTCCTCTGTTGGTGTCATTTCTCGTGCCCAGTTAAGAGTTATTCCATCTTCTTTGAACTTTGGAGTGTCCAAGAACTTGTAAAGTTCTGGACCAGCAGTCTTGATGTCTGCTTGTTCAAGGAATGGAGCAACACGCTTTGCGTATGCATCCATCATGATGTTTTCCAATGCACGAGCCGCATTATCCATTGTCTCCATACGTACTGCATAGCGAGCAAGTTCTGCGTCCATTCTCTGCAACTTGCCATCAACAACAAGTTTGCCTGTACGCAAACCACGTCGAAGTGGTTGCATGTTTCGTGCAGCAGATGTTCCTTTTGTCGTGAAATTCTCTGCAAACCATTCACCAGCACGGCTTCCAGTTATTCCAATTCGTGAACGCACAATGCCACGCTCAAGCATTTCAGCAACCGGTCCTGTGAACGGAACTTTAACCTTTGTTCCAATTACATAGAGCCCACTATCTGGCAATCCAATTCTTTTTGCTAATTGGATTCCTTCTTCAGTTCTACCAAGAGCAGTGCGTCCACGCAATGCAATGTCTTGCACAAGTTCTGCTGATGCACCCATACCATCTGCAAGTTTGGCAAGGTTGGTTGCAAAGCCACGACCGCTCTGTCGTCGTCCAAGAAGTTTTGCTAGTTTTACACCTTCTTTACTTGCAACACTGCGAGCAACTTCTTCTGCTGCCATTCTTGCAACTGCTTCTGGGCCCATTGCTGCAATTTCTTCGGCTGCAAGTGCAGCACCTCTCATTAACGCACCTTCACCTGCACGAAGTGCAAGTGTTTCAGGAATTGATGCACCAAGTGTCAACCAGTTAATTGGGTCAAGAGCCAAGTCGCCAAACAAACCTAAAGCACGACCCCAGTTGCCTTCAACTGGGAATGCTGTACCAAATCCATAAGTTGGGTCTTTGGTTTGGCTGAACCAGTCTGTCAAACTTGCTTTTGTGTTCGCATCATGGTCAAGAACGTCAACCACTTCACGGACAGTTGAGATAACCGCACGACGACCAGTATCAAGAATCTCAAGCGGTTTGAGAACAACCTTTGCAATTGGGTTATCGAGAACATGTGCAAGAGCACCAAGTGCTCCTGATGGTTTTACTTGACCTGCTGCTGCGGACTGAATCTCATCAAGAACATTTGGATATTTCATGCCCTGATTTCGTGCATAAGTATTTAGACCCTGCTGAGCAGCACGAGTCTTCTGACTTACTGGACTCAATGGAACTGTGTTCGCCTGTTTTACAATTGTGTCAAATAGGTTTGGAGCACCACTCGCACCCATCTTGGGTGGCGAGGCGGTGCGTGTTGTTGGAGCAACGGCTACTGGTGCCGGTGCTTTAGTCGTATAAGTTTGTTGTGCTAATCCTTGAAGTGCTGAAAGCAGTTCTTGCTGTGAAGCCATTACCCACCCATTGCTTTGTTGAGAATAATCCTATTAAGCATGTCTTGATTAAATGGCGTTTCTCCTCTGGCTTTCAAACCCTCCTGAACTTTCTTTTGTACTAGGTCAATTAACTTCTGCTGTTGTTGAACAGGGTCACGAAGATTATCTACAGGAATTTGAGTTACAGCACCACCAGTATTTCCAACCTTGTGTGCGGTCACAGGTGCGCCGGCGAGTTCCAACTGATAATTCATTTGTGCTTTTTTGAATGCTTCATCACGTGATGTTGTCTTGCCAACACCACGCTGTTTGTTGGTAGACATATCTTGAACTTGATTTGGAAGTTGGACTTTAATACCAGTTGCATCTTCAAGTTGTTTTGCTGTTGATGCAAATGTAGCATCGTCCATCCACTGCGATTTGCCAGTAGTTGAAAGTTGTACTGGATTTCCCTTAACATAATCATCAAGTCTTTTGGCAAGAACTCTTGACCAGTTTTTATCTTGTTGTGTTGGTTTCTTATTGCCCGGCAATTTGAAATCAACATTTCCTTTTATGAATTCTTCAATAGTCGCAGACTTAAGAAGACCTTGTGGCATCTTGTCTTCTGGTTTTGCAAATTTGTCACGAATGGCTTGAAGTTTTGGTTCAATACCTTTCTTGATTGTTTGTTTTTCAGTTTCAAGACCAGTGAATATCTCTGGGAATAACTGCTTTGCATCGAACTCTTCGTTTGGATTACGCAGACCATACTTCTCGTAGATGGTGTCTTCATTGGCAATCTTATAGCGTTGTTCGTCAACCGATTTGCTTTCAGCAAATAGGTCGTCAACCAACTTGTTGTACATATTGATTTCACTTGGGTCATTCAACTGGATTGTTCCAGTCTTATTTACACCATCACTAAGAATCTTTTTGATTTGGATTGCAGGGTAGCCACGCTCAATATAGTCAAGGATTGACGTAGAGATGGGGTCATCGCTATTGCGGATAGCCAAAGTCTGTGGAGCATAGATTCGTTGGATTTCCTCATCCGACATCACTTGTGGTGCTGTGTACGAATTGGAGAACAAACCCATCATCGGGTTTAGAATATTACTCAAATCCCCAGAGTTGCCACCGCCTTTGCGGTTGGCGTATGTAGCCAGAATAGGAAGCATGGCATTGTAATCTGGTTGCCCAATAGGGGGTTGCATGCTCATACTGTATAAACCCTTTGTTACCTAGTAGCCAGACTGGCGTGCAGCCAACTGGTCAAGTACGTCTTGACTCAAACCAGTGTTTTTTCCAGTCGGTGGAGGCGGTGGTGGTGCTGTTGGGAGACTTCCACCTGCTGCAATAATTGAATCCAAAATGCTCTGGTAACGGTTTCCAGCAGCCTGTTCTTGTTCAAACTTGGACTGAGCAATCTGCTGTGCAAGCGAAGCCAAAGCCTGTTGCTGTGCATTTGCCGCCTGTGATGTGTACGCAGCCTTCTGAGCGCCCAAACCAGTCGTTGCCATATTTCGTGACATTTGAGCCTCAGCCAAGCGTGAGAGGTCATTAGACCTCGCATTAGCGCTAAGCACGTTAATCAGGTTCTGGAATGCTCCAGCACCTTGTTGACCAGCAATTTGCTCCGCCTGAATCTGGTTAGCAATGTCGGGAGACATTGCGCCATAAGCATTCAAATAGTTTTCCATTGGGTTGGAAACTGTTGGCATAGTCACGCCGAGTCCAGCGTATGGATTGTTTTGGTTTTGTGTTAAATAGTTTTGCAAAGCACCATAACCAGTATCCATCAGACCCTGAGCAGTTGTATAACCTTCACCAATATTCTTAATTGCCGTATCATAAATATCAGTAATATTCTTTTTGCCAGTTGTATTCATTCCTTCAATTTGATTAATCAAGTCATCAATGTTTCCACGGTAACTCTTTGATGTAAGTTGGTTAATCATTCCTTGAAGCGCACGTTGTCCAACTTGTTTTTGTTCTGCTGCGGCTGCTTGTTCTGCTTTCCATTTATCTAAAGCAAGTTTGTCGGAAGCCTTCATTCCTCCGCCTCCTCCACCAGTACCACCGCCATAAATAGTGGCTAATGCTTGTTGGTATGGAGTTGTGTACGCCATACCACCAGAAGCCAACTCTGTGCCAAGAATACTATTTGCAATATTTGAAGATTGGGTATCAAGTCCAGTGTTTACATCAACGCCAGAAACAGATGATGCTGGATTTAGTTCTGCTTCACGAATGTTCTGTTGAACATTTCGATTTGAAGATGGACCAGCATAACCACCAGTTGGTGCTGGTGGTTGAACAGTTGCTACAACACGGCGACCAGTTCCACCCGGAGGACCCCATGTGCGAACACGAGGGTTGTTGTATGCATTTGGATTTGCCTCGTTAATCATTAGAAACCACTCCTTAATCTCATCAACTCAAGAGCATCCTGCTCAATCTGTCTTGCTTTTTCTGCTTCCAAATCTTGTATGCCAACCTTGTAGTTGCCAGCAAGTTGTGCCTGACCCAAATCAAACATTGCATTCTGCTGAGCAAGGTCTTGCTGTGCTTGCGAAGTCTGATTAATTCTTTCTTGTGCAAAATCCTGTAACGCTTTCTTGAAAATACCAGACTGTACATTTGGCGTGTATACTCCACGTTTCGCCATTGATGTACGAATCTGTGGTTGAGCCTTCTCATAACCCTTTGCCATGTCGGCAAGATTTCTCTGACCACGTTGCTGTGAAAGAAAATTAGAATAGGCATTAGATGCACCAGTAGATGCATATTGGTCCATTAAGTTTCTGCGACGTGCTTCGAACGCACTTGCGTCATACGCCATATTTTGCAGCCTTTCTAAATTCAGAAGCCTTTTTGCGATTGGCTTCCATGTCGTCTATTCGTTTATTAAGTTTGTCAATCTCAGAAATCAATGACGAGACAATCTGACGGATGACAACGGCATCCGTAGATTTCAATGCAGTGAGTGCTGGAACTGAAAATGAATCCATCAGCCAAATACCTGTCCTGCGAGCACAATCTGGTCGTTTTCAGCAATACTTGCAGGAACTCCAGAATCGAGTTTTGCATAAGTAACAGCACCATCTGCAATTTTTGTTGTACTTACTGCGGTTGCAGCCAACTTTGCATTAGTGATTGCACCTGAGTCAATATTTGTTCCATCAGACAAACCATTTACATACAACTCAACATCTGTAAAGTTTGCATTCATTTCTGATGCTTCAGCAATGTCTCCACTTGTAAAAGAGTGGGTAATCGTAATAGCCATTATCCAGTTACCTTTCGTGTATTAAATTTGTATGAGATACTGTCAATACCCCATGAGAGTCCAGTTGGTCCGGTAAACAACAATTGAACAGAGCGTGCTAGTCCAAGGTTTGAACCACGCACAACCTGTGCGCCTTCTGCTCTAATACCCCATCTACCAGAACCCCAACGACCCTCACCCCACAACATTCCAGTTGCAGATGAATCAATTGAAATATTAAATGTCTTGCGTTCGTTGCCAGTTGCTTCTTCAAAGTTGTGGAATACTTTTACATTCACAGTTCTTGCAGTATCTGCCTGTTTGATAACAATGTCTGGTCTACGCCACATCTTTTTCATGGAGTATGAACGACCATCAACCCATCCAGTTCTGTAGTAAGAACTAAAGTTCCTTTCAATTCCACCAAGTAAATCTTTTTCAGATTCAAAGGAATCAACTTTTAGAACTCGTGGAATGTTTGGATGGACAACAAGACCATATGTTGCCCCGCTAGATGAAGTAAAGTCAGTTCCACCAATAGCACCATAATTGTCTGCCGTGCTGAACAATGTGTACGCACCACGCTGACCAATGCTTGGGTCGTAAACAAAGTTTACGGTTGCATTGCTTACAGATGTAACTTTTGAATAAGGCATTGACAACCAAACACGACGGTTGACATAAGACACAGAAATCTTTGATGTTGCTCCATCATTTACATAGTTGTTTGGATAAATGGAGTTAAAGTTGTCTGACAAATCAACAATACTTGAACCATTGTAAAAGAACAAACCATTTGGATGTGAGTAAAAGTAAATTCCATTTTCTGCAATAGCAACCTTGTTTGGTGAGTCAACACCAAGTCGTGCTGTTAATTCAACGACAGAAAAATCTGCCGTTTCATAACCGTAAACAATGTAGATTGAGTTTGGCTTAAAAACAATTAACTGACCTGCGTACACAGCAAGGGCTTTAATGCCGTCACCACCACCAAGAAAATCAATATAGTCTTCCTTAGCCCAGTCATTTGGCTCAGCCTCATGAGACCAATGAAGCCTGTTTACATGAGTAGTTAAGTCGGTTCTAACACCTGCAGCAAACATTTTGTTTGCATGCACAGTAATGTGTTCAGCCTGTGGAAAGTGATTGCGTGATGGAGCGTTGTAGTTGTTATTAAAATCTCCATTTGCATCTATAATTGGAATAGCGGTTGCATAGGTGCTACCAGTCTCCCAATAATAAGTAGAAGCCCCACTTGTTCCAGTTGCAACATAAAGGGTTTTACCCCAGTTGGCAAACGATGCACCATAAGTATTAGATGCGACAATGTTATTTCCAGAAGAATACTGTAACTGCGTAAAATTAATACCACTAGAATGAAACACCCCAGTACTACTGGCAAGCATTACTCTTGGTGAGTCACCATAAAAAGCATGCAAGCGATATGGATTCCATGTGCCAGAAACAGCAGTATCATTAATCTCACGCATTCCACCACGAGTAAACAAACCACCACGTGGGTCAATTTCAACATTCAACATGTCAGGTGACTCATTTCGAGCCAACTGGAATTGGTCTGCCCTAAGGTTTAGACCACCAGTAAAGTCGTCGTAGCGTTCAATGGATACATTGCTCATTGTCCAAGTGTCGCTCCAAGCGTCTGCAACCAACGACGCATAGTTGGGTACTGACGACCAGCAGACATAATTACAGGTTGTGCACTTGATGCCTTCATCAAGTCACGACGAGCAAGACCTACACCCTCTTCAAATGAGTTCATGTACATCTGCGACAACTGTGCATCTTCTTGACGCTGGTATACACGGGCGAGCACAAAATATGGAAGCAAGGCGTGAAACCATTCATCAAGGTCAATTATCTCTTCATTATTTGTTAACCATGTATAAACAGGATTGCGATACGCACGAACTACCATCGGGTAAACCGCATCCGGTTTAGCCCACAACTGCAGTTTCTTATTCCAGAAAGAATAGAAGTATGGTCGGCTTGGAACATCTGTATTCCCAAGCCAAATCTCTTCGGCGTTGTCATACGGAATCAAGGTTAAACGAGCACCTGATGTACTGCTGTCAATTACAGAAATAATTTCTCGAATGTCACCAATGGTGGAAATCGTATATTCACGTTGGTTTACAACTGTGTTGAATGCATACGACTGCTGCAACCACGGCCACCTACGCTCAAGTGAATAAATGCGTTGAAAACCCTCACGGGCAAACTGGTCAATGATGGAGTTCGGCAAATCCACCTCATCCAAGTCAGCCATATTGCGAACTTGTGTACGCAGAGTGGTAAGGGTTACGCTCATTTAGCCTGACCTTTTGACCTTAGATGTCCGATGCAATAATCCGTGCCCCGTGCCTTTGGACCCTCACAGGTGTCCTCATTGGCAATACAACGGTTGCGACCTACATATGGCGCAGATGGAGCAGCAATCTTTGCTCCCGCTGTTGGGGCTAGGCGGAAACCAGATACTGGTTGTCCGTAATACGACTGGGCTTGTACGGCGTTTTTCATATACAACTAACCCAATTTGTTACATATCCCCCATCACGAGTGTGGCATCGTGATGAGGGATATATAGATTTATTTAGTACATACCTCGTGAACGGGTTGTTCCGCTCTTACGACGCTTTGCAGCACTTGCTGCATCAGCCTTGCGCATTGCCTGTCCCTTTGAAGCAACAGCAGTTTTCTTTGCTGCTGGCTTTGCTGGGTATGATGATTTAACACCAACACCTGCACGCACAACTGGACCTGCGTTATCCATGCCACGAACACGTGAACCTGCAACACGCTTTTCCTTGCTTGCGCCAGCACCAGCAGCAGACACTGAAGCCTTCTTACGGGTTTCTGGTTGAGCCTTAATTGCACGACCAGTGGAGAAGTTTCCACCCGGCTTAAAGTTTGGCTTTGATTTCTCTTGACTTGGCTTATTGTTTGCAGCCTTCTTTTGAGCCTGCTTGGTCAAACGAAGTCCGTATGCATTCATTGCTTTTTTCATTGCCATTGAAGTCTCCTAACTCAATGTAAAAGGGGGAGTGGGCTAATGAAGGGTGTCCCACTCCCCCGATTAATTACTTGCGGTAGATTGATACCGTGTTTGCTGCAGTGAACACTGCAACAAATGTTGCTGACGATGCTGCTGCAACGGTTGCTGAACCCACAAGGGTTACACCCGAAGCACCTGCTGTCAACGTAATTGCGTGTGTCGCACCAGCGAGGTTAACAACTGAGAACTCAAAACCAGTTCCAACTGCCTCATCTGTGAACGCCGCACCCAATTCAGCACCCGTAGGTGTGGTCAGTGCACGACCTGCAGTTGGGGTCATGGTATAAATTACCTGACCTGCACCTGCAAGAGTTGCTGCTGACTGAGTTGTTGCAGCATCAGTTGCTGCAACCACGGTTACTTTTTCAACCTTGGCAGCCCATGTTTCCACACGCTTGCGGGTCAAAGCACCATCTGTATCATTTGCTAATAGTGGCATTTCATTCTCCTTATTGGTTAGTTAACTTAGGCGGTCTTTGCCGTGAGTTTGCCCTGCTTCGCACGGTTGCGGCAGGTGAGGTTTCCGTAGCACATGATGAGCGCATAGCGAGCATCGGTGTCTTCTGGCTTAACAAAGTCCGTCTGAGCAAACCACTTGCTGCTGTGACCGACCAAGGTGAGATACTTCGTGTTGAGGAAGTACATTGTCTGGGTGGTGCAATGCACATCGTACATAATTGGAGCAGCCTTGAACAACAGGTTCTGGAATCCAGCATCTGCAGTCTTGGTGTCCGTGAAACGAAGGCTTGGCTGAAGCAATGCTTCATACTTCTCAAACAAGGTTTGAGTTGACAAGATGACGTCTGGGTGGTCGTTTCCAACAGAGGTGCTGTTGTAAGCGGTTGCCATTTGTGCGAGGGTCAACGCAGTTGCGGTGTTTTCCTCGTACGAACGCCAGAACTCGTTGCCTGAAGTTGACGAGTTGATTCCACCAACGGTGTTGCCGGACTCAACCAAGTTGCCAAGGCCGTTCCAGTCTTTTCCGCTGTTGCCAGTTCCGTCAGAGAAGAACATTTGGTTGAAAGATTCACGCATTGACTCTTCAGCCTGCATAATCTTGGCTTCGAGCAAGTTGATGATTTCTTGTTCACCGTTGTTCTTGGCTTCTTCAATACCGCTGATTGCGATGGATGCAGCGTACTGCTTCCATTCGTATTCAGCAGCCGAGATGCCTTCTTGTGGTGTCAAAGCAAGTGAGTCATAACCGCTGTATGAAGCAACAGTTGAGTTCTTGCCGTAGATAAGAGGTTCAACAATCTTCGTACCGCCGTTAAGCATACGGATGCGACCCTTATCCAT
>Ga0114974_10001617_pt1 | contig 17708 bp, 17 predicted proteins | sample S_130206_EF_Meta_FD_87318 | JGI IMG/M metagenome (GOLD analysis project Ga0114974, IMG submission 87318) | Freshwater microbial communities from Lake Simoncouche, Canada to study carbon cycling - S_130206_EF_MetaG | ecosystem: Environmental > Aquatic > Freshwater > Lake | place: Lake... | reverse complement strand
GTGCGAGATCGTCGACACCTTGTTTTTTAAGTGCTGAAAACAATTTAGCCTGCCCCCCGCCGGCTCGGAGTTTGGCAATCGACAAAGCCTTGGTGCTTTCTGCGCGCGTGAGCTTGTCTGATTTGGTTAAGAGCACCAAAAAATGAAGACCTTCTTCAACGCGGGGACGAATGACCTCCAAAAGGACTTCGTCCAACTCGGTCATGCCCAGCCGCGGGTCACACAGCAACACAATGCCTTTGAGATTTTCACGGGTGACCAAATAGTTGGCCATGACTTTTTGCCAGCGCAATTTGTCTTGCTTGGGCACGGCGGCATAGCCATAGCCTGGCAAGTCGGCCAATACGGCATCGGTTAAACCCTGTTTGCCTAGGGCAAACAAGTTGATGTGTTGGGTGCGTCCTGGCTTTTTAGAGGCAAATGCCAGCTGCTTTTGTTGTGTCAGTGTGTTGATGCAGGTTGATTTGCCGGCATTGGAGCGTCCGACAAAGGCAATTTCGGGCACATCCAAGGCGGGCAGGTGAAAAAGTTCGGCGGCGGTGGTCAGAAACCGGGCAGTGTGCATCCATCCCATGGGGGTGATGGGCTTGGCAGGCGCATCATGGGGCTTGGCTGCAGCCTTCTTTCGGGCAGGTTTGAGGGGTGGCTTTGAAGCGGTAGCAGGGCTTTTTTGAGTGGCCATTGGGGTCAAACTTTCGGGGCATCGGAAATGACGCTAGCAGGCATTGTAGAATCCCATGGTTTCGCGCCTACTATTTCGGATGTCGCCCATGAAGTCAATCACTCAATTTTTGTTCGCTGCCCTCACTTCAACCCTGATGGCTGGTTCTGTTTTTGCCGCGAATGCTGCCCCTCAAGCCGAAAAGCCAGATTTGGCCAAAGGCGAGGCCATTGTGGGCGGCGTTTGTGCTGCTTGCCACATGGCAGACGGCAATTCAACCACGCCCGTCAACCCCAAGTTGGCCCAGCAGCACCCTGAGTACACAACCAAGCAATTGCAAGAGTTCAAATCTGGCAAGCGCGCTAACGCGGTCATGATGGGCTTTGCCTCCCAATTGAGCGATGCAGACATGCGCAACGTGGCCTATTTCTTGGCCAGCAAAACAGCCAAGCCTGGCTTTGCCAAAGACAAGGATTCTGTGGCCTTGGGTGAAAAGATTTACCGCGGCGGCATTGCCGATCGTCAAATTGCGGCCTGCTCAGGCTGCCACAGCCCGAATGGTTCTGGCATGCCATCCCAATACCCCCGCTTGTCTGGGCAGCACGCCGACTACACCACCAGCCAACTCACACAGTTCCGTGATGGCGTTCGGAAAAACAATCTTCAAATGACCCAAGTGGCGGCCAAGTTAAATGACCGAGAAATCAAAGCCGTTGCCGATTACATCGCTGGTTTGCGTTAATCTCAAACTTGCGGCCAACGGCTCGCTGTGACAAATCAATGGGCTCTAGGGGCCCATTTTTTTCGACTGCATTCATCTGCATTCGTTCAAATCAAGCGGCTTAACCCTTTGCAAGACGGGGTTAAGCTGTACGTTTTCCAATGCTACAAACTTGACTGAAAGCTTGCCATGCTGATTCGCACCCACCAAGATGGATTCATTCACCCGCTGAGCAGTGAAATTACAAAGCCAGAGGCCTATGCCACTCGCAGGCAGTTGTTGCGCCAATGGTCGGCTGGTGCCGCTGCGGCAGGCCTGGCTGGCTGGACGCAGCGCGAGGCCTTTGCGCAGGGCGGCGCCAGTGGACTCCAAAAGCTGGCGTCACTTCCCGCATCACAGTCCAATGTCCAAGGCGCCATGACGGTGGAAAAACTCACCTCCCTGCGCGATGCCACCACCTACAACAACTTCTACGAATTTGGCGTTGATAAATCAGACCCTGCTCGCAACGCACACACTTTAAAAACGTCGCCGTGGTCCATCGAAGTGGAAGGCTTGGTTAAAAAGCCCACGCGCTTCAACTTGGAAGACATCATCAAGTGGGGCGCCATGCAAGAGCGCATTTATCGTATGCGCTGTGTCGAAGGTTGGTCCATGGTGATCCCTTGGGTGGGCTATTCAATGTCTGACTTGATCAAGCGTGTAGAGCCTTTGCCCAATGCCAAGTATGTTGAATTTATAACCCAAGTCGATCCTCAAACCATGCCAGGTGTGAAGGGGGGTTATATCGATTGGCCCTACACCGAAGGACTGCGCATGGACGAAGCCATGCACCCCTTAACGCTTCTGACGTTTGGCATGTATGGCGAAGTTTTGCCCAAGCAGAATGGCGCACCTGTGCGTTTGGTGGTGCCATGGAAGTACGGCTTCAAGAGTGGCAAAAGCCTTGTCAAAATTCGCTTTGTTGAAAAGCAACCTTTGATCTCGTGGGCCAAAGCAGCCCCGCAAGAATATGGGTTTTATTCCAATGTGAATCCCAGCGTCGATCATCCGCGTTGGAGCCAGGCCACTGAGCGGCGTATCGGCGAAGGCGGCCTGCTTGATAAAAAGCGCAAGACGCTCATGTTCAATGGTTATGAGGCGCAAGTGGCCTCGCTTTATGCAGGCATGGACTTGGCGAAAAACTTTTGAAGCTGCGTGAGTTCATCCGAAAGCCGGTTGCCAAAATAGGATTGGTGACCCTTGCTTTCGCGCCATTTGCTTGGCTCTGCGTTGGTATTTTTTCAGATCGCTTGGGCCCTAATCCCGCTGAGTATTTGATTCGTTCAACAGGTACTTGGACGCTGCGGTTTTTGTGCATCACCTTGGCAGTGACACCTTTGCGAGTTATTTCAGGCTGGCCAGAGTGGCTCAGATTTCGACGCAGCTTAGGGCTGATGACTTTTTTCTACGCCAGCATGCATGCGCTGTGCTACAGCCTCATCGACATGGGATGGGATTGGCCTGAGATCGTTGCAGATGTTGTGAAGCGACCTTTCATTGCGGTGGGATTGACCAGTTTGGTGCTCTTGAGTTTGCTGGCCTCAACTTCATTCAATGCGGCTGTGAGGGCTTTAGGCGCGCAGCGTTGGCGCAGGCTACACCAAACGGTTTACGTCATTGCCGCTCTGGCCGTGTTGCACTTTTATTGGATGCGCTCAGCCAAACAGAATTTTTCTGAGGTCGTGCTTTATGGCGCCATTTTGGCCTTGCTGATGGCCTGGCGCATCTGGCATGCTTGGCGAGTTAATCAGAGCCCACCAGGTGTTCGCCTTTGAAGGTGTCTGCTGCTGTCTCACGTTCGCGAACGAGGTGAACTTGCGTGCCATCCACCAACACTTCGGCAGAGCGGCCTCGCGTGTTGTAGTTGCTTGACATGCTCATGCAATAAGCGCCTGCTGACAACACTGCCAAGGTGTCACCCGCTTGCACATTGAGTTGGCGATCGCGACCAATCCAGTCACCGCTTTCGCACACAGGGCCGACCACGTCCACCAAGGTGGTGGTACCCGCCCGAGGTGTCACAGGCAAAATTTGATGGAAGGCTTGGTACATGGCAGGGCGTGGCAAGTCGTTCATGGCGGCGTCGATGATGCAAAAATTCTTTTGCTCACCAGGCTTCATGAAGACCACCTCCGACAGACAGACGCCTGCGTTGCCAACCAAAGACCGACCGGGTTCGATCATGAATTGGCGCTGACCATAACCCCGCGCATCGAGTTTGGTGAAAAGTTGCTGCCAAAGATGATCGGCTGCAGGCGGTGTGTCACCGTTGTAGTTGATGCCCAGACCGCCGCCAAAGTCAATGTGGTGAATGGGAATGCCAGCGGCTTCAACTTCGGCCACCAAGTCAAGGACCCGGTCCATGGCATCTAAGTACGGCGTGGCTTCTGTAATTTGAGAGCCGATGTGACAATCAATGCCCACCACCGCCAAACCTGGCAGAGAGGCTGCACGCCGGTAGGTTTGGAGCGCATTTTCGTGAGCCACGCCAAATTTATTGCCCTTCAGGCCTGTCGAAATGTAGGGGTGCGTTTTCGGATCGACGTTGGGATTCACACGCAAACTCACGGGCGCTTTTTTCTGAAGCGACAAAGCAACTTCATTCAAGATCTCAAGCTCAGCTTCACTTTCCACGTTGAAGCAACCAATGCCTAACTCGAGTGCTTGTTTCATTTCTGCACGTGTTTTGCCAACGCCTGAAAAAATAATTTTTTCGGGCTTTCCCCCCGCTGCTAAAACGCGCGCCAACTCACCCGCTGAAACAATGTCAAAACCGCAACCGGCTTGGGCAAAAACCTGTAAGACCGCCAAATTAGAGTTGGCCTTCATGGCGTAGCAAATTTGAACTTTGCGATCGGCAAACCCGCGCTGATACGCTGCCAATGCCGCCAACATGGACGCTTTTGAGTAGGCAAAAACAGGGGTGCCAAATTTTGCTGCAATGTCAGACAGGCGAGCGCCCTCCATGCACAAAGAGTTGCCTTGATAGGCAATGTGGGGGTGTCCAGGGAGTGTGTTGTCTGTCATGGTGTTTTGGCAGGTGACGTCTGAGGTGTGGCCGCTTCAGGCTTGGCCGCTGGCTTTGTCGAAGGCTTGACTTCGCGTTCGCTTTGAATGCGGGGCGTCAAAGTTTGAAGCAAAGTAGCGCGATCTGCTGCCAGCGGGTCTTGGGGGTGAACCAAGGGCCCTTTTTGACCGCAAGCAGACAAAGCCACCGCACAAATCCCAAGGATATGCGCAAGGACTAAAATTCGAGAAACTTTGTACATGTTACGGATTGTAATGACCGACCTTGAATTTCTGGACACCGCCGAGCACCTTTTGTCTCGCATTGAGGCCAGTTGCGATCGCATCAATGACGAAACCGATGCCGATATTGATAACCAGCGGGTGGGCGGCATGATCACCGTGACCTTTGCCAACCGGTCGCAAATCATTGTCAATTTGCAGAAGCCTTTGCATGAAGTATGGATGGCGGCCAAGTCGGGCGGCTACCACTTCAAGTACAAAGACGGGCAGTGGCTGGACACCAAGGGTGAGGGAGAGTTCTTTGCAAACCTGTCGCGCTTTGGGTCTGCGCAGTCAGGATTGAACCTGGACTTTTGAAGACCTTGGCGTCTCTAATTGCAGAAAAAATCCATAATTTTTTTCCGCTCCTCGACTTCAGGGAGTGCGCCAGCTTTGTCGCTGCCCAAGCCCAAGCTGGTCACACCACCGCCTTTGGCGTATTCATCAAAGTACCATTCCCCATTGGCATACAAGACACCTTCAGGCGCGATGGCGTCCATGATGGGCATGTTTTTGAGAGCGGTTTCCATGAAACTGATCCATACGGGAAGGCTCAGCCCACCGCCTGTTTCACGATCGCCCAACTTGCGGGGCGCGTCATAACCAATCCAAACCACTGCCGCTAAGTTGCGGTGATAACCGGCAAACCAAGCGTCCATGGAGTCGTTGGTGGTTCCTGTTTTGCCGTAAATGTCATCGCGCTTTAAAGCAACACGGGCCTTGGCAGCCGTGCCTGAGCGTGTCACTTCTTGCAACAAACTGGTCATTACAAAAGCATTGCGAGGCGTGATGGCACGATTGACTTCGTTCATGGGTGCGGCGGGCGAGTCCACCAAAATTTTGCCTTTGTGATCGGTAACCCTGGTGATCATGTGAGGCTGAACGCGAATGCCGCCGTTGGCGAACACAGAGTAACCCGTCACCATTTGCATGGGGGTGACCGAACCGGCGCCCAAGGCCATGGTGAGATAGGCGGGATGCTTGTCTTCATCAAATCCAAATTTGCTGACCCATTCCTGTGCATTGCGAGTGCCCACGGCCTGCAAGATGCGAATGGAAATCATGTTTTTGGATTTCGCCAAACCCTTGCGCAGGGTCATCGGACCCTCAAAAGTTCCGTCATAGTTTTTGGGTTCCCAAGGCTGCCCCCCTGTGACGCTGGCATCAAAGAACAAAGGCGAATCGTTGATCACGGTGGCGGGTGTGAAACCTTTTTCCAGAGCAGCTGAATAAATGAAGGGCTTGAAACTGGAGCCAGGCTGGCGCCACGCTTGAATCACGTGATTGAATTTGTTTTTGGCAAAATCAAAGCCACCGACCAATGCTTTGACAGAACCATCTTGCGGGTTGATGGCCACGAAGGCACCTTCAACTTCGGGCAGTTGTGTAATTTCCCAAGTGCCTTTGGGAGTTTGCACGATTCGAATCACTGCGCCCCGTTTGATTTTGATGTTGGGACCCGCTTTATCGGAAAGGCCTGATTGCGCGGGCTTCAAGCCATCGCCGGTGATTTCAATTTGCTCGGCGTTTTGACGAACAGCCACAATTTTCTTGGGGCTGGCTTCTAAGACCACCGCAGACATGACGTCGCCATTGTCGGGATGGTCGTCTAAGACTTCGTCGATCGCTTCTTCCATCTCTTTGCTATTTGCCGACAGTGTGATGAACTTCTCCGGCCCGCGATAGACCTGCCGACGTTCGAAGTCCATGATGCCTTGGCGCAAAGCTTGGTAGGCCGCGATCTGCTCTGAAGACTGCAATGTGGTGTAAACATTCAGACCACGTGTGTAGGTCTCTTGGCCATATTGCGCGAACATGAGTTGGCGAACAGTTTCTGCCACGTACTCCGCATGGATTCGGCTTTTGTCGTTGTTCTGACGAATTTTCAAAGGCTCTGCTTTGGCTTCCAGAGCTTGTTTGGCGGTAATGAAGCCATTTTCTTCCATGCGCTCAATGATGTAGAGCTGGCGCGAACGAGCACGCTTCGGATTGCTGATGGGGTTGTAAGCGGAAGGCGCTTTGGGCAAGCCCGCCAGCATGGCGGCTTCAGCAATGGAGATGTCTTGAAGCGGTTTGCCAAAATAAGTTTCAGAAGCGGAAGCAAAGCCATAGGCGCGGTTGCCTAAGAAAATTTGATTCATGTAAATTTCAAGAATCTGATCTTTGGAGAGCAGGTGCTCGAGTTTGAAGGTCAGCAAAATTTCATAAATTTTGCGGGTGTAGGTTTTCTCAGTAGACAAATAAACATTGCGCGCCACCTGCATGGTGATGGTGGAGGCGCCTTGACTTTTGCGTTTCCCTAAGTTGGCGATGCCGGCGCGAACCAGGCCCAAATAATCCAAACCGCCATGCTGGTAAAAGCGTGCATCCTCAATGGACAAGACAGCATCTTTCATGACTTGCGGAATTTCTTTGATGGGGGTGAGGTTACGTCGCTCTTCGCCAAATTCACCAATGAGTGCGCCATCGACGGTGTAGATGCGCAATGGCAATTTAGGTCTGTAATCCGCCAAGTCTGAAGTGTCCGGCAGTTGGGGGTAGGCCATGACCATGGCCACGCCCACCACCATCAAGATCGAGAGTAATCCTGCCGCGACCAAGCCAGCGGCCCAAAAGCACACACGCAAAGCCCAGTGCAGTCGAGGTGCTTCTTCTAATTCACGTTGTTCAAACGGCGAGGACGATTTCTTTTTTGACATGGATGAAGCGGGAAAAACCGCTGACCGCATTATAAAAACTGCTGGGCAAATGGCGGAATTTGTAGGTTGCGCAAAGCAACTGGATTGTCAGGAATTGTAGTCTTTTCAATGCGAGAGGAGAGGTTCAATGAGGACTTCCTTTGCCCCTAGTGAAAGTTCACCCTTGAGCTCCTTGAAGAAGTCATGGCATTCGCCATTGAAAAAGCTATTTTTAAAGCCCCAGCTTGCGTTGGCAGTTTGGCAATTACCTGAAACAGCTTCGGCCGTGACTTGGCGGGTGATGGCATCTGAGGCGGAATGGCAAAGTGATCAAAAAGGCGAGGAATTGTCTGAAATGATTGGTTTTTCAATGTCGCCACGGTTCATGGCTTGGCATGAAATGAGCGTACCGTCGCGAAAAAAATTGAAAGGTATTCAAACAAGCTTGTACTTGCCAGATGAAGGATTCAATACATTTCAGGTGCTCTGTATGGCGGCATGGAACGCCAAAGACATTGAAGCTGAATGTTGGCTGGAAGCCAGTTCCCGATTGCAATGCCCCGTGTCTCAACTGGCCATGGACTATGAAGTTCGAATCGCTGACGACCAGCAGTTGATGGCCGAAGTTTTGGTGTGTCAGTTGGATGTGGTTCGGCGTTCAGTTTTACTTTTCAGTAACATCGGCTTGAACATTGATGTGATTTCAAACCAATCGCGGCGTCCTGCTGATGCGGGGCTTTGAATTTGCCATGCTTGAGATTTCAACATGTTAAACGTCCTTCGTTCTTCAAGATCGCCTCGGCACATCAGGTTGGAGGGGGGTATTGCCATCGGACTGGGCATGGTGATGAGCATGCTATGGATGGCTTTGCAAGAACAAGGCGCAAGTGAAAAAATCAGTGCATTGAAAATTCAAAAAACAGCATGGCAACAACAACTTCTCATACCCTCTGTCAGCGCCTCGCAAGTGGAGGGCTTGCTTTTCAGTATCGATCAGGAGAAATTGCGAATTGCCGCATTGGAAAAACATCAGACACTGCGAAATGATTTGGCGGAAGTTCAAGCCTTGTTGTTTGCCAAAACATACCAAGGCCGATCATCGCCAGTAAAATTACAGAGCTTGCGATGGCAAGAAGGCAATTTTGAATGGGAGGGTGTTTCCTTGGAGCCTCTGGTGCTGCAGGGTCTGCTGCAAGAGGTGTCTCACTTCCCACGATGGCAAACCTTGCCCACGCTGGTGCAAATTCTAAACAAGCCCGTCAGCGCTGGGCTGCCAACCCAACCGTATGTCGCATTCAAATTGGAGGGGCGGCTTGAATCTGATGTTTTGCCCATGCCCTTGCCTAAGCCCTCGCCTCTGCTTCGGAAATTGCCATGAGTGAGCTGGTTTTTGTTGATGTCTTGTTGGCGCCGCTTCGGGTTAAATTGTTGAAGTGGTTTCCCGCCTTGGCTTTGCAGTGGCGCAATGGTATTTTCTTTGAGCCGCTTTGGACAAGGGCTTGTGCCAGCATGGCCTTGACGGGATTGGCCGCCATTGGAGTGATTGCAGCTGCCAGCCTGTTAACTTTGACAGGCGCTTACATCAGTCAAGACAACAGGCGCAGTGAGTTAGCGCAAGACCTTGAGGCATTAAAGCGTCAAGCCGTGTTGTTGCAATCTGAACAAGCCAGCCGACAGGCTGTACTTCAAAAAAATCAATCGGTCTTGCGTGAATTGGAGGAAAAATCTGGCGATTTGCTTGTCCATTGGCCAAACTCTGCACTCAGAATGCCCTTGCTAAGTCAGCTCCAAGGACTGGCTGTTCGGCGAGATTTACAGCTGGTGAAAATACAAGCTTCGTCATTGCCAGATGAAATGGGTTTTGAAAGTTCTGCCGTTCGATTTCATCTCAAGGGCACGGCGTTGGCGACCTACGGCTACTGGCAAACTCTGAATCATGTTTTTTCAAATGGCAGTTGGAAAAGATTGTCATGGGAGCTGGGCCCCGACGGACTTTTCTCTTTCGAGGCGCAATTGAATTTGTGGTGGGATTCGCAAGATGCCTACACCGATACGGGGGTCGCCGTGCGATGGAACGATGCATTGACGCACGCGCCCAATGTCTCAGCGTCTCCTGAGGTTGGTGATAGCCTGCCCATGCATCACGTATTTCCAAATCAGAGTCATGCGCAAATGCGGATGGTTGGATTCGCAAAATTTGACACGGACAAGCCGTCCAACATTCCCAAGGTTTGGGCGCTTGTGAAATCGGGCCATCAAGTATTACCAGTGCAAACAGGGCAACTTGTTGGCATTGAAAAATTCAGGGTTCAACGGGTCGATGCACAGGGACTTTGGTTGGCCACTCAAAGTGATCATCCGCAAACCCTCGTGATGTGGGAAGCGCCAAAACCATGACCTTCATTCAACGACTCTTTTTTTTCATGGTGTGCATGGGGGTGCTGAATTGTTCAACCAACGCATGGGCAACCGAGCCTGTAGAAAAAATGAAGTGGAACTTTCAAAACATCGAAGTGAAAGCCTTGCTTCAATCCTTGGCTGAAATTGGGAAGCAAAATTTAATCGTCGCCGATGGTGTTGCAGGACAAGTCAGTCTGCACCTGAATGACATGACTTGGCGAGAAGCACTGGAGGTTGTTGTCACTTCAAGGGGCTTGGTCGTGACGCCTAAGGAGGGTGTTTTGTGGATCACGTCGCGCAATGTCTCGGCAGAAAATTTACAAACCGTTGCCGTGGCCTTGAAATACGCCAAAGCGGCGGATGTTGCGCAGCGACTTCAGGCGGCCTCTGCTGGCAGCGCCGGCGCACCGCGCTGGATGAGTCCGCGAGGCTTGGTCATGGCCGAGCCTCGAACCAATCAGTTGTTTTTATTGGACACGCCTGTATTTCTCAAACAACTGCTTGATGTGATTCAACGACTGGATGTTCCCGTCAGGCAAGTCATGATTGAAGCGAAAATTGTGGAAGCCGAGGAGCAATTTGGCAAGTCATTGGGGGTTCGCCTTGGCGGGGCGTTTGCATCGACCTTTGCAGCGCCTTTTTCATCACAATCTGGCCCGGTCAACTGGGGCTTGGGAGCTCAGGGCTTGGCAACCAGCGCTGGCGTCCAACCCGGCTTTATGTTGAATTTGCCTGCAGGCGCTGCGGGGCAGAACCTTTACGCGCCACCCAGTTTTGCGGTGTCTCTCTTCAATGCGGCCGCGAATCAATTTCTAAACCTTGAAATATCAGCGCTCGAGGCGGATGGCAAAGGCAAGGTGGTGGCCAGCCCCCGTGTGGTCACGGCCGATCAAACCAAAGCCTTGATTGAGCAGGGCACCGAATTACCTTACCAAGTGAGCAATGGCAATGGGGCAGCTTCGATTTCCTTTCGAAAAGCCAATTTAAAGTTGGAAGTGACGCCTCAAATTACCCCAGAAGGCGCGGTGGTGCTGGAGCTAGACATCGCCAAAGACAGCGTCGGACAAATCACCACGGCGGGCTATGCCATCAACACCAAACACGTTAAAACGCAAGTGCTGGTGGACAACGGCGGCACCGTGGTCATTGGTGGAATTTTGGAGGCAGCAGACAAAGAGGATGTGTCACAAGTTCCTTGGTTGGGCCAGTTGCCTGGGCTGGGGTGGTTGTTTAAAAGTCAATAATTCACCCAAAGAAAAACCGAAATGTTGATTTTTGTAACCCCTAGAGTGCTGGCGGACACGATGCCGATGGCTGCCTCGAATACACTTAGAGACTCATTCGTTCCTTAAATTTCTTCTTTTGCTCATTATTTTTGTTGGCCTTCCAGGATCTGGCAAAACGACCATCGGCAGACAGATGGGGCGTCGCCTTGGCCTGCCTTTCTTAGATTCAGACAGCGTCATAGAGCAGCGCTTGGGTTGTTCCATTCGTGAATTCTTTGATCGCGAAGGAGAAGAGCGTTTTCGCGATATTGAGCAAAACGTTTTAGACGACCTGAGTAAATATCACCATGGCGTTTTGTCAACGGGTGGTGGATCTGTTTTGCGTGAGGCCAATCGTCAGCATTTGCATGCGCGAGGCAAGGTGGTTTATCTACGTTCGTCACCCGAAGAAGTTTTTCGGCGCCTGAAGCACGACATGCAAAGGCCATTGCTTCAAGTGAGTGACCCCTTGGAGCGCTTGGAAAATCTGTTTAATTCTCGCGACCCTCTGTACAAAGAAGTTGCCCATTATGTGTTCGACACGGGCCGTCCCAGTATCAACAAGTTGCTCAATGCCATCATTGCAGCGCTTGAACTTGACGGCTTCGACTCGCATGTTCCCCACCATCCACCCAACAGGCCATGACAATCGAAAATACCGCTTCAGAGATCGTTCGCATTGACTTGGGTGATCGTAGCTATGACATCGTCATTGGCGAAAATTTACTCGGACAAGCTAGCAGCTACCTTCATTTGCCCAAGGCTTCAGCGGCGCTGATTGTGAGCAACACCACCGTGGCGCCCTTGTATGAAGCGGCACTGAAACAAGCGTTGTCCGAACACTTTAAAGTGATTCACACCGTGCATTTGCCAGATGGCGAAGCACATAAAGATTGGGTGACGCTCAATTCAGTCTTTGACATACTGCTGGCGCATGCATGTGATCGTCAAACAATGCTCTTTGCTTTGGGCGGCGGTGTGGTGGGCGACATGGCGGGCTTTGCAGCCGCTAGCTTTATGCGCGGTGTCCCATTTGTGCAGGTGCCCACCACTTTGTTGGCGCAGGTCGACTCCTCAGTGGGTGGTAAAACTGCCATCAATCACCCCATGGGTAAAAACATGATTGGGGCTTTCTATCAACCGCAGCGGGTGGTGTGTGATCTCTCTGTGTTGAAAACTTTACCGCCTCGAGAAGTCAGTGCAGGGTTAGCTGAGATTATCAAATACGGCCCCATTGCCGACATGGCATTTTTTGACTGGATTGAAACCAACATTGACGCGCTGATGGCTTGTGAACCCCAAGCCCTGGCCTATGCCGTGCGTAAAAGTTGTGAAATTAAGGCCCACGTGGTGGGACAAGATGAGCGAGAAGCAGGTTTGCGCGCTATTTTGAATTTCGGCCACACGTTTGGACATGCCATCGAGGCCGGCTTGGGTTATGGCGAATGGCTGCATGGGGAGGCGGTTGGCTGTGGCATGGTCATGGCGGCCCACCTGTCTGAGGCACTGGGCTTCATTGACGCCGCATTTGTCAAGCGATTAACAGGCCTGATTGAACGTGCAGGGCTCCCCGTGAAGGGGCCTTTGCTCAATGCGACCGACAACGCTGGCAAATACTTAGCGCTCATGTTGCATGACAAAAAATCGGTGGCGGGCGACATCAAGTTTGTACTGATTGAAGGTCCAGGCAGGGCGCGCGGGAGTGTCGCGCCTGAGGCCACGGTGCGCGCCGTGATCGATCGCTGCTGTGCTTGAAGTCTACGCATGTCATCCTGAAAATTCTCGGGGCCGTCGGCATGCAGAAGCACCCGCACCTACGCGCAACGATTTTCAGCGCGACCGCGATCGCATTGTTCACTCGACAGCATTTCGTCGCTTGGTTTATAAAACACAAGTTTTTTTGAATCACGAAGGCGATTTATTTCGCACGCGGTTAACGCACTCCTTAGAGGTCGCGCAGTTGGCGCGATCCATTGCCCGTTCCTTGGGGTTGAATGAGGACTTGGTTGAAGCCGTCGCATTGGCGCACGATTTGGGGCACACCCCGTTTGGCCATGCTGGCCAAGATGCCCTCAATGAATGCATGAAAGAATTGGGTGGCTTCGAACATAATTTACAAAGTTTGCGTGTGGTTGACCAGTTGGAAGAGCGCTATCCAAATTTTGATGGTTTGAATTTAACTTTCGAAACACGAGAAGGCATTTTGAAACACTGCGCACAACGAAATGCACTGATCATAGAAGCGCAAGAACCAGGTGGCGTTGCAAATCGATTTTTGAATGGCACACAACCCAGTTTGGAAGCACAGTTGTGCAACCTGGCAGATGCGATTGCTTACAACGCACACGACATTGATGATGGTGTTCGATCGGGTTTGTTGACGCTTGCTCAATTGGAGGAAGTGCCGCTGTTTGTTCACTACAAATCCATCACGTTGAACTTGCATCCCGCGTTGTCAGAGGCTTCGAAATCCCGACGCTTGCTGTATGAAACCATTCGCCGCATGCTGAGTGATCAGGTCTATGATGTGATCGATGTGACGCGGTCTAACTTGAACCAGCATCGGCCTCGAAGTGCAGATGAAGCGCGCAAGGCCGGCGCTTTGGTGGCATTTAGCAATGTCATGGCGGCCAGCGTCCAAGAGATGAAATCTTTTTTGTTCAAACATCTCTACCGCCACCCGCAGGTCATGGAAACCACTGACAACGCACAAACAGTGGTGCGTGAATTGTTTCATGCGTACCTGGCCAGGCCGCAGGAAATGTCTTCAGACTTTGCGGCTCGTGAGGAGACACCGCGCGCTGTGGCGGATTACATTGCGGGCATGACCGATCGCTATGCAGCTCGTGAGCACGAGCGCTTAACAGGTCGCCGATTGTTTGCATGAGTACTGACAACTCGAAAAATTCAGCGGCGTCTCTTTGGGTGCCTTATGTGCTGATTTTTTCTGGTGTTGTCGCTGCCTTGCAAATTGGCAAATTACCTCCTGCATTGCCTTCTATCAGCCTCGCGTTGAATTTAACCCTGACGCAAGCAGGCTTCTTGTTGTCCTTCATTCAATTGGCCGGAATGACACTGGCCTTGGTAATTGGACTGTCGGCGGATGGGTTTGGCCTGAAGCGAAGCATGTGCTTTGGATTGGTGCTGCTGGGAATTGCCAGTGCCATGGGAGCGATGTCTGAAAGTGCAACGGGCTTGATGTTTTGGCGCACCGTCGAAGGCTTTGGATTCTTGTGGGTCGTGTTGCCCGCACCCGCTCTGCTGCGAAGGCATGTTCACCCTCAAAACTTGCGTCAGTTGCTGGGCTATTGGGGGGCTTACATGCCTGCGGGTACAGCACTTACTTTGTTGCTCGGCCCTTTGTGGTTGCCTCAATGGGGGTGGCGTTCATGGTGGATTTTGTTTGCAGTTTTGTCTTGGGCCATGGCGCTCATTTTGTGGCGTGTGGTGCCGTCTGAATTTGTTTCGCATTCATTGAACGATGCCGCCGCCGCACACAATGTCGAGCCTGTTGCGAATACAGATCAGACGACTTGGCAGCAGAGACTGCGTGAAACGCTCACAGCGCCTGGCCCCTGGTTGGTGACACTTTGCTTTGGCATGTATTCTGGTCAATGGCTTGCTGTCGTGGGGTTTTTGCCATCGATTTATACCCAAGTGGGCTTATCGGGCGGTACCTTGGGTGCTTTGACTGCGTTTGTCGCAGCCGTCAATATGGTTGGCAACATGATGTCGGGCCGGTTGTTGCAAAAAGGTCTTCATCCCAGTCTGCTGCTGATTTTTGGATTCATGGCCATGAGCTTGGGTGCATTCTTGGCATTTGCAGAATTCACGCTGGCACTTCCTTGGTTGCGGTACCTGGGAATGTTGTTGTTTTCTAGTTGTGGGGGTCTGATTCCCGGTACCTTGTTTTATTTGGCAGTGCGTTTGACACCTCACGAAAGAAACGTTTCAACCACGGTCGGATGGATGCAACAAGGCTCGGCAGCAGGACAATTTGCGGGTCCCCCCATGGTGGCTTTGTTGGCCACGTGGGTGGGCGGCTGGCAGTGGACATGGATGGCAACCGGCTTGTGTTGCGCATTGGGTGGCGTGTTGTCTATGATGATTGCACAAAATTTGAACCGACAAACTTCTGCCGCATGACACCCATGTCCTCGCCATTTCCGCCGATCAATACAGGGGCCTTAGCCGCTTCCGCCGCTTCCGCCGCCGCAGAGTCTGAAGCGGTGCGTGTCATGGTGCAGGACACCGTGGGTTGGCTTGAGCGCGCAGTGATTGGTTTGAACTTGTGCCCGTTTGCCAAAGCTGTTCATGTCAAAGGACAGGTTCATTGTGTGGTGAGTGCCGCTCAGAACTTGAACGAGTTGAGAGAAGATTTACTCAAAGAGTTGAAAGAGCTGGTGGCACTGGAAGCTTCGGTGCGTGACACCACCTTGCTGGTGATTCAAAACTTATTGCAAAGTTTTGACGACTACAACGATTTTCTGAATGTGGCCGATGCTTGTTTGTGCGATTTGGATTTAGAGGGTGAAATTCAAATTGCCAGTTTTCATCCGCAGTATCGGTTTGCCGGTACCGATGAAAACGACATCACCAATTACACCAATCGATCGCCTTATCCCACTTTGCATTTGATAAGGGAGGCCAGCATTGACCGTGCGGTGGCTGCCTTTCCTGATGCGGAGGCTATTTTTGAAGTCAACATGGCAACTCTCCAACAATTGGGCTTAGAGGGCTGGCAAGCTTTGGGGGTGGAGGCTTCTTTGCCGCAGAATGATGCAGATGAAAAAAAATCCAGTTAAGTCAAAACCCACAGACACCCAGCCACCCGATTTGGACCTGCGACCTGGGCAATCGCTTGAGTTGCTCAAAGAACTGCACATCCTCACGCGTGAGGGCAAACTGAATCAAGACTCTCGTCGGAAATTGAAACAGGTGCTGCACTTGTTTCAATTCATTGAAAAATTACTGAAAGAACTGTCTGAAGAAGATGCGGCAAAGTCTTCAAGGGAAACGACGGAAGTTGAGAAGAGTGCTGGCATGACCTCGCAAGGGCTCAGTTTGGCCGATCATGGTGCTGGCAAGTCTTATCTCGGATTCATCGTTTACGACTTGTTCTTCAAAGGTTTGGCAGAAGGCCATATTTACGGCATTGAAACACGTTCGGAATTGGTCGAGGCTTCACGCGCGTTGGCAAAGCGTTTGGATTTTTTGCGCATGACTTTTTTGAACACCTCGGTGGCAGAGTCTTCCCTGTCTGATCTCATGCCATCGCAAATCGATGTGGTTACAGCGCTGCACGCCTGCGACACTGCCACCGATGACGCCATTGCCTTTGGACTTCAGAAAAAGGCCCGCGCCATGGTCTTGGTGCCTTGTTGCCAAGCTGAGGTGGCTGCCAAGTTGCGCCACAACAAGGCGCTCAACTTGTCGCGCACCCCACTGGCCGAACTCTGGCGACACCCGCTGCACACCCGAGAAATTGGCAGCCAACTCACCAACGTATTGCGCTGCCTCTACCTCGAATCCAAAGGCTACGCCGTGACAGTCACCGAGCTGGTCGGCTGGGAACACAGCATGAAAAACGAACTCATCCTGGCCCGCTACACAGGCCGTCCCAAAGCCAATGCCGCCGACCACCTCCAAGCCCTCCTGACCGAATTCGGCCTCACCGAATCCCTTGCATCGCGTTACCCTTAATTGGGGTCAGATCAACATTAATTTCTTTCGGGTTAGCATTCAGACATGGCCCGTCATCCCCGTTTAGCCCTTCCAGGTTACCCGCACCATGTGATTCAGCGGGGGAATAACCGCCAGCCCATCGTGCAGGACGAGAGCGATCGTAAGATGCTTTACAGCCTGTGGCTAGAAGAGTCGCAGCGGCACAAAGTAGCCGTGAATGCTTATGTGTTGCTAGACAACCACTTTCACATGTTGCTCACGCCCCCCAGCGAGGAGGCGATGTCATTGATGATGCAGTCCGTCGGGAGGACCTATGTGCGCTACTTCAACAATCGCCACCACAGAAGCGGCACGCTCTGGGAAGGGCGCTACAAATCTTCGCTGGTTGATTCTGAAGCCTATCTACTGACATGCATGGCTTACATTGACTTGAACCCAGTGAGAGCAGGAGTTTCCGATTCGGCGGAGGCTTTTAACTGGTCAAGCTACAAGCACCTGATTGGTCAAAAAATCGATAAGTTGGTGACGCCGCACGCCCTTTATTGGGCTCTGGGTAACACGCCCTTTGCACGAGAGGCCGCCTATGCGGAGTTTGTTGCGGGCGGTTTGTCTGCCGCGATTGAAAAAGATTTGACGGAGTCCGCCTTGAAGGGGCGGGTTGTGGGCCGCACTGAATTTCTAAAGTCTTTGCAAAAGACCACGCAACGTCAAATCCTGCCGCAAAAAGCCGGCAGACCTTTCAATAAGCCCCCAAAAGCTTGAATTCAGCCTAAATGAGGCTTTAAATGAATTCTTTTATATTAAATTTGATCTGTCCCCAATTAATTGACTTTTAAAAATATTCAAAATTAATGTTGATCTGACCCCAATTAATTTTCTTGGCATTTTTGGTGCGATGCAATATGCTCTCATTCCCGCGAAATATCTCTAGGAGTGCGCCATGACTTCGGCTGCCGAAAAATTAGCTT
>Ga0114974_10001616_pt1 | contig 17712 bp, 28 predicted proteins | sample S_130206_EF_Meta_FD_87318 | JGI IMG/M metagenome (GOLD analysis project Ga0114974, IMG submission 87318) | Freshwater microbial communities from Lake Simoncouche, Canada to study carbon cycling - S_130206_EF_MetaG | ecosystem: Environmental > Aquatic > Freshwater > Lake | place: Lake... | reverse complement strand
CTCCCACCCCGACCACGCCAAAAATGAGGGCTGTATTGAATGTATGTGAGGGGGGATATGAAGCGTTAAAAAAACATTTGACGCGGGGGGAGAAAGGGGGGGGGGGGGGGGTAGAGATAAGCTGAGCCCAACTGGTTAATCGCTCGCCATCACGACGATGGCGGGGTCATTTGAGGATGTAAGGAGAAACGATGGCGAAGAAATTACACCGCGAAGATTCGAAGATTTCACCCGCCGGTCAAAAACTGGGCTGTCAACTTTCGCCCGATGCTTCGGCGTTGCTTGGTGCCCTTGAATACACGATCGGCGGCGGATCTGGCATAATTGTCACCCGTGCAATCGTGGCACTGATCGACACGCTCCCACGCTCCCAGAGTGATGGGATCGTCGCGATGATGCGACTTCGCGGGGCTAGTTTATCGCGGCTCAAACGGTCGATTCAGGTCGTGGAAAATGTGGCTGAAACGGTGGTCGATGGCGGGGCAGGGGAGGGGTCGTGAAAATTATTTTGAGAATATTCCATAAATAGTCTTGACTCTGATTCAGAGTGTGATATATTGTAAGTGTAAGGGAAAGAAAAGTAAGAAAACAACCAACAGGGAGCGGAAACCAATGGCTAGTCTTGACCTTCTCAATGCAGTGCAAAGCACACTGATTCAGTTTGCAAATGAGAACACGATTGATCTTTCAAAAGACTTTCCTAAAGTCGAAGACTTTAGGAAGTTTGTTGTCGGCTTGACAATTCACATAATGGTTAAAGATCTCGGATTTGATCCGGACAAGGCTTACGACGTTGTTTTTGGCGATGGGCATTTCCAAAAACTGGCTGACAACCTTTACAGCAAACTAACCGCCGCCTAATTCACCGATCACCGGCCCCTCTGCGGAGGGGCAAGTTTCCAAGTTTGAACACACCTAACAGGAGTCAGTCAGATGAACGCAGTCTACGGGACCACATTTACCGCCAAGTTTCCGATCTTTTCAGGCACTCGGTTCAGTGCCAAGTTTCTGAAGGACGTAACCATCACGGCCCGCATCACCAAAGATTGCGTGTACGACTGCAATAATAAACACTGGGTTTATTTCGAGGTCGTCGCTTCCGATGATGCGGAGCATTTTAAGGTCGGTAAGCAATACAAGAAGCAGGGTAAAAACTTTTACCCCGGCGTTTCGTCTTATGAATATCCGGCCAATTACGACGAAATTGCCGCGGCCAAAACCGAGTTCAAGATGGTGAACGGGATTCAGAGGTTGCAACATGCTTTCTGATTTTATCGTCTCAAAAGACCGGCCCAAAGTGACCCACATCCCAACCGGCATGATCTGGGAGTTCAAACGAACGCCCGAGGGCTATTGGGATGGCCTGGTGGTCAATATGGACAAGTGCCCCAAGTGGCCTGCCGATGAATTGGCCAGGCTGTGCAGTCAGGCTGGAGAAGCCATGAAAAAGGAATGGAAACTATGAGTGACCCCGTCAAACGCGGCCCCGGCAGGCCCCGCGTCGAGAAGATGCAACGGACGCCCCGCGTGTACAAACTGACCGACGCGGCGGGTCTTGCCGAGCGGTTTGCTTTTAGCCTGTCGCCGCAGCTGCGGGCGAAGATCCGCAGGGTCGCTGCGGCTCGCGGTGTCAGGGAGGCGGAAGTGGTGCGGCAGTGGTGTGAGGATGCACCGGAGTGATTTCGCTTCGGTGCGGTTAGTAACTCTAATTAGTGTGGAGCTGGATATGATTGCAACGATTGCGATAGTTCTGATTTGTCAGTTCAAGTTAGATGATGCGGTGTACGTCAAGTCGGCGGCCTCGGTGGGATATCTCACGGAGAAGCTGGCACGGGTGCGATATGTGGAGCCGTTTGGGTATTCGGTTCCGACTTCTCAGATCGACACTTCCAGCGGCGGCGTTGACCTGACTGTCAGGTGGCCGAAATATACCCAGGCGAAAGTAATCGCTGTGAGGTTTGCCGATGGCGACAGGCTCGTCAGGGTGCATCATGCTGAGTGGAAACAGTCTTATTGGTATCACTCTGAGGATATTGCACTCTGGACGAAAGATACCGAAGCGCAGGCCAAAAGTGACATGGCCAGTGACTCGACTCTTGCTAAGATGGATGAGACGTTAAAAAAACTGGGTCCATATTTTAAAACCCAGACGGAACGGCAGGCGATTTCGTCGGCGTTCGCTTTGGGATTGAATCCGTTGAGCATGACCGCTAAAGAGGCGGCTGCACTAACTTCTGGTCAGCGGAGGGCGATATCGACCGTTCGCCAAAGGTATACAAAAGGCAACCGGGTGAACGATTCTGGATCCGATATGTGATACAATTCGGATTCACACAACCGGCGAAGGCCGGAGCGGGTTTTGTTGGTTGGTATGTTCACTGACTGACGGAACTGCAAACACGGAGTCGCTCGGATCGGGGATCAACGTATTCAAATAGTTAAAGCCCGTTTTTCACTAGAAGGTTGAACGGGTTTTGTTATTTATGGGCATAAAAAAAACCGCCCCGGTTAGGGCGGCGTGATGAGGTTTAGACAGCTTTCGGCTACGCTTTCCCGCACAGGTGAACCGCGTTGATTGCAGTTCCACCAAAGGACACCAGAGGCGACCGATTGAGCAGTGCATCCGCAGCCCTCAGAACCGACTTGACGCCCATTGGCCGCCATCACAGGCTCGCCACGGTTGACGCATGATCGGCAGGTCTTGCCGATCACTTGTGACTGAGTGACCGGAGCTGGCGTGAGCTCCCATGGCAACGGATGATATGGGACGCAGACCGACACCATTGCTTCGGTTGTGGCGATTCCACGGATTGGGCAGTGGCCAGGTGATTGGCATTGGCAAATCATGGGCAAGCCGCAATTTCGCCCGCTGAGCAACACTGGACTGTCAATGAATCGAACACCTGCGGACAGGCTGAATATTTGATCGAAAACGGCACGGTGATTGGGCCGGTCGTGCAATCAAGTATGAGGCCGTGAATGGCTTGCTGTGTCATGGAATAGCCTGAATACCAGTTCGCCGCAGTGCCGCCGCTGCCTGATCCCTTGCCCATCGTTAGCTTAAGTTGCCCAAATCCGTCACACGGGTTGCAGGGGTCAAATACATCCGGCCCCCAGTTGCAACCACCGTTGATCGGTATCTCCTGCCAAATCAAAGTCAGCGAGAACGGGCCGATATCCGCCGCCCATGTGCACGCGCCTGGGCTCTGCTGACAGGCTGTGACGGTCTGAGTTGTCCCCCAATATGGAGCCATGTCGGTATAAAATTGGGCCGGGCAATTATCAGTAGTGTCGTCAGTCAATGCCGCCACGAATTTAGCGGTGAATTTTAGGCACTTAACTGAGCTTAGCCAGGTAGGGCAGACACAAACCAGCGAGGCTTGCGATGAAAAGCCGAGAAACCGGACGCCTTTGCAATTGGTCGGAATGTTGCTATTGAGTGTCAGATTTGCCGAGTCGGTAGAGTTGCCATAATACGCGTTGTAGAATCGTCGGAAAGCACTTGCGCCGCCGCCGTTAAGCTCGGTAGCCCAATGGCCGAAATCTCTCATGTCGAATTTCTTGACATACTTGTAGTTGCAAACGTCATAAGCGGCCCAAGCGTAAGGCGGAGCGCAAAAGTCGGTCCCATTGGCGGTAAATGTCGGCGGCTTTACAGGGACACCTGGGCAGTCTTTGTAGTCTGCCCACGGTCCCAAGAGCATGATGATGGGGTTGCTTTGGGTCTTGGTGTTTGTGCCACCTCCGCCCATTGAGATTATCCATTCACCCGTTGTCAGCGACCTTTCAGCGCGATAAACCTGATTATCACCAACGGTAATCGTCCCGTTGTTTAATTCGATCGCGTAGTCATCGGTGGCGTTGGCGGTTCGCGTGGTGATATTATTCCACGTCTTATTGGCTGTCAGATTCGCCCCGTCTTCGCGATAAACCTGAGTCCACCCATAACGCACTGGCGCGTACGTTGTGTTGCTTTCAGTCACCCGCAGATGGATGACTTCAGTCAGGTCGATTTCAATCGAGTCGTCAGCCCCGGACGAATTGATTCGACCAGAGCCGGATATGGTTGGCCGGCGATTGGCGAATTTATTTAACTTCTGAGCGGTCAGCCGCTCGCCACGTTCAAACAGGTTTTCACTTGATTTTGCCATGAATTCCCTTAACTGACAAGTAGAGTGATGACCGAGATATTTCCGGTTGTGCCCGCCGATGTGATGGTGTTACCACTTGCAATCGTCAGCCCGTTGGCAGAACCGGAGCACCACGTCATAAAGGTATTTGGTGGCAGTTTACAGGCCGGGAAACCAGTGATATTGCTGGTGATTGTGATTGGGTCGTTTGTCGCGGAATTAAACATCCGAACCGCTTTGAGTGCGGTGAACGTGTAGTTGGCACCGGATGTGGTCAACAGTGATCCCAGTGCGGTCGCGGTGCTGTTCGCGGCAATTGTGACCAGTGCATCCAGCACAGCAGTTGCATTTGCAGCACCGGTGCCGTTCGCATAGATAAACAAGTCGCGCTGAGTGGTAACGGATGACGTGACGGTCAGACCTGCGGTAGTGGTTGCAGTTGCAACAAACGAACCTGTGACTGATGCTGTGAGCGGCATGACGACCCCTGTGGTTAATAGCCTGGTGCCCATCGCATGGATGGTGTGATAATCGAGGTAGGGAAGATATCGGCCTTGGAGTAAACCAGATTTCCGGCTTGAGTTGCGTACCGGTACAGCACTCCATTGGTGCCTAGTGAAACATTCCAGCCGGTTTGCTTCCACTTGTAATTCAGGGTCACATCCAGAATGCCGGTCCCGTTTGACATGTCCCGGCGAGAGGTCGAAACACCGTCAAACAAGATGCTTTCAGGGTCACAACCCCACATGGCCGCCTGATTGACCTTGCCCACCTTGTTTGCAAACACGGCGGCGTTGACGTACCGGCAGTTGTGGAGAGTGAGCGACAACGAAAAACACGGTGATCGGTAGAAATCGCTTCCGTTTCCCGGCTTCGCAACACCTGCCGGGATCGTTTGGGCACCTCCGGTGGCAGTCGTGCCAGCCCACTTCAGAGCACCTGACGGAATCTTGATTGACTCCGAAGCATACTGGACCTGAAAGGAACTCATTTCAATCGGGTTTTCGGGGTCGAACTGTGTGGCTGGTGGATATTCGCCTGACATCGGCGGAGTCGAAACGATCGACGAGAACGTCACATCCACCCAGGCGGATTCATAGTATTCGCCCGGTGCCGATCCGATTCCACCGCGTGCCTTGTGCCCCACCGGCTCGATATTGGCCGATGTGGCCCGCATGTTGGGTGACGCTGGCCACGCCCACGGGTTGCCATCGAGCAACCCAAGCGAGGAATTGACGAACGTGAACGCATCGCCCCAATCGACTTTATACCGCACGTTGGCCGATAACCCCTGAAGGTTGGCCGAGATGCGTGGCGATGGGCTTGCAGCTTGTTTGTAAGGTACGGTCGGTGCGCTCATTTAGCCAAGCCCCTTAATTTCATCGGTCATTCGGCGGATCTCTTCCGTTTGTTTTTCGATCGCTTTCACTGTCGGATCGTCGCCAGTTCCAGCGTTCAAGTTACGGTTGAACACGTCCGATGATCCAACGACTTCGGTTCTGGCTCGCTGTGCGGTGAGCTGGTCAAGCCGGTCGCGAGCATCCCCGATCTTGTCTTCCATGTCCCCCTTCTTTTTCTTCACCTTCTCGCGATCACGGAAATCGTCGGCAAGATTTTTCATGTTCGATTCGGTGTCTCTGGCGTTATTGACGTTCTGCAAATTCTCCGCTAATTTCAATTCTGGAAGCCGTGCCGCCAGAGCGTTGAACGCTTCCACAACCCCATTCGATGCGTTTCCGAGCAGTTTCAATGATTCCGTCTCTGCGTCCATTGGCTTCATTCCACCAGCGATCATCTGGCGTTCCACTTGGACCCGAGTGAGTTCCTCTTTACCTTTGATCGAATCTTTCATCACAGCGCCGGCATCTTTATTGATGTCCGTGTCCTTGGCATTCCTGCCCCGTTCCACGAGACCTGCCCCCGCTTCCATCGCGGCCCGGTCTCTCAGGACTTTCGGGTTGGTCAACATCATATCCATCTGGTTTCGGTGGGCTTGCTCTCCAGCTACTTTGTTGGCCTCTAATTGTGCCTTCGGTGTGCGACCACCAAACAGGTCGCTGAACACCCCCTTGCCTTCGCTTGCATTGTCAGACATCTTGCCTGATATCCGACCAAAGAACGCACCGATGCCGGATGTTGCATCCTTCTTCATCAAGTCGGATGTTTCGCTCGCAAGTGATTTCATGGCCGCTTCAGCCATGTTCAACGCACCGGCGTAACCGACCGCAGAAGTCGTCAACTTCTCGAATTCAGAGCGGGTGTCTGTCAGCTTGATAAGCTCTTCGGACGCTTGGTTTGCAGCCACGCCCAGGAGTGTCATCACGGCGCCGAATGCCATCGCATCCTTTGTGGACATGCCGAAAGTTGTTCCGGCAGATGCCCCAAGTTGTTCCAGGTTGTTCACGATCCCGCGAAAACCGTACTGAGCATCATCAGCGATCCGGCCAATAGACTGAGCGAATCCGCTCATGCCGCCGAATCCACCACCACCACCGGTAGGCATCTTGGTTGCCTGACCGATGGCCGCCTGCATCTTCTGACCAGCCTGCTGAGCCTGCACCACAGCTTGTGCAAGCCCGGCCCTGAGCTGGTCATCCGATATCCCAAGTTCAACCGAGAGATTTCCAACGCTCGTACTCATATCAATCCCCTCGATTGCGTGAGGCACCGTCCATGATCTCAAACAGTGCCGTAACAGGCATATCCATTAAGTCTTTGTAGCCAACGTGCATTTCGCTCATCATGTAGGCGATGATGCGACTCCAATCGGTTCGCTCGCGAGGTCCGCCATCGTCGGCTGACCTGCGGCGTTCCCGTCTTTTGGGTCGGTTTCATTCGCCCCAAATGCAATCAATTGCATCTCGACTACATCGGTCGTGGTGGCGTTCTTGGCAATCACCAAGATTTCATCCGGCTGTAAGTGCGGATTGTAGTGCCGCAATACCGCCGATAGAAATGCAATTCCGAAATCGGCTTTCACCAAGAACTTCTGTGTACACAGTGCGGTGATTGCATCGGGTGGCCAGAAGTGAGTCTCTTGAAGTGCCTTGGATACAAGTTGGTCAGCCAGTTCCTTGCCGATCTGTTCCAACGCCTTGGAATCTTGCAAGATTTCGTACGGCGTTTTCAGTTCGGATAAATACGACTCGATTTCAAGGGCGGCACCCAGGGTGAGCTTGCCCACCCTGTAAGGCGTGCCGTTGAAATCGCGAGTGAGGATAGGATTCGCGATCTTTGCAGGATTAGCCATAAATCAATTACCGTTCCCCTGAAATGTAATTGTCACGGGAATAGCCCCGTTGACCTGTGCCTGACCGTATGAAATGTCAGAGACGTAGGCTGGAAAAGCAGCACCACCACCAGTCCATGACAGTGACCCATTGGCCCCGTTGGTTGGCAATGTGCTGTTGGCCGATCCGACATAGGTGGTGACGGTGGCTTTTCGATCTTTGAGCGTAGGCGTAACCGACTTGTATCCAGCATCGGCGGTCGTGGTCGTGTCGGCTAATTCAACCGACTCTGTGTAGCTCGCTGAGGCGGCTGCGATTGACGACCCACCAAACGTGACGGTGGTGGAATAGAACGTGGTCTTGGGCGTGGAAGCCATGATTCAAGCCTTTCAGGTCAGGTAGTCCAGCGGAATTCAACGGGAACGGAAGATGACCACAAAGCGCCTTGATCGGTGTAGTTTACGTCGATCTCAGCGGATTGCACTAACGACGAATCAATGCCCGTAATGGCACCACGGTCGAACGCATCGACCAGGGTTTGAGTATTTGCAATGATTGCAGTGTCAGAAATATCGAACAGGTAAAACGTGCCTGTCATTTGCCAGTCACGGTAGGTGGTGGTTGGCTCGTTTGGCGTGATGCTCGAAAGACTCAGCACCGCATAAGGTGGCTTGGCGTTGCCGGATGCCAGTTGAAATGACAACGGCAGGAGCGGGAATATCGTGGCCCATTTCGAGCGGATATTCTGGATTGTGGTATTGATATTCAAATCTGTTCATTCGCCCCCACGTTTAATCGGGTGTACATGGTCCCGCGTGGCCCATTACCGGGCACCACAGCCATGACTTCAAACCAGACGCCGTTGTAGTTGATCCGGTCATAAGCCTTGGCAGCGAACAAGCCGTTGACGTAGATTGAAGCCATCACGTTGTTGCCCTCGGATTGGTTGACAATCGCAACAGAATCGCTCCGAAATTGCACGAATGCGGACATCGCGACACCGGTGGCCGGATAGGTCCGGTTGATCCCTCCGAGTGTTGCGGAGACGGTTTCGATGGCCGTGAAGTAGTTGATTACGTGAGGCGTTTGCATTATTTCGCAGCCCTCTGAAGTGCCAGGGCGAATTGAAACATGATCGCCTCTTGTTGCGACTCGAATGCCGGTCGCATATACGGGCGTGGCGGAAGCCGGATTAATCCCTTGCCGCCAAGTTCTTGTATTCTGGCGTACTTCAGACCTTGCTGCGGCCCGATCTTCGCCTTGTAATTCCCTTGGCTGTATTCGATCACAACTTTTTGGAGGTCGCCGTGTTGCTTGTGCGGTGGCGATCCAGCCGGTGACGATTGCACCCACCGATTGAGCGGTGAACCGTACCAGTAAATCCCTTTCATCCCATTATGCGAACCGCCCATCGTGAGTGACGCACCGGTCTTTACGCTTTTGATCGTCTTCAGACCTTTGATTTTCGCCATTCCGTTTGAGAATATCAGGGCATTCTTTTGGGTGGGATTCATCCCCTTGAAAGCCTTGCCCGATGAACGGTTTAGATCGCGTGTCGCTGCCTTGCCAGTTACGTTCAACAGTTCAACGGCCTTGTTTCGCACCTTGCCCGCGGCTTGACGTACAGCTCGTGATAGCTCGCGTTGCAATCGACCCGTGAATGCGTCACCCTGCCAGTCAAGTTTAAATGTCGCGTTAATCATCCGATCACCACCACTCGATAAGGTTGCAACAGTTGCACGGCCATCGCAGGCAAACCGCCGCCGGTGGTGGCCATCTGATAGGTCGCAGAATAATCACCGATCCGCTCGCTGGTCAGGACGCCGGGACTCTGACCTAAAGTCTTTAGGTGGATCGCCGTAAATGCGATCGCCAACTTCACATCGGCAGTCAGGTCAGCGGGCAGGAAAGAACGGGCACAATATTGGTCGATTAGTGACGATGCGGCAGAGAGGTATGCACCAGCTGCGGCAGCGGTCCAAGTGCCGATCACATCGGTATAGGTGGTAGCTTCAGATTGCGAGATGTAAGCGGCCATTGTTTTACCTCAGTTGAAATGAGACCCGGCGGGCAGGGAAGGACCCGCCGGGCTGACTACCAAACCGACTAAACCAAACTCAGGAAACGGATTCTTTGATGAACATGAAGGCGTTGGTATCACGAGGAGCACCACCGAAGCGGTAACGCATCGTGAAACGGGCACGGTTTGCGTATTGGCGAGAAACATCATCGACAAGCACTGTAAAGCCTTGTCGCATCAGGAGGATGTATTCGCTGAAATCGCCCAGGACCACCGACAGATTAGCCGACGTTCCAAACGCTGGCATGAACTCATTGTAAACGACAGGTGTCGAAAGGATGTTCTGAGGCAGCCCATCCACCAGCCCGCTGAATCCGCTTTGCACGAACAAGGAACGGCCTGTGCTGTCGAGGAACTGACCGATCTTGCCGTGAGTGGCACGAGCCATCACCCAGGTCAGATTCTGGGCATAGCTGGTCTTGAACTTGAAGTAGGTGTCAATCACCTTGTTGGCTGGGTTGGTGCCCGTGTAGCCACCCGCAGCACCAGAGGCGACGTAATTGGCGATCGTTGAGGTGTTGACAGCGATGCCGTCACACTGTGTCGATGCCTTCACACCGTTGATGACTTGGTCGTCCACGACTGCGGCAAACGCTTTGCCCGCTTCGGTCTGGATGTAATTCGACATGCCAGGGGCATCTTGAAAGAAGTCCATGGAAAGGTCGGTAAACAAGCTGCCTGTATTGACGGGCACAATCAGTTGGCTGAATGGGCCTGTATCCACCGTGCTGCCGGAAGGCGTTTCAGACATGGTCAGACCGCGAAACACTGTGCCGTAGTTGGGATAGGTTCCACGAGTCGCATCCGTATTCTTTGGAAATGTGACCTGATTGACGTTCGTGGTGATGGTCCGACAGATCGAAGACATCGCAGGTCGGACGGTGCGTGGAGTGATGATGTCGAACCGGAAATCCGGTGCGATTGCATTTGATCCGGCAGCCGTCGAACCGGTGGTTAAATCCTTCTGGAACGGCATGAAGATTTCATGGTCGCCAAGCGAAGTATCGCCACCCTTGCCGTAGGTCTCAAGCAGGTTCCGAAGTCCGTGCGACTTGACACGATCCAGTTTGCCACGAGCTTGCAGGAACGATTCAAACGCCTTTCCATAGTCACGACTCGATAGGACTTCGGAGTCGCTGCGGCTTGCGAGTGAACCGGCGTCGATCAATTCTCCGGTGGCCGAATTTACGCGAGCGAATTCGTACCCTTTGGAGACAGGTCGCTGAGGCTGTTGGGACAGCTTTTCAACCATCGCGTTTGCATTTTCGAGCGACTTAACCAAATGGTATTGGCTATCGCACGATTCAAGTTGCTCGACAGCCGACTGAAAATCAGCGGCCTTTTCAGCTCGGATTTCATCAGATCCGGCAACGATTTCATCTCGCAGGGATTTGACTTTGTTGGCCAGGACAAGACGGTCTTCAGCGATTGTGGCCGCCGAACGGAGTTCAGATGCAGATACAGACATGGGGCACTAACCTTTCATTTACCGCTTGGCGGCGGTCAAAACCGAATCAGCCAATTCAGCCCGCTGGAACAGTTCCAACAGGTGACTGGCATCCACCACCGGGGTCGGTGTTTCAAGTGATTTCACCGTGAGAATTCCAGCGTCTTTATTGGCTGGAATCGGCACGAATGAAACTTCGAGGATTTCATTTACCTCGGTAATCAAGTTCGCTCCACTCCTGGCAAGTTGCTTTTGAGTGGCTGTCGGCTGGTAGTTGTAGCGGTTCCAAATTTCGAGCACATCCGCTTCTTTGATCTTGCGAGATGCAGCACGAAATGAAATTGACATTTTATTGACGGCTTTTTCTTTCAGAAGTTGCCGTATCCGCTGGCCTGTTTCGGTGGCTGAAAACGAGCCATCGACCAGCAGTCCATTGCGGTCCTCGCGTGCATCACGCATGGTGGCAGCCACGGACATCGTCTTATTGATGTGGTCGGCAAGTATCACCCCACCATCGTCCAGGAACTCCGGCAGGGCCTTGTTATAGGCACCCGGCAGGATCATGTCGCCTTGACGGTCAATGTTCAGGAACCGGCTTGCGTAGGCTGTGAAGCCCCCTGAATCAGACTCTGATAAGCCTGATTCGATTGCTTTGATCATCAGATCCATTATCAGGACTCCAGAATTCTGCCTGTCTTGGTGAATGATTTGGCGTTGCCAATTGCTACCGACAAATAACCGCCATCCTCAGCCGCTGCGAAGTCGTTATCCGATGGCTGTAGATAGCCGTTCTGCCCCGGCCTGACTGGTGGTCGTAATTCCTTGGGCATTTCATCGTCGAACACTTCCAGCAGCGAACACCTGCAACCGGGGTGGAAAGGCGGGAACTTCAAGTCCTTGTAGGTCTTGTTGTTACCGTTCACGCCGAATGTCCCACCTTTGGGGATGATCGGACACAGCCTGAAGATCATGTGACACATCGGGCAGGCATCACCAGACAAGAGCAATTTCCAACCGGCAATGAAATCAAGACCCTCGGCGGCTTTAACGAGTCCGGTGTTATAAGCCCGTGCCGATTCGGTGATTGCAATGCGCCGTGCTCGCCAGCGTGCATTGTCTTTCACCCACGTGCTGATTCGGTTAGTCAGTTCGCCAGCCGTTTCGCCGGATTCGATGGAGGCTGCGATATCCATCCGCATACCTTCCAGCGTCTTGAGCGTGTCGGTGGTGAATTGGTCGATCGTTTCTTGACAGAGCTCCAGCGTGGCGTTGCGGGCGGCCTCAATCACTTCTGGAGCACGGACTAGCCATTGGTCAGCATCCTGCTGGTCAAGCGACACCAGCAGTGACCGGCCTGAATCGTCAATCCATGCCTCGATAATCGGGATGAATTTACCGGCCATGTCAAGTGGAGCGGTGAACGGGTCGGCTTCCTTTTTACGGTCGTAAATCGCAAGCCACGGTTTTGCCACGTTGTTGCCCAGCTCCGTCAGGATCCGGCGGGCAATACGCTCCAACTCCGTGCCGCTTGGCATGGCGTTGAGCCTGCTCTTAGGTGTTTTGCGTTTCATTTAATTAAGCGAAGGTTGCTTGTCGGTTGGATCTTCTGTCGCCGCATTCACAGAATAGGCGTCGAAACCCCATCCCTCGATGTTCCGTTCACATAGCCAGGCACGCCCATTTTGGCCCCATCGTGTGCCCCAACTATTCTGCCATCGAATCAACCATTGGCCATCTGGAGCCTTTCGCATCCCTAGCCCGCCCATCACAGCGTGGTTGTGGCGACCTGATATGTTCGATGGGCAGCCGTTCGCGTCGAGTGCATTGAAACCGGAATTGACGGGGATGCTGAAATTGAACGGTCGCCTGAGCTGCGTTGCAATGCACAGATCCTGCCAAGTCAGGAGCGTCGTACCGATCTCGACCTTGAACCGCTTGCAATCATTGCGTGCCTGTTGCTTGACTGACGACGGGTTGATCGTGCCGAATGGAACCAGCGAAGTCTCACAAGTGCCTGACTTCTCAAGTAGTTGGAGTGCCTCGGCAATGCTTGATCCGGTATCCCAACCACGGCACAGATCGGCATAAATCAGCCACGGTGACAGCTCGACATGAGGCTGACCAGCTATCCAGCGAGCCACTTCCAGTGATGTGGCTGCGGCATGTCCGTTGCAAGCCCCGAACTGGCCTTGATCTTTGATCTTGACGGGGAAGTTATCCGACTTGGTGAGATCGAATTCCACCCACTCACTTTGTGGGATGTCGGCTAGTGGCTGCGAACCGAGTTTCAGGCTGATCGACGGTGGACGGTTGCCCATGCCACGCCAATCGTCCCCAAAGCACGGGAAGAGTTCGGGCTGGCTCATTTAATCGCCTCCAGAATCGCCATGATATCGGCAAGACTGGTAGGTCGAATCGTCTTGACCAGCTTACCGTTTGCGTCCTGCATGATAACGCACGGCGTGCCGGTCGATTGCAATAACGAGCGGAATCCAAGGCTGTCAACGTCCGATTCGGTCGTGAGATACGACCGGTAGTTGATCGCTTTGCGTTCGACTTCGCTCCTCAGAGCGGAATCGGTGCGCCACGCCGCTTGATCGGGGCTGGACGGGTCAACGATCACGGACATCCACTTAACGCCTGAGAGCGTGTCAGGGATCGGGATCGGGCGTGGTTTTGGGCGTCTCTCAGGCTCTTCGCCGGATCGCAGGATCAATACCGAGCCAGACTGTTTGCCCACCAAGTAGGTGTTGCCACCATCGGTGAACGTCCATGATGATTCGGACATGGCGGGAAGGCTTGTCGCCTGTCCCGTGTCTGCCATCACCGGCACGGCAAGTATCAGTAACAGTGCCAGTGACTTGAGCATCATTCCCCTTTGTATACGGCGTGCATCGAATTCTTTTGACCGTCAATCAATTCACCCAGCTCATCGGCGGAGATCGTGCCTGGCTCGCCGGAATCAAGCGTGTCCGCTATCTTGCGAAGTAGTGCTGGCAATACTGACTGGATCAGCGGCACGGCTACCAGCCTGATGAGCGGCCACAGGATCGCAAACGGAATGAGCGGAAAGCCCATGTTATTCCGGTCTTCGGCTGATGCGTTTGGTGTCATTTGCATTTCCAGAAATTGAACTTGCCAAATTTGAAAGGACCCTGGTATTTAGCGACTCTCCCGAAGGTCGTGACGTAAGCGACCTGAGCAGCCGGCGGCCCATTGATGACAGTCACGGTGGTGGCAACTACCGAGGATTGCACGGCAGGTGGACACTGACCAGACTGGCAACTTTGAGCGGTCACGAAAAAGAGTTCTGCGAGCATGGTGGGAACCTTGTTTTTAAGGGAAATAGAGGATGTTCCCGAAACAGATTTCGGGAACACCATTTGACGTGGCTTCATCCCAGCAGGCGGGCCACGGATCTCAATCTGGATCGGGAAAGCGTCGCTCAAGTTCTTTGAGTTTCAATTCCTTTTCCATCGCCATTTTTTCACGTTTTAGGCGTATCGAGTAGATCGCCTGAATGACTCCCGCCGCTGTTGCCAGCATAGCGGGGATAGACCGAATGAATGCAATCACAACTGATTCCTCCGGCTGAATTGCAACTTCTGCAACAGTCCAACCGGAATATAAGATCCAGATTGGAACAGTGAGAAGCGAATAATCAGCGGTAGCCGGAATGTCAGTCGGTTGCATTGGTGATTAACTCAGCGATGGTGGGAGTTTATCGCCTGAAGCGAGGTAACGGGCAAGCTGAGCGGCAGCGAATGTAATTGCAATTCCCAGCGGTGCGATTACGTCCACAATCTTAGGCAGATCCGATTGGATCACGCCCACGGCTGTGATAGCCCCCACAATAGCAGCACGGATGATCGTCGAACGTGCTTGGTCAAGATTAACCTGACCCAAAATATCTTTAATCACTTTTTTTCACCTTTCGTTTGCGTCCTACCGGCCTTGCGAAAGTCCCAAGGTGCAACCACTTTGGGATCCGACCACAGACCACGTTTTGCGGCTCTGGCCTGTGTCTGAGCGGATTGCAATTGCGTATCGTGTTTTGCATAAGCCTCATACCAATGGGCCATGCCTAGTTCGACCATCGTCAAACTGGTGTCCTTGCCGCCGATTTCAACTCGTGCAAGGAGGCGTCCGTAACGGTCTTTTTTGTCTGGCTTGACCGTGACCGTTTGACCGAATACCAAGCCCGACATGGCTTGTTTTGAAGCCTGTCCGAACGGTTGTTTCAATTCTGGCGCGTCAATTCCGTTGATGCGGATCTTGATTGTTTCATCCGTTCTGACAGTGATGGTGTCTCCATCGTGGACGGATACCACCTTGGCTTCAAACGGCGGGGCGAAGGCGAGCAGGAGCGTGGCGAGGGTGGCGAGTATCATCGAATCATTTCCATTCCACAGAGGTTTAAGAATGCATTAAAGCCGGGATCTGGATCGCCCAAAACGATGCCGGGAAGGTTGCCTTCAACGATGATCCCGCTGTTTATAGCCATATACCACGCTTGAGCAGTAATCAAGCATGGGCGGTTAATCTCGGTTTCGACGTAGTAATTGCCATTTGCCCCCCACCATTCGGCACCAGTTGCAACTTCTCGCAACCTAATGCCAGCCTCATCAATATTTCCGCTGAAGCAACTTGCGAAGGTTTCGCGTGATTGTGGCAAGATGGCGAAATAGATGTTTATGGGGGTCATGGTGTATTCCATTTCGCCTTTAAATAGGCTTCAACCTGCGATATCTCGGAGCCAGATAAAAGCCTTGGATAGATGATTGTCTCGCAGGTCTTGCCATCGTGGTAATCGTTCAGCGGGCCACTGTTGCCGATGTAATAAGCCGCCGATGTCGCTGTGACGGCTAAGTTGCCTGCTATTGTGGTTACTGACGTACCATTGAGTCGTACGGTCGAACCTGCCGATCCGATTACGGCTGTGATTAGCTGTGCCGATCCACTTGCAAGCGTTCCGTGCGGTCCCATGGCGCGTGGATTGTGCGTCATTGGATACCCGTATCCGGCAGCGAACAGGTAATTCGCCTGCCAGTCCTGTAACGCCGATCCGGTTGCCATCAGTGCCTGGCCGATCCCGGTTGACGAGTTGTAGTCGTGGCCGAACACAGCCCGGTAATTGGTTCCGGCCCAGCCACTTGTCATGACCGCAAACGCCGTGTACTCGCCGAGCGAGGCCGATGCGGTGGTGAGATACCAGCCCGTACTATTATGCTGGATCGCTGACAGGCCGTTGGTGATCGACATCGCTGTCGAGATATCGTAAGGCGTTCGGTATGTTGGTCTTAATGCGTCAGTCGTTTGCGTCGCATTCAGTCCGTTAGTGGACAGATCATTTGCCTGCCTGATAGCGTCATTGTCGTTAATTACGCCCGTGACACCGTAATTGCTAAACAGTTTGTCCCATCGGCTACCGTCGATCCAGAGAGCACTACCCGCGACCGGATTATCAGTGCCGTAGACCAGCCCAAACCCATAACGCGAGCGGTAATAGGCGTCCAGGCTGATTTCCTCACCGCTTGTCAGGTCTCTGGTGCAGACAATCACTTCGGCAATCTGTGACCCGCACGAACCGTTGAAATTCGATCCAATCTGGAATCCGTTTGCAGGAGTGGTTCCGGCGGCAAAAGCGGATGAGGTTAGCAGTGGATTAAAGGTGGACTTGGATGATGCAAAACCCGATCCAGACCCGTGCGACACCTTTTGCACCGAGTAATTGGTCGAATACGCACCAAGGCCAAAACTGCCCCTGTTTTGTACGACTGTTCCCGATCCAATTTGATACCCGCCCTGACACTGGTGGTGAATCGAATCCGTACCAGCTCCACCGACACCATAAGCACCCGATGCCCCTAACCGTGTTGGCAGCATCCGCATCACGACATATAGCGAGAAGCCAGATCCACCGGGAAAACCAGTGTTGACAAACTCTTGTTTTGTCGTGCTCGCTGCCGATTGCAACACCGGAATGCCGTTGACACCGTTCGCCGCCGTCCTGAATGTTGGCTGATTGATCGCGGTGCCCTGAATCAGATTATTGCCATTACCACTCTGATCAGCCCAGGACCCCACACTTGCACCGTCAGTGGAGACGGGAACGCCCGCATCCGCCTTGTACCAGCCGTAAAGCACAGATGGCGTGAGGGATGCGGGTGTCCACGCGCCCACGGTTCCGCCCTGCTGAAATGCGAATGGCATAAGCATTAAGCAAAGCCTTTCAGGGCCGTGCCAAACAGTGTTGTACCGTCATATATAAACGACACAATATCGGTTGCATTTGCCGCCGTGGAGAGCACCGGAACTGTGCCTGCTGACCACTTGACGGCCGTCGCATATGTCACAATCCTTGAACCAGTTGCATCTTGCTTGACGATTAAATTGTATGTCCCACCGGCTGACAGTCCTGATATCGTCAAATTGCATGCGCCGGTGAGCGGCAATGTTGCCACTTTGAGGTAATCCGCTGACCACGTTGTATTTGCCGAATAGGTCAGGGTGCTATTTGAGACACCCAAGCGAGCGTTTGCAAGTGTGCCACTCGCGATATTATTGGCGTTTGTAGCATCTGTTGTGGCCGATGGTGCGAGGCCGGTGATTTGGCCGGATGATATCGTCTTGTTTGTGAGCGTTTGCGTGCCAGTCAGCGTGACGGTGGTTGCAATTGGAGCGTAAACCGCTGCTGCCGTGGCTGCTGTCAGGCTGTCAGTAATATTATATCCGGCTAACGTGTTCGGGATGGCTGTGAGCGAGCCGAATGCGTGCGTGTGGCCTAGCACGGAGTAAGTTGCATTTGCGGTGCTGAATAGCAGG
>Ga0114974_10001614_pt1 | contig 17764 bp, 12 predicted proteins | sample S_130206_EF_Meta_FD_87318 | JGI IMG/M metagenome (GOLD analysis project Ga0114974, IMG submission 87318) | Freshwater microbial communities from Lake Simoncouche, Canada to study carbon cycling - S_130206_EF_MetaG | ecosystem: Environmental > Aquatic > Freshwater > Lake | place: Lake... | reverse complement strand
CTAAATCAATCGATAAAATTCTATCTTTAGTAACTGCTGCAATAATTGACGGGCTATCAAATAGAACTTCTGATAAAGAAGGCGATGCAGAAACGCCTACTGCAGAAACACCTTCTCCAGAGGTAGTAGCTGAAAAAGCAACTATTGCTGAGGTAGAAGCCATAGTTACTCCTATAGCAGATGTTGTAGAAGTTGCTCCTATAGCGGAAGTTGAAGAAGTTGCTCCTATTGTTGTTGAAGCAAAGCAAAAAAAACTCCTGCCACTGCAACTAAAGCTGCTACAACTAAAGCTGCTAAAACTAAACCTACTGCAACTGAAGAATAAATCAAACAAATTTAAAGATCGAAAGAGTATTGATTTTATAATTAGTATTCCTTTTATTATTTAAATTTTTCAATCTTTTAATTAAAAAATTATGGCAACAATTACTGCTGCAGACGTAAATAAATTAAGAACAATCACAGGTGCAGGAATGATGGACTGCAAAAAAGCATTAGTAGAATCTGATGGCGATTTTGATTTAGCAATCGAAAACCTTCGTAAAAAAGGGCAAAAAGTTGCTGCTAACAGATCGGACAGAGAATCTACAGAAGGTGCTGCAATTGCAGTTGTAAATGCTGACAAAACTGTTGGTGTTGTAATTACATTAAACTGTGAAACTGACTTCGTAGGAATGAATGAAAGTTTTGTAAAAATGGCTACTGAAATGGCTAATTTAGCATTGAATTACAATACTAAAGAAGAATTTTTGGCAGCTGATTTCAACGGAATTACTGTTGCAGATAAATTAATCGAGCAAACAGGAGTTATCGGTGAAAAATTAGAAATCAGAACTTTCGAAAAACTAGAAGGTGCTTTCATCGGATCTTACATTCACTCTGGAAACAAAATAGCAACTTTAACTGCATTATCTGCAAATATTGAAGGTGCTGACGAAGTAGCTAGAAACGTATCTATGCAAGCTGCAGCTATGGCTCCAATTGCTTTGAACGAAGAAGGAGTTGATGCTGACACTATTGCTAAAGAAATCGAAATTGCTAAAGACGTTTTACGTCAAGAAGGGAAACCAGAAGCAATGTTAGAAAATATTGCAAAAGGTAAATTAGCGCGTTTCTTTAAAGACAATACTTTAGTAAACCAAGATTATATCAAAGACAACAAAATGAGCGTTGCTGCTTATGTTCAATCTTTAGATAAAAACCTTGTAGTTACTGGTTTCAAAAGAGCTGCATTAGGTTAATCTTAATCAAAATTGGAAATTAAATAATTATAATTTCTAATTAAAACTATAAAATCCCATTTAGTAAATTACTAAATGGGATTTTTCTATTTATCTACTTATTAAACCAAACTTGAATCTCTAACGATAAGATTGGTTTCAATCTCAACAGTTCTTGGCTGGTATACTTTCCCTTCTCTATTGCAAACCATCTCTTCGTGTAATAAAGAAAAAGACTTGGCTCCAATTTCGTAACCACGCTGATCAATAGTACTTAATTTTGGAGTTAAAACCTGCCCCATAAACCAGTTACTGAATCCTATGATTTTAATTTGCTCCGGAATTTTAACTTTTATTTCATTCAAATAGGCTATAGAACCTACTGCAACCATATCGGTAACTGCAAATATACCATCTACATCAGGATGGTCTTCCATAATTTGCTTAGTAAAACTAAATCCTTCCTCAAAGCCAGAACCTATACACGTGTAAACTAATTTTGAATCAAAAGGAATTCCGTTTTTTTCTAAAGTTTTCTTATAACCTAAAAAACGGTCAATGGCATTTTGAGGATTATTTGGACCTCGAATATGAGCAATTTTTTTACAGCCATTATCAATTAAATGTTGAACCGCAAACGAGGCTGCCTTTTGATCATTTATAATTACTTTTGAACTTGGAATTAATTTAGATATTTTATCGAATTGCACAAAAGGAATTCCTTTTCTAAGTATTTCTTTTAAGTGATCATCATCATTAGAATCATTGGACAAAGACATTAGAATTCCATCTACCCTTTTATTAAACAATAATTCTACTTGTTTTTTTTCTAATTCTAAGGATTCATTTGATTGCAATATGATTACTAAATAACCATTTTTTTCAGCTTCTTCAATTATTCCTTTAATAACATTTGAAAAAAAGTGATGAACAATTTCAGGAATAATTAATCCAATTGTCTTTGACTCTTTAGTTCGCAAATTAACGGCAAAACTATTGGGAGTAAAATGCAATTCTTCGGCTAAATCCACAACTGCTTTTTTAGTTTTGGGACTCACATCAGAATAGTTTTTTAGTGCCTTAGAAACAGTTGTAATTGAAATCCCTAACTTTTCAGCTATTTCTTTTAGTGTAGTAGTTTTCATAAAGCTATATAGGCTGTTTAATTGTTAAACTCAAAAAACAAGTGTAAAATGATTCCGAATATACTAATTTTTTATTAGAAAAAACGTTGATTTGATATTTTTAAAAAACACTAGTCTTTAAGATCAAATCCTAGTTTAAATTAAATTCTTTAGCAAGATTTGCAATTTGAACTTTAAAAGTTCCTTTTTCGGCAACCCATTTCAAACTATTATTTACAAACTGCAAGTCTTTCTGATTCAATACAAAAGTTATCGTTTTTGATTCATTTGGTTTTAATTCGATTTTTTGAAATCTTTTTAAAGATTTTACTTCTGGAGTAATACTGGCATATTCATCAGATAAATATAGTAATACGGCTTCTTTTCCAATGATATTTCCAGTGTTTTTTACAGAAACAGTAATTGTTATCGAATCTGTATTTCTTAGTAACGATTTGTCAAAAGTTAAATTAGAATATTCGAAAGTGGTATAGGACAAGCCACTTCCAAATTCAAATTGAGGTGAATAACTTTTTTCATATTTGGCATCATTATTTTGCTCGTTATCACCTAAGCTTTCTGTATATTTTCGATTATATTTTTCTAATGAATTTGGATATCTTGGATAATTATAAGGAAGTTTTCCACTTGGATTTATATCGCCAAAAAGAATGTCAGTTAGTGCTCTGGCGCCTTCATTACCTGGTAAATAACTTTGAATAACCGCATCCATTTTATCCTCAAAAGCGCTAATTATTCTTGGACGACCTTCGTTTAAAACTAGAATAATAGGGATATTTAGTTTTGATAACGCCAAAGCTAATTTAATCTGGGATTCTCCAATAGACAAATTGCTGATGTCGCCAGGAGTTTCCGTGTAGTTTTTTTCGCCAAGGCACAACACTATTTTTGAAGCTCCTTTTGCCGCTTCTACAGCTTTTTCTATAGCCAAATCATCATCTTTATCGAAGAAAACACCTTCTGAGTAGCGAACATTTTCTTTACCGATTTTATTTTCTAGTGCTTCCAAAATTGTAAACTTATCGGCCGCATAAGTATCTGAATTTTCGCCTTGCCAATTGTAAGACCATCCACCATTTAAGTATTTCATGCTATTGGCCGTAGGGCCTGTAACAAAAATGATATCCTTTTTTGACAATGGTAAAACAGACGCTTTGTTCTTTAGCAAAGTAATGGATTCAGCTGCAGATTGGTAGGCCAAATCGATAAATTCATCTGAACCAAATTTTGGATAATCATTCAGATTAGCAATTGTTGTATCGAATAAATTCAATTCAAATTTTAATTTTAAAATCCTAGAAACGGCATCGTCAATTCGAGACATTGGAATTTCTTTTTTGTTGACCAAATCCAATAAATAGGTATAAAAAGTATAATCTTCTGGAACCATACTCATGTCTATTCCTGCCATAACAGAAATTTTAACTGCATCTCTTTCAGTTTCTGCAACTTTATGACGCGTATGAAGGTAGATAATGTCTTTCCAATCAGTAACTACAACTCCTTGAAATCCTAGTTCTTTTTTTAATATATCTGAAATTAAATAGTGACTTGCATGAACAGGAGTTCCATTAATTTCTCCGGAACTAATCATAATACTCTTTGATCCCGCTTTTATTGCAGCTTCATAAATGGGTAAATCAAATTGTCTTAAAACTCTTTCTGGAATTATACTTGGAGTTCTGTCTTTTCCAGTGGTTGTACTTCCATAGCCTAAAAAGTGTTTCATACAAGAAGCCACATGGTATTTTGAACCCACATCATTTCCTTCGAATCCTTGAACCATGGCAATTCCCATTTGAGAGGACAAATAGGTGTCTTCTCCGAAAGATTCCCACATTCTCGACCAAGATGGATTTCGAGGCAAATCTAAATCTGGCGAGAAAACCCAAGGGATTGAGGAAGCGCGCGTTTCATAAGCTGAAATTTCAGCACCTTTTTTCACTAATTTGGTATTGAAAGTTGCGGCCATACCAATTTGTTGAGGGAATAAAGTTGCCCCTGCAGTATAACTTGCCCCGTGAATAGCGTCTATTCCATATAACACAGGAATTTTAAGTCTCGTATTGTTTACTTCGCTTGAGATGATTGTTTGTACTTCTTGCCACTTTTTAATAGATGGAGCGCCAGGATTTGGAACATTTAACAAGGAACCAATATGATATTTTGAAATAGCTTCGTTTAATTTAACCTTGTCTAAAATACCAGGTTTTCCATTTTCTTCAAAATTAGTAATCGTTAGTTGTGTCATCTGACCAATTTTTTCTTCAAGTGTCATTCTCGAAAGCAAGGTTGTCACTTTTTTATCGATATCTGATTTTGAAGTTGGATTTTTTTGTCCCCAGAAATTGAAGGTACTTAAGAGGCAAAGAATGATAAACGAAGCGCATTTTTTCATAATAAATTCAAATTAGTTATAAATAAAAAACAAGTAGTAAAAAGATTTTACTACTTGCTATTTTGTGATATTATTCAGCGCCATCAATAAGCGCTCGAGAAACTGCAATATTTCCAACTTTTTCACCTAAAATAAGACCTTGCTCACAATCACTTCTATAATGAATTGCTCCAAAAAGTCTTGAATTCGAAGCTTCTTTAGCCATCTCATTAAAATGTTGCGCTTTGGCAGGAAGGATATGCCCTAAAACTGTTGCAGCTGCTCCACTAAATGTAGAATGACCAGAAACATAGGCTGGAAAATTAGGAATTCCTGTAAGTGTTTTAATTGAAGAATCCATTTGGCATGGACGTGGATTAAAATAAAAATATTTTGCATCCCAACAACTAATCGCTGCATCCATCATGGAAAGATTTAGAAGTGCTAAATTTCTCGCCCAGCGAACTTCACTATAATTTTGATTCACAAATTCAGCAACTGCAATGGCATTCCAATGTCCGGGTGGAGTATAAGTTCCAACTCCATCTGCCCAAAAAGTCACAATTTGCATGTTTCTTCTAGAAGCGTCATTGCTGTATTTTTTGACTTCATTTAATTCGGTTCGAAATTGAGCCGATCCTGTTGACGGTGGTGGAACGGGTCTGTTTGCAACAACCATCGCAGGAGTCATCAAAAGTGATTTTACATTTCCAAATTTCGGTAACATTGGTGGTCGTGAAGGCAGGTCTAATGACTTCCAAGGAATTTCACCTGTCGCCTGTGTTTGAGTTTCTAATTGCGTCCAATAGGCTTGGTCTCCAATAGCTAATCCTGCACCATCACTAGCTGCTTTTGCAATAAATTTAGCTGCAATTTTTCTGCCAAGAATGATTCCTGCTTCTACATCACTTCGAACATTGGCACCGCTAATAATTCGGTATAATTTTTCTTCATCAGCTTTTTGATTAATATGCGCAATTTCAGTAGGGAATAATAATTTCAACAATTCAACTGTTACTCCCGACAAAACTCCATCTTCAGAAGGATAAGATGGCAATGTACTTTTTGGAATTAACACTTTAATACTTTGATCAACCGTAAATGGGGCCGCTCTATTGTAAAGATTTTTATAATACCAAGTAGCAACCATAGCATCATATTGCGCGGCACTAACATAGGCATAAGCCCTTGCAGCAAATGGCGGATTTGAAAATGGAAATTGCGGATTGGCAAATGGGTTGGCACTAGATGGACTTGGGTAAGTCCCATCTGCATTTTGATAAGGAGGGCGATTGTGTTTTGCTACTAATGTTCGCATAATTTCATTCCATCGCAATACGCCACCAACACTCCAATAATTGATGATTCGTTCTTGGTCTTCTGTGATATTGGCTTGATAACTTTTGATTTCATTGATTTCTCTTAAAAACGCAGCATTTGTAGTTGCTATTGGTACATCTAGAGAAAATTCATTTGGAGCGCTTAACAAAATTGGTCTCCAATTTCCTGCCAAAGCATCAGGATTTGAAGGGTTTAATTGTGGATATTGTTCTGTATTTTCAACAATATCAGTATTACAAGAAAATAGTAGTACTACTATTAAGGCTAAGCCCGCGATTAATTTGTATTTATTATTTTTTAGAAGTATCATCTTTTTTTATTTTTTTAAAATTCATTAGATAGAAAAACCCACCATAAATTGTATTTGATTGTCCAACATTTCTTCCGTCAATTACAGAATTATAGCCACCAACTAATGAAAGTCCTGGCATTTTGTCGAAAGTATATTTTGAGTTAATTCCCCATTTTGAAGCATTCATAGTATTACTTGGAAAAGGCATATTGTTTGAAGTTATATCAAATCCTCCAGCTTGTGTTATCCAATTGTCGTAAATAGCTTCCAAAATCAATCGGTTCGTTCGGTATCCAAAACGGACATTTGTTGAAATAGCATCTGGCATATCAACTTCATTGGTATAATGCATTTCGTTTGTTAAATAGGCGTTTCTATCAATTTTGATATTGGAACGTTTTACGTAAGCGGTTGAAGCGGTTGCAAATAATTTTCCAAATTGATAATCACTCATTATTCGAATTGTTCCCGTTTTACTTTGTAAACCAATACTTAGCGGTAAATAATCGGCAACATAATTAGACGTTGGTAAAGAATAACCTCCAAAAACGTAGAATGAAAGCAAATTTTGCTTAATCTCTTTTTCGTATATCAAATATTTCAAGGTTAAAGACAAATCTTGAATTCCTTTTTGTCCAATCATTGTTCCAGAGGAAGCATTTGTAATTACATAAGGTATATTAAAAATGACATTTAGCTTACTAGAAATTCCGTAGTTGCCCATTAAGGAAAATTTTTGAGTGGAAACAGTTCCGAAATTTTTATTTTCGCGTTTAAAACCGCCTTCCCAGTATTTATTCCAGCTGCTATATTCATAAATAGCTCCAGTACAAAAATTGTTTTTTTCCATCATGATACCGTCAATTTCGGTTTGGGCATGAATTTGGAATGTTGCCAATAAGAGGCAAATAGATATTAATTTTTTCATATAATATTTTATAAGTGAATTCAAATACAATACTATTTCTTCTTGATTCGAAAATATAGCCATTGCTCTAATAAATGTATTTACTATTAAAATCTGAAAAGAATTTTAATAGTAAATTTAAATGAATTCCCTTTTTGGAGGAGAAAATAATTGTGGTAAATAACCCGATTGAAGTATTCCATTTGGATGTAAATCAGTTTTTAATCTTAAAGTATTTGCATCAAAAGAAGTCTTAAAATAATTATTATTTTGAGATAGATAATCTTTCGAAAATGTTTTTATAAGTTTTTCTAAAGGATTTTTTGACAAAGGAGCATTCTCCAAAAAATCACCCTGAACTAATTTATTTAGGGAAGCATAGGAATTGGATTGTTGGTTTGGTAAATAATAAAGGCTCAATACATTGTCTTTAATTTGCTTTTTAAAGATGTGATACGTTTTATTTTTTAAAGTGAAATTCTCATTTACATACTCTAATTCGGTATCGTCAATAAAAGAATATAAAGTTGCATTTAACTTAATTACTTTAAAATCAGAATCAGGTATTTCTTGCATAGTTGCAACCCAACTTTGTTCTTTTTCAAAGGCATATATCAAATAATAACCAATTACATTATAGAATAATGCAATTGTTAGGGTTATTATTAATAATATGCAAGCCTTTTTTTTCATAATTATTATTTTTCAAATATAATATAAACTATTGAATTTCAATAATTAAAGCCTCAAATGGGCGTAAACTATTTTCTATCGGAAAATTCGCCTCTTTATAATTTGTGCTTATTAACTTGGTTTTACTTAGATCGATTTCTGTTTTGAAATATGTTGTTTTAGAGGTAAAATTCAATGCAACCATTATTTTTTTACCATCAAGTTCTCTTAAAAAAACAAAAACATTTGGATTGTCGTGATCCAACAAAGTATAACTTCCTTGGGTAATAACTGGGTTGTCCTTTCTTAATTGAACCATTTTTCTAAAATAATTCAAAACAGAATTTGGATCTTTTTCTTGTGCTTCGGCATTAATCATTTTATAATTAGGGTTCACCTTTAGCCACGGTTTTCCATTTGAAAACCCCGAGTTTAGAGTGCTATCCCACTGAAAAGGTGTTCTCCCATTTTCTCTTGATGTTTGTTTTTGTCCCTCCAAAAAGGCTTTTAAATCTCCTCCTTTATTTTTTAAACCGATATATCTATTTCGGGTATCTACATCTTTATAGTCTTCAATATTATTAAATCGGATGTTTGTCATTCCAAGTTCGTCACCATTGTAATAAAATGGAGTTCCTCGCATTGTTAACACAAATGTTGACAGCATTTTTGATGAAATTTCTCTGAATTCTGAACTGTCATTTCCAAATTTACTTACCATTCTTGGTTGATCATGATTGGCAAGAAAAATTGCTAACCATCCTTTTTCACTAAATTCTTTGTCGTATCGAGAAAATATATCTTTATATTTAATCAGACCAAAATCATTTAAATGTTTTCCAATATCTACACTTTCAAAATGGTAGGCAATGTTTAACTCTTTTCTTTCAGGATCTACAAATTGCATTGCTTCTTCTGGAGAACTTCCTGCACCTTCGGCTACTGTCATTATATCGTATTTGCTGTAAACTTCACGGTTCATTTCTTGTAAATAATCGTGCAAATGAGGACCATTACCGTAATATTTTATAATATTTTTTTCATAGCCTTTTGGTAATTCTGGCCAGGTAGTATCTTTTGATGCAAACTGAAAAGCATCCATTCTAAATCCATCAATACCTTTATCTAGCCAAAAACGCATGATATCGTATACTTCATTTCTTAATTTTGGGCTTTCCCAATTTAAATCGGGTTGTTTTCTAGAAAAATAATGTAAATAGTAAGAATTCGTTTGTGCATCATATTTCCATGCTTCACTATTAACGTCAAAAAAGCTCCATCTGTAAGGCGGTTTCCCTTTTTCGGCTGGCCACCAATGGTAGTAATCTCTATATTTATTGTCTCTTGAACTTCTCGCTTGCTTGAACCACTCGTGTTCGTCACTACTGTGATTGACCACCAAATCCATGATTAATTTTATGCCCCTTTCGTGCATTCCTTTTAATAATAAATCGAAATCTTCCATGGTTCCGAAATCCTTCATGATTTCGCGATAATTACTGATGTCATAACCATTATCGTCGTTTGGAGAGGTATAAATTGGATTCAACCAAACTGCATCAACACCCAGACTCTTGATATAATCTAATTTTGAAATAATTCCTTTTAAATCACCTACGCCATCACCATCACTATCCTTGAAACTTCTTGGATAAATTTGGTATACAACGGCTTCTTTCCACCATTCATTTTGAAGTGAATCCATAACTAAACTTGTTTGTACAGCAACATCTTGTGCAGCATTATTTTGCGAATTAAACAACATCAAAAGACATAAAATATAAAGAGATTTTTTCATTTTTTTAATACATTTTATTTAATTGAAACCCATGTTAGTTTATGCCAAACATATTCTAATGGACCTTGTTGATGATTTTTTAGCCACCATTTACAAAAAGCTACATTTAATAGAAACAACGCAATTCCTATCAAAAGGCAAAATGTTGCTCCTGTATATTGGTATAAACCAAAGCCATATTTATAATAAAGTATAGCACCAATGATTGATTGAAAGAGATAATTTGACAAACTCATTTTTCCAAAAGGAATAAGTTTTGATAAAAGGGAATTGAATTTTGTCAAATAAAATAAAAGTACGAATCCAGATACCCAAAAAACCATCATTGAAAAATTAGCCCAAGAACCAAATATTACTAATAGTCTGTTCAACGCAAATTTATTTTGTTCAAAATCTGGCAAAATTTCAATAATTGTATATAAGCAAATGAAAATAATTATTGATGCTTTTAAGGCTAATTTCCAAAAAAACAAATTAGCCTCCGTTTTTGCAAAAAGTTGTTTTCTTCCCATTAACATTCCCAACATAAATAATGCTGGAGCTTGAAAAAACCTTCCGTTTTCCCATGACCAAAGTAAGGATGCCATTTTTCCTTTGGTAACATCCCCGATGATGTAATCCCAAAAACCACCATTATTCATATAATCGGCAATTTCTTTATAATATCCTTCGGATAAATTTGGAGCAGGAATATAATCTGGGTGCAGCATCATGTATAAATATTTTGCCCATTCAAGGGGTTGAAACATAAAAATAACCGCAATAATGAAAACGACTTTATTGCTTAGATTGCAAACTGGAATTAAAATAAGACCCAAGATTGCATACATTGTTAAAATATCTCCTTGATAAAAAGCGGTGTTAATAAATCCAAAAACCAATAATAATAGCATTCGCCAAAAGAAACGAAGTCTAAAATCTTTTCCTTGTTTATTTTGATTGTCATTTTGTATGTAAAAACTAAAACCAAAAAGAATGGCAAAAATAGCATAGGCCTTACCTCCAAATAAAAAATAGGCACTCGCTAAAAGATTTTTATCAAGATTTGTTAACCAATCTGGAAACTGAGTAGGAAAATAATAAAACTCAAAATGTTCCATATTGTGCAATAATACAATGCACATAATAGCGAAACCTCTCAAGGCATCAACTACATCAATTCGGGGATTTTTAATAGCTAAACTCATTATAATTTAAATAGTTGCTTCATAAGGTCTTACTTCTGTTGTTGAAGATTTACCTCCGTAATTAGTAATTTTGCTTTTTTGGTATCTAAACCTGTTTTTACCGTTGCTTTTTGGGATGAAAAATTCAATAAAATTAATAATTTTTCGCCATTTAATTCTCGAGTATACGCATATATGTTTTTGTTTTCAGAATCAACTAAATTATATTTTCCATAAACTAAAGTCAGATTGCTTTTGCGTAATTTAACCATCTTTCTAAAATAATTCAATTCAGAGTTGGGATCTTTTTCTTCTGCTGCAGCATTCAAAACAACGTGATTGTCATTTACTTTTAACCAAGGCTCTACTGATGTAAAACCAGCATTTTTTGTTGCATCCCATTGAAATGGGGTTCTGCCATTGTCTCTTGCACCATCCGTTTTTTGGTCTTCGATAAATTGTTTCAAATCGACACCAGCCAATTTCAATTTTTCATATTCTGCCAAAGTTTCTATGTCCCGGTAATCCTCAATTTTATCAAATTTGATATTGGTCATTCCCAATTCGTCGCCATTATAATAGTAAGGTGTTCCTTTCATAGTATGTACTTATTTTGTATTAATACTTCCATTTCAGAAGTAGTAATTTTTGGATTGGCCCCTTCTTTTGTTGCTACAATTGCACCCAAAGCACATGCAAAATCAAGTGCTTTTTGCGGGTTTTTTGTTGTTAACAATTGGCTCAATAATCCCGCTAAAAAGGAATCTCCAGAACCTACTGTATCAGCAACAGTAACAGAAAATCCGTCATTGTAAAACAGATTTCCCTCATATAATAAAACCGCTCCTATACTTCCTTTGGTCACACAAATTTCATTCGTGTTTGTTTGTTTTGAAATAAAACTAATATTTTCATCCAATGTTGAAAAAGGTGATTCAAGAAATCCGCAAATTTCCAGTAATTCTTCTTCATTAAACTTAATGAAATCGGCTTGATTCATTAAATCGATAAGCAATTCTTTAGTATAAAATGGCGCTCTTAAATTAACATCAAAAATTTTATATTTTGATACTTTCATTAATTTCAACAGCGTTTGTAACGAAACAGCATCACGACTTGCTAAACTTCCAAAAACCAATGCGTCTGCTTTATTTACAGTATTTTCAATTTCAACTGAATGGCTAATTTTGTCCCAAGCCACGGGATATTTTATGGTGTAAGAAGCCGATCCTTTTTCGTCAAGTGCTACTAAAACGGATCCCGTAGCAAATTCTTTATCTTCTTGAATATTTTGGGTGTCGATACTATTTTCTTCTAAAAAAAAACTAATTTCTTTTCCCAATTCATCTTTTCCAATTCTACTAATAATTGAAGTAGTAATTCCCAATGAATTCAATCTAAAAGCGACATTTAATGGTGCTCCACCAATTTTTTTATGATTGGGGAAAACATCAAATAAGATTTCGCCAAAACACGCAATTGATATGGGGCTATTTTTAGTCATTTTCAATATTAAAATTCAAATTAATTAAGGAAGTTAATCATCTAATAGATTAAAAATTTATTTTAATAACTACTCTTAATTAAAAATCGACATTTATTAATTTTATAAAAATAGAATTCATTTCAAAAAAAATGTTGGTTTTTTAATTGAAAAAGCATTTGAAGCATCGAAAACGTTTTCGATTATAAGAAATCAAAACTTAACTGATAAAGTATGAAATTTGGTTTTTTTTGAATAGGTTTGGTAATCATAAACAAATACATTTATTATGGTTTTAAAATTTAAATTGTTGATTTTATTGCTTTTAGCAAACTTTTCTCTTTTTAGTCAAACGAAATCAGATGAGTGGCATTTGTTTGCAAATTCTCGAGCCAATTATTTTGGAGTAGCTATGGGTAATGGGCAAATCGGAATTGTTACCGATGACACGCCTTTAAAAACAAAAGAAATTATCCTAAATGGTGTTTATGATGGTAGCCCAGAAAACGGAATTAGCCGAGTAGTTCGCGGAATTGAATTTTTGAATTTGCATCTTTTTGTTAATAATCAAGAAATTAAATCGGATAACATTTCCGACTGGAGTCAAGTAGTTTCTATGAAAGATGGAATGAGTACCACTTCTTTTTCTTTTAAAGATTTTGCAAAAATTAATTATACTATTCTAGCCAACAGAGCCATCCCCTATTCTGCAATGGCAATTGTTGAAATCACACCTTTGATGGACATTGAAATTTCGGCAAATAATTATATGACAATTCCTGACGAATTAAAGTCTGTAAAAAGTCAATTTCGAATTTTGAAGGACAATCAATATTTAATGCCCATCTTTGGAACTACCGCAAAAACGCTTACAGGAAAATATACCGTTGCCGCATCGACGACATTTTTATTTGACGGTCAAACCGAAACTTTAAAACAAACTGGAGATGAAGTTGGTTTTACAAAAAAACTATTGAAAGGGCAGAAATATAGATTTGCCGTTGCGGGCGGGATTTGTACTTCGAAAGATATTACAGATCCTTTGAACGAATCAGAAAGACAACCTATTTATGCCTTGCAACAAGGAATTGATAATCTCGTTAATCGTCATAAACAAGCTTGGGCTGAATTATGGAATACAGGAGACATTCAAATTGAAGGTGATTTAGACGCACAACAACGCGTACGATTTGCGCTATATAATTTGTATTCATTCATTCGTCCCGATACAAGAATGAGTATTGCTCCAATGGGACTGTCATCTCAAGGATATAATGGACATGTTTTTTGGGATACAGAACTTTGGATGTATCCAACATTATTGGCATTACAACCCGACATGGCTAAATCGTGTTTAGATTATCGTTCTGATCGTTTGCAAAAGGCAAAGCAAAAAGCATCGATTTATGGCTACAAAGGAGCAATGTACCCTTGGGAATCTGATGATACTGGAGAAGAAGCTACGCCAACATGGGCATTAACAGGAATTTTCGAGCAACATATTACCGCTGACATAGCCATTGCTTTTTGGAATTATTATGCCCTAACGCAAGACAAATCTTGGTTGCAATCTGAATATAAAGTTTTAAAAGAAATTGCTGATTTTTGGGTAAGTCGCGTAGTTAAAAATCAGGATGGTAGTTATTCTATTTTAAATGTTGTTGGTGCAGATGAATATGCGCAACACGTGGATGATAATGCGTTTACCAATGCTTCAGCAATTGAAGCCTTAAAAAATACTATTAAAGCCGCGACTATTTTAGGCGAACCTATCAATCCAAAATGGACGGAAGTTTCAGAGAAAATAGTAATTCACCGAGTAAACGGAATTACCCAAAATTACAAAGGGTATGAGGGACAAATGATAAAACAGGCTGATGTTAATTTATTGGCCTATCCGCTTCACATTATTACTGATAAAGTTCAAATAGAAAAAGATTTGGATTATTATACTGAAAAAATTGACAAAAAAGATGGTCCTGCAATGGCATCGGGTGTTTTGTCTGTGCTTTATTCCAGAATGGGAAATCAGGAAAAAGCCTATGCGTATTTTGTAAAATCCTACTTACCAAATAGCCGACCACCTTTTGGTGTTTTTTCTGAATCGGCAAACAGTAATAATCCTTATTTTGCTACAGGAGCTGGTGCCATGCTTCAAGCTGTAATTTTTGGTTTTGGAGGGGTGGAACAAACGGATCATGGACTAAAATACAATAAAGGCCTGTTGCCAAAAAAATGGAAGTCTCTAAAAATCATAGGACTTGGAGTCGATAACAAAACAATTACTATTGAATAGTCTTTTTCTTAAATTTATTTAATAATCCCACTCCTTAAAATTTATAAAAGGAATGGGATTTTTTATTTTTAATGTATTTCATCGATGCTTTTTGCAGCTTTATCGATTATGTGATACAATGCAAAGTTTACAATATAACTTCGAATTTTATATAGAAAAAAGCCGTCTAAATACAATCAGTAGATTATAATTATGATTTATTTATAAAACCCAATAAAAACAAGGTTCCTCAATCCTAAAATGACTAAATAGCCTAAAAATTAAGACATCTGTTTTTTTAAATTATTATTTTTATGGTATCTATAATTAAAATGCTGTTTTTTTATTAAATCAAATATCAAATCGAAAACGTTTTCGGCGCCCCGAAAACGATATAGTTTAATTATTCTTAAATTTATCATAAAAAAAACTTTAGGTTTGATATTGTTAAAACAAACAAAAAAATTTATTAACCAATTATTTATTACGTATGAAAAATAGTCTACTTAAAGGCTTAATTATGTTTCTAATGATTCTAGGGTCAAGTTTTGCCTATTCGCAAGATGTGTCTGGAACAATCTCTGACAGTAATGGTCCATTACCAGGAGCCTCTGTTGCAGTTAAAGGAACAACAAATGGAGCACAAACAGATTTAGATGGAAAATTCACAATTAAAAATGTGGGTTCGAATGCTGTTTTGGTTTTTAGTTACATCGGACTTAAAAGTCAAGAAGTTAATGTAGCTGGAAAAACTACAGTAAAAGTTGTCTTGAAAGAAGATTCAGCTGAATTAAAAGAAGTAGTAGTTATCGGTTACGGTTCTGTAAAGAAAAAAGACGCAACTGGAGCTATTGACCAAATTGGTTCAAAAGATTTCGACAACGTAGCCTCTCCTTCTCCTGCTCAATTGCTAAGAGGAAAAGTAGCAGGTGTACAAGTTACACAATCAAGTGGAGAGCCAGGTGCTGGTGTATCTATTAGAATTAGAGGTAACTCATCTGTACGTTCAGGAAACGGTCCACTTATCGTTATTGACGGTGTGCCTTTGGACGGAGGAAACATCTCTGCTGGTGGTGATAGCCTTTTAGGTGATTCTTCATCAAGAAATCCATTAAACTTCGTAAACCAAAATGACATTGAAAGTATCAGTATTTTGAAAGATGCTTCTTCAACTGCAATTTATGGTTCTCGTGGTGCAAATGGTGTAATTGTTATTACTACTAAAAAAGGTAAATCAAAAGAACCACAAATTAGCTACAATTCATCTGTTCAATTTAGCAAAATGTCTGGTGATTTTAACGTAATGGATGCGCGTCAATTTGTTGCTAATGGCGGAACTGATAAAGGTTCTAGACAATACAACTGGAAAGATGCAGTAATGCAAAACGGTTTTTCTACTAATAACGATTTGTCTTTTACAAAATCAACTGAAAATTCAAACACTAGAGTTTCTTTTGGTGCCTCTACTAATGATGGAATTGTAAAAAATACAGGATTAAACAAATACACAGCATCTCTTTTCAATTCTAATGATTTCTTTGGTGGAAAAATGAAAGTGGAAAGTAGAATTATTTATGCTGGTATTAAAGATCAAACTACTTTATTGTCAAATAATGTTGGATACATCGGAAATTTAATCGGGACAGCTTTATATTGGAACCCAACGTTACCAATTTACAATAACGACGGAAGTTACTATTCATTTTCAAACAATGGCCCACAAGGACCAGTTGATGATGATTATTTAAACCCTGTTCAGTTATTGAATTCTTATACAGATTATACTAATACAAATAAATTATTAGGAAGTATCAATACTACTTATAAATTTAATAGTCACTTGAAATACCAATTCTTATTTGGAATTGAAACTTCAAATTCTGTTAGAAAAAGTCAAATATTACCATCTATCCACATTAAAGATGTTGCTCAAGCAACTCAAGATGGTGTGAAAAAATATGGTCAAGCGGCTATTTTAAATCAAGCAAAATTCAATAGAACTTTCGAGCACACATTGAATTATAATAATGATTTCGGTAGTAATTTATCTGTTGATGCGTTAGTAGGGTATTCTTACTATGATTACACTGCAAATGGATACAATGCAAGAGGAAAAGGATACGATGCAGCTCAAACTAATTTGATTGACAACATCGAAGGAGCTTTCCAAAATGAATTCAGAGCAGATTCTTACAGAAATAGAGTTGAATTACAATCATTTTATGCTAGAACTAATTTAACTATTTACAAAAAATTCCTTTTCACTGGAACTATACGTACAGATGGTTCAACTAAACTAGGAAAAAATAACAAATACGATTATTTCCCTTCTGCAGGTTTAGCATACAAAGCTATTGAAAACAAAGAAGGTTTATTAAACAGTCTTAAAGTTAGAACAAACTACGGTATTACAGGAAATCAAGAATTTTCTCCAAACTCTGCAATCGCAAGATCAGCTTATGGATTGAATGGTTCATTGAACATTGATAGTAACAGTAACTCTGATTTGAGATGGGAAACTACTAAATCTTACGGAGTAGGTGTTGATTTTACTTTATTGAATAATAAATTAAGTGGATCATTGGATTATTTCCAAAGAGATACTAAGGATTTAATTTTCCCAATTCCTGCTGCTGCAACGCAACCAGGACCACCATCTCCTCGTTACAAAAACTTACCTGGAAACTTAATAAACAAAGGTGTTGAGGTTTCTTTGAACTACAAAGTAATTGATTCAAATGATTTAACTTGGGATGTTTCTGGAAACGCTTCCTTTTTAAGTAATGAAATGAAAAACTTTGCAGGATTCGTATCAACTGGTGGTTTGAATGGTCAAGGATTAACAGATGCTTATGCACAAGTTATTACAAACAATGCGCCTATCTATAGCTACTACATGTATGAGTGGAGAGGATATGATGCACAAGGAGCTTCAATCTATGCAGATGCTGCAGGAAATGACACTGGTTTAGGTTTGGCAGCAAAAAAATTGCTAAAGCAGAAAAGCTTCAATTAGCACGCCAGCTTATTCAGCTAGTCGCCAAGAAAATTTAGCTTCAAAGCCTTCTTCATTTATATCTCCAGTTTT
>Ga0114974_10001613_pt1 | contig 17765 bp, 19 predicted proteins | sample S_130206_EF_Meta_FD_87318 | JGI IMG/M metagenome (GOLD analysis project Ga0114974, IMG submission 87318) | Freshwater microbial communities from Lake Simoncouche, Canada to study carbon cycling - S_130206_EF_MetaG | ecosystem: Environmental > Aquatic > Freshwater > Lake | place: Lake... | reverse complement strand
GCCTCAGCCTCAGCGATTTTCCGCCGCGCACTGGCCCTTACCTTTTCACTCTCGCTCTTGAGCTGCCCGCAGGCGGCCAAAATATCGCGACCGCGCGGGGTGCGGATCGGACTAGCATAGCCGGCGCGGTTCAGGATAGCGGCGAAGGTCTCAATCGTTCCCCAGTCGGAACATTCATAGAGCCCGCCGGGCCAGGGATTGTAGGGGATCAGGTTGATCTTTGCCGGTATGCCCTTGACTACCTGCAACAGCGCTCTGGCGTCGGCGGGCGTATCGTTGACGCCCTTCAGCATCACATATTCGAAGGTCACGCGCCGCGCGTTGGACAGGCCCGGATAGGCCCGCACCCCGGCCATAAGCTGGGCGATGTCGTATTTCTTGTTCAACGGCACCAATATGTCGCGCAGATCATCGCGGGCAGCGTGCAGCGAAATGGCCAGCATGGCACCGGTGCGCTCGCCCAGGGCCTTGAGTTCGGGAACCACGCCAGACGTCGAGACCGTGATCCGGCGCCGCGAAAGGCCGATGCCTTCATTGTCGCTGATGATGTCGATGGCGGCGGCGACGTTGTCGAGATTGTAGAGCGGCTCGCCCATACCCATGAAGACGATGTTTGAAAGACGCCGGTCGGCCTTGTCGGACGGCCATTCCTCAAGATCGTCGCGGCACATCTGTACCTGGGCGACGATCTCGGCCGCAGTCAGATTACGCACCAACGGCTGGGTCCCCGTGTGACAGAAGGTGCAGTTGAGCGTGCAACCCACCTGGCTAGATACGCACAGCGCCCCAGCGCGGCCGACGTCTGGAATATAGACGGCTTCCACCTCGATGCCCGGCGCCGTGCGCAGCAGCCATTTTCGGGTGCCATCGACGCTGACCTGGCGCTCGACGATCTCAGGCCGGGCCACGGTGAATCGCTCGGCGATGGCCGCACGGGCTTCCTTGCCGATGTCGGTCATCCTGTCGAAATCGGTAACGCCGAAATGGTGCATCCAGCGCCAGATCTGCGTGGCACGCATCTTCGCCTGGCGTGAATCAACCACGCCGGATTCCACCAAGGCAGCGGCGAGCTCGGCGCGGGTCATGCCCGACAGATTAGCCGGCGCTGCCGCCTTTGGCGTCGCGCGAGAAAGGTCGAGGGTGACGGTCACGCGGGGTTCATAGCAGAAAATTGGCAGCCTTGAGATCGTCAATCGTTAGATTGCGATGCGTGGCAATCTTGTCGCGCCTCTAAACGGCTTGGGTTAAGAGACGATCCACATGACCAACGGCCAGAAAAAAGCGCCGCGCCAGCGACGCACCCTGTTACAGGCGACCTTCTACTGGGGCGCGGTGGCCAGTGTGTGGGGGCTTATCGTCTTGGCCGCCCTGTTCGCCGTGTTTGCCACCGACCTGCCCGACACCAGCAAGATCTTTGACGCGAAGCGCCAGCCGTCGATCTCCTACCTCGACCGCTCCGGCGCACTTTTGGCCGTGCGCGGCAGCCAGCTGGCACCGCCGGTCGACCTCGACGCCCTGCCCAAATATGTGCCCGAGGCATTTATCGCTATCGAGGACCGCCGCTTCTGGTGGCATCCCGGCTTCGACCCGATCGGCATCACCCGCGCCTTCTTGTCCAACTTTACGCGCGGCAACGGCCCGTTGAGCGGCGGCTCGACCATCACCCAGCAGCTGGCGCGTAATCTGTTCCTGACCTTCGACCAGACCTGGCGACGCAAGGGTCAGGAGCTGATCCTGGCGATTTGGCTGGAGATGAAATTCTCCAAGAAAGAAATCCTGGCGCTCTATCTAAACCGGGTGAACTTCGGTGCGGGTGCCTATGGCATCGAGGCCGCCGCCCAGCGCTATTTCAACAAGCCGGCGAAGTCCCTCACCATAGGGGAGGCAGCCCTGCTGGCCGGACTGATGAAGGGCCCCAGCCGCTATTCGCCAGTCTATAACCGTGAGCGCGCTGAGCGTCGCGCCACCATCGTGCTCGACGAAATGGTCTCCACCCACGCCATCACCCCGGCCCAGCGGGACGAGGCCTTCGCCACCCCCGTGCGGGTCAGCGCTGTGATGGCCAATCAGCGCGCGCAGTATTTCACCGACTGGATTGATGGTCAGGTGCGCACCATGGTCGGCGAACCCACCGAAGACTTGGTCGTCGAAACCACCCTCGACCTCCCCATCCAGGCCGCCGCAGAGGCGGCGATCCACGACGGGGTAAACGGCCACGCCAATCAGGGTGTGCTGCAGGCTGCGCTGGTCTCGCTCGACGGCGAAGGCCGGGTGCGGGCCTATGTTGGCGGTACCTCCTACGCCGACAGCGAATTCGACCGCGTCACGGATGCGCGCCGCCAAGCCGGGTCGTCCTGGAAGCCGTTCGTCTATCTCACCGCGATGGAGGCTGGCCGCACCCCTTCGGAGATCGTCCCCGACGAGCCCCTGACGATCGGCACCTGGGAGCCGAAGAACTATACCAACGCCTACCTGGGCCCGATCACGCTTGAGACCGCCCTGGCTCAGTCAATCAACACCGTGGCCGCCCGCCTGGCTAATGAGCTGGGCACCCAGAACGTCGCCAACACCGCCAAGCGGCTGGGCATCGTCTCCAAAATACAGCTCGACCCCTCTATGGCCCTGGGTGCGGTCGAGGTCTCCCCGATGGAAATGGCCCAGGCCTATGTGCCGTTCTCGAACGGCGGCTTTGGCGCGCGCGGCTATGGCATCGAGCGGATCCGCACCGCGGCAGGCAAGGTGCTGTACGACCACGGCGTCGACCGGCCCACGCGCCTTGCCGTGATCGTTTCGCCAGCGCTGCAGTATATGAACCAGATGCTTCGCGCCGTGGTCAACGCGCCCGGCGGCACCGGCGGGGCGGCGCGCGTGGCCGGCTACGACCTGGCTGGCAAGACCGGCACCACCAGCGATTACCGAGACGCCTGGTTCATCGGCTACACGGGTGGCTTCGTCACCGCAGTGTGGACTGGGCGCGACGACAATACGCCAATGAAGCGAGTCACCGGAGGCGGTGCTCCAGCCCAGATCTGGAAAGCCTATATGAGCGCGACCCTGCCGCGCCTCAAATCGCAGCCTATTCCGGGTGGCGAGGCCCCACCGCCCACTGACGGGCAAGACCCAATTGGCGACCTGCTAACCAGCCAGAACCCGGAAGCTCCACCCCCGGAGCCCCCAGCCCCACCGGCGGGGACTGCGCCGGTCCGGCGCGACGCCTTACCCTACTGAAGCGCGCCACCCAGGCTGATAACCGCCTCAACCCATGCCGTGTAACGCCGACCCGTGCCGCCGCAGCCAGGCCCGGTGCGCCTTTGGGTCGCCAATCAGACCCTGCACAACGCCCCAGAAGGCCGGCGAATGATCCGCCCTGACCAGGTGCGCGCATTCGTGGGCGCAGAGGTAGTCGGCGATCTCTACCGGGGCCATCATCACCCGCCAACTGTAGCGTATCAGGGCCTCGCGGCCCTTGCGCGCCGGGCGGCAAGAGCCCCAGCGTGAGCGAGCGTCGGCCACACCGATCTGCGGCAGAGGCTGGCCGAGGGTATCGCAAAATTGCGCCGTACGGGCGGTTAGACCCGTCATGGCTTCGCGCTTGAGCAATCGAATAATGGCCACCCGCCAGGCCTCTTCGCCGTCACCGCCCCTATCGGGTGCCAGGATGCGGTCGGACCCACCGGTCGGATCAATCAGGCGGCGCGGACGGCCTGTGGTCACGCCCAAGACGACGGGTCTGCCAAACAGCGTCAGGGTCTGGCCCGGCCTGAATGGCACGGCCGCCGGCAGGTCAGCCATCTGGTCGGCGATCCATTCGGCCCGCAGGTGGGCGAAGGCGACCGCTTCGGCTAGCTTGCGCTGCGACGGAGCCACCGCAACGATCTCGGCCCGGGCCCTATCCACCCGCAAGGAGACGCGCCGCGCGCGCGAATTGACGCTTAGACGGATCGTGGCCCCAGCTATGGTCAGCCGGTCACCGTCACTATGGCGGGCGGGAAACAGGGACATCTAGGACCCTAGATAGGGCCGAATCGCAGCCTTAGGCAGTCCTTGGCGCGAAATTCGGGTCGGTGCGCAGGATGAATTCGCGCACGCGCAGATAGATATCTTCGCGGAACCGGCGACCGTTGAACACGCCATAATGCCCCACCTTCGGCGCGACATAGAGTTCCTTCAGGCTGTCCGGCAGGGCCTTGCACAGGCCGTGCGCCGCCTGGGTCTGGCCCACGCCGCTGATATCGTCATGCTCGCCTTCGACGGTCATGAGCGCGATATCGGAAATAAGCTCGGGCCTTACCTTTCGGCCACGGTGCATCAGCTCACCCTTGGCCAGAAGATGCTTCTGGAACACGATCTCGATGGTTTGGAGGTAGAACTCCTCGGTCAGATCCAGCACCGACAGATACTCGTCGTAGAACTCGCGGTGCTTATCGGCGCTGTCGCCGTCGCCAGCGACCAGGTCATTGAAGTACTTCTGGTGCGCGTCCTGATGCTTTGTCTGGTTCATGCTCATGAACGAGGCCAGCTGCACAAAGCCCGGATAGACACGCCGCATCGCACCCGGATAGGGCGGGGGCACGGTGTAGATCATGTTGGAGGAAAACCACGCGAACGGCTTTTCTTCGGCCAGGGTGTTGGCGGCCGTCGGCGATTTCCGCGCGTCGATTGGCGAGCCCATGAAGGTCATGGACGCCGGGCGCGAAGGGTCGCCATCCTCGGCCATCATCGCCGCCGCAGCCAGCACAGGCGGCCCCGGTTGACACACGGCGACGACATTCGGGCGCGGTCCCAGCACGCCGAGCATGGTGCGGATGTGGTCAACATAGTCGTGAAAATCGAAGCGCCCCTCCATCATTGGAACGTCGCGCACGTTCTTCCAGTCCGTAATGAAGACAGCGTGGTCGGGCAAGAAGGCTTCCACCGTGCCGCGCAGCAGGGTGGCGTAGTGTCCCGAGAGCGGGGCCACGATCAAGACGGCGGGATCCAGGCTGAATTTGCTGGCCCGGCGCATGTCGGCCACGTCCCGGTCGAACTGGATCAGCCGACACCAGGGGCTTTCCCAGACCACAGTCGGGCGCACCCGCACGTCGGTCTGACCAACCTTAACGGTGTCGATGTTCCATTCCGGCTTGCCATAGCGCCGCGTGGTGCTCTCGATCAGCTCGGCCCCCGCGAACAGATTGCGGCCCATCAAGGTCTGGCTCATCGGATTGAGCGGCGAGCCCCAGAATTCGCGCGCCACCTTCGCCCCTGCCCGCAGCGGCAGGGAGGCATAATACTTCGCTTCGTGCATGGCGTAGAGCATGGGAGACCTAACTCTGGTTGCAGTGCAGCATAGCATGCGAACCTCAATCAGAGTCTAGCGTCACTTCGGCAACCGATTAGCGGCGCTAGAGCCCATCAATGGCGTCTGAGATCTGCGCCGCCATTTCCGACGGGGTCATGCCATAGGCCAAAACCCGACTGAATTTGCCACGGCGGTCCATCAGATAAACCGCCGTCGAATGGCTCATGGTGTAGTCGCCCGAGGCCACCGGGGCCTTCGCATAGAACACGCGATAGGCGCTGGCGGCTGACTTGACCGGATCTGGCGCGCCGGTCAGGCCAACGACCTTTACCGGCAGGTTCTGGCTGTCCAGATAAGCCTTCAGCACCGCGGGTGTGTCGCGTTCGGGATCAATCGATACGAACACAACTTGCAAGGTCTTGGCCTTGCCCGGGGGTAGCTGGCCTGCCGCCGCACCGAGCGCCTGAAGCGTGCCCGGACAGATATCGGGACAATGGGTGAAGCCGAAAAACACCGCGCTCCAATGGCCCTTGAGCAGGCTGTCATCGGCAGGACTACCCGTGGCGTCGATCAGATGGAACGGGCCGCCAATCAAGGCTGATCCGGTTGACCGCGTGCGATGCTGCGCGGCGAAGTAAGCCGCGACCAGAACCGCCAGCAGCGCCAAAAGCACCAGGGTCAGGCTCACACGATTTCGTTTCACGTTTGATCCTTGTCGATGCCTGGGCGTTCTTGGCTCGCCATCCTCGATAAGCTGGATGAACCTCAGCGGACCATGCCGACCACCCCTCCATAGCCAAGCCTCGATAGGCCGCCCGCCCCCCTGCTGCAAGACCCGCGGCCGGAGCCTTGGGCGGTATTGACCGGCGCATTCGTCGGTAAGGGATTGCCGTACCGCTCGCGGCTACGGCTTCGCACCCTGGTCGCCCAGCTCTGGCTGGCCATCGGCGGTCAGACGGCTGCTGTGCTGTTTGCCGGGTTCGTCCTCAAATACGATTTGCCCTTCTCCAGCTGCTTCGCCCTGATCGGCCTGTCGGCCGGGCTGAATCTGATCCTGACAGTCGCCGCCCCTGGCCGCCGCCACCCTGCCCGGCCGCTATGCCCTGGTGATCGGCAGCCTGATCCTATTGGCGTCGCTACTGCTCACCGTGACGCACCTGCCCCTGCACGGTGGGGAGCTCCACAGCGCCTCCCAGACCCTGATCAGGCCGATGGGCTTGTTCACCGCCAATGCGCTAGGGATCGCCATCACCGCTGGCTATGCCTGGGTTGCGACTTCCAAGGCACGGGGCATGGAACTGGCGCTGGACGTGACGCAGACGGTGCTGGCGCGCGAACAGAAGCTATCTGCCCTGGGGGCCCTGGCCGTCGCCGCCGCCCACGAACTGGGCACGCCGCTGGCGACAATCGCTGTTGTGGCGGGGGAAATGGCGCGCAAGGCCAAGCTCGACGACGATAGGGCGGATGTCGAGCTGATGATCGCCCAGACTGTGCGATGTCGCGATATCCGGGCCCAGCTAACTGCAAAGCCTGTGGCCGCCGACGATCCGCCTCCTGCCTGAAATCCTGCATGCCATGACCGCGTTGGTCGTGAACGCGACGGATTTCTCCCGCTCCGAGGTGCGGGTTACCGCCCATTTCGACCCCCACCACATTTCGCTTGAGGCGCGCGACGACGGCCATGGCTTTACGGCCGACATCCTGGCCAAGCACGGCGAGCCCTATGTGACCTCGCGTCCCGGTGCCGAGAACAGCCGCAGTGGCCACATCAGTATGGGGCTGGGGGTCTTTATCGCCAAGACGCTGTTGCAACGCACCGGTGCCTTCGTCGAGTTCCGCAATGAAAAGGACGGCGGCGGCGCAGTGCTAGCGCTTTGGCCACGCGCGGCGCTGGAAGCGGTAGGCCAAGGCCCCCGGGATCAAATTCACGCCCCTGATGATGCGACAGGATGACGCAAGGCCCGAACTCGCGCTAAACTAAACCTCGTGCCGCAGGAGTGAGTGGATGAGCGACCTGAGTTGCGCCGCGGGGGCGCTTGCCGACAAGACCCTGCTCCTGCTGGACGACGACGCCTCGCTGCGCACTCGCCTGGGCCGCGCGCTCGAACAACGCGGCTTTGAGGTGGAACTGGCCGAGACTGTGGCCGACGCCTTGCGCGCGCTGAAGACCCGCCCGCCGGCCTTTGCGGTATGCGATCTGCGGCTGGGCGATGGCACCGGCCTGGACGTGGTGCAAGCGGTGCGCAATGCTCGGCCCGATGCCCGCATCATCATTCTGACCGGTTATGGCAATATCGCCACCGCAGTGGCCGCCGTGAAAGCCGGGGCAATCGATTATCTTTCTAAGCCTGCCGACGCCGACGATGTGGTCAATGCCCTGCTGGCCCGCGCCGATGAGAGTCCCAAACCGCCGGAAAACCCGATGAGTGCTGATCGGGTGCGCTGGGAACACATTCAGCGCATCTATGAGCTGTGCAACCACAACGTCTCGGAGACCGCGCGCCGCCTCAACATGCACCGGCGGACCCTGCAACGCATATTGAGTAAGCGCGCGCCACGTTAGCGCCAATCGAGGGAGTGCACCGCCCGACCCGCGGCCTAAAACGGGGCGGCCCGGAAGGCGCTCAACCTTGCGAATGCCAGGGTCAGGGCCTTCCGGGCCGCCCCGGCCAGCGGCGCGGAAACCGCATCACGCACCACCGCCCCACCAAACCCGTCCGCAACGATCAGACCCGGCTCGTCAGGCAGCACGGCTTGCGGAAACTCCGGGGCCACGGCGAAGTAGAACAGGTCGCAGCACGGCCAGTATTCCTGCCATTTGAAGTCTGCCCGCCGACCATTGGGAAGCCCAACCTCGCTGGCCGCCGCGAAACCCAGCGCCGAAAGCTGCCGCCATGCCCCGCGCGTAACGCCATCGGTGATCAGCGGCCGCGAAAGCGGGGTCAAAATAAGGTCGGCATCATCCATCGGCGCAATTAGGTTCCGCTTATGTTCATGCGAACAAGCCCCGACCTGACAGATCGTGTGTGGATCGACCGCAGCAACAATGCCGCGATCAGCCGCCGGGCTGAAGCGGATAGATCAGCTTTTCTACCGGATAGCCGGCGGCCTTGAGTTCGCTGACGATAATCGCCTTGTCGGCGGCGGCCATGGACGGTTTGCGTGACATAATCCAGGCGTAGGTGCCGCCCGGCGTCACCATCACGAACCAGTCCAGCGTATCGCTGCGGTCAATCACCCAATATTCCTGTTTGAGCACCTTAAAGAAGGTCAGCACGAACTTGGCGTTGTTGCTCCCCGGGGTGATCTTACCGGTGGGATCGAAGGTTTTTAGCGGGCCGTTCAGGGCACCGAGGTGACAGGTCTGCAAAAGACTGAACTCGCCGTTTTCGGCATTGGCGAACTGGGTCACACCGCCCTCGCAGTCCTTCTGGCTTTTGGTCGGTAGGCGGGCGATCTCGTACCACTTGCCGGTGAAAAAGGCCGGCGACACAGGCTTGGAGGGTTGCGGTGCCACAACACCTGCAGCGCTCACCCGTCCCACCATCAGGCAGGCCATCAGCAGCGCAGTGACCGTCGTCTTCATGGCCAAGTCCAGTCTTCCAAACGCCTCACAAGCGCCGCCCAAGCGACGCACTCACGGCTGTGCCGAGCGCCACCTCCCTAACAGGCAGAATATGGCCCTAACAAGAACCGAGCTATCCTGCGGGATCCAACCTCAACCTCGGCCCGCCATCCCGTCAAATGCATCGATTGGGGATATGCTTGGCCCTATGATTCGCAGGTGGGCGAAAGCGTCGGGATGAATTCCCAGTATCTGATCCTGGCCGCGGCGGGCGGGGCGGTGTCCCTGGCCATCTGCGCGACGCTGTGGGCGCTGGCCCAGCGACGGCGCCTAGAGGCCGTGATCGACAGCCTCAACGCGAAGATGTCGCGCATGCAGGAAGACGCCCTGGCCGCCCATGCCAGCGCCGAGGCCTTCGATTCCGCGCTGCTGGCGGTAGAAGACGGTGCGGCCCAGCTGGCCACGGGCGAAGACAGCCTGGAAGCCTGCGCCAAGGTTCTGGGCGTCGACGCGGTGTCGGCTCAGGCCGTGGTTAATGCCCTGATGCGGGGCGATCCCGACCATGCGCGGCGCCTGCGGGCCTTGTTCGAGCGGGGCGAGCCCTGTGCGTTCGAAGCGCGCGGTCCGGCTGGCGCGGTGTCGGTCGAGGGGCGAGCGGCGGGTGCCTTTGCCTGGTTGCGCCTGGCCGCGCTGGCTGGCGGTACCGACGTGCTGCCCACCGCAGCGCGGTTTGCAGCCCTGCTCGATGCCCGGCCCGAGCCGGCCTGGATCGCCGGTGGCGACGGCAAGCCGCAATGGGGCAATCGCGCCTGGCTGGCCGCGGCCCAGGCCGAGTCCATGTCGCAGGCCCTGGCCAACGGACATAGTTTGGACGCCGCCGATGCCCTGGCCGCCGAGGCCGCCAACCTGGGCACAGCCCGCGAGACCCTGCGCTGGACCTCGCTGGACGGTCGCCGCCGCGCGCTGCGCTTTGTGGCCGAGCCACTGGAAGGCGGTGGCGCAGGCGTCTGGTCCTTCGACGTCACATCGGCCGAGGAGATCAAGGAGACCCTCAAGCGCCAGATCGAGGCGCATGACGAGACCCTGAACCACATCGCCGAGGCCGTGGCGATCTTCGGCGCGGGTAAGCGGTTGATGTTCTACAACGCCGCCTTTGCCTCGCTATGGAACCTGGAACCCGCCTGGCTTTCCGACCGCCCATCCCACGGCGAGGTGCTCGACCGCCTGCGCCAGCGCCGCCGCCTTCCTGAGACGGCGGACTATGCCCGCTGGCGGGCCGAGGAGTTGTCGCGCTACGAGGCCAGCGGCCCGCTGGCCGATGATGTCTGGATCCTGCCCGATGGCCGTACCTTGCGCGTTGTGCGGCAACCACACCCGCTTGGCGGCCTGGTATTCCTGTTTAGCAACATCACCGGCGAGCTTCGGCTCAAGGCGCAGTACAACGCCCAGATTCAGGTGCAGCAGGCCACGCTCGACAAGCTGAATGATGCCGTGGCGGTGTTCGGCTCGGAGGGGCGGCTACGGCTGCATAACGAGGCCTTCGCCCGTTTCTGGAACGTCACCCCCGCCCTGCTCGATGACGCGGGCGATTTCGAAGGCGTGGTGGAACTCTGCACGCCACGCCTGCACGATCCGGCCTTCTGGCGCGACCTTAAGGGCCGGGTGGCCGATCCTGATCCGGAGTCCCGCGCGCCGATGGTGGGCGAGGCCCGCACCAGCGACGACCGCATCGTGATCTACCAGACCAAGCCCCTGCCCGATGGGGCCACCCTGATCGCCTTCGCTGACGTCACCGACAATCGCCAACTGGAAAGCGCCCTTGCCGACCGCAGCCAGGCCCTGGCTGAGGCCGAACGGCTTAAGCGCGATTTCGTCGGCAACGTCTCCTATGAACTACGCACGCCGCTCACCACCATCATTGGCTATAGCGAACTGCTGCAGGATCAGGGCGAGAGCCTGTCAGAGCGCGGCAAGGGCTATGCCGCAAGCGTGCGCGGCGCGGCCATGCAGCTGGCCCGCTCCATCGAAGACGTGCTCGACATCGCCCAGATCGACGCCAACGAAATGGTGCTGGCTAACGACGAGAATAAGGCGCTCGACCTGCTGGAACAGGCCGCTGCCCGCTGGTCTGCCCAGGCTGAGGGGGCCAAGGTCGAAATCTTCACCGCCTGCGACGACGCGCTCTATTTCATCCGTGGCGATGCCAGACGCCTGGCCCAGACGCTGGACCATCTGATCGAGAACGCCCTGCGCCTGACCCCAGCGGGCGGGCGCATCACCCTGAGCGCGCAGCGGGCGGCGGGCGAGGTGCGCCTGCAGGTTTCCGATACTGGCCGCGGCATACCGTTCCACGTTCAGCCCTATCTATTCGACCGCTTCGTTGGCCGGGATCGCGGCGGCGCGGGCTTGGGATTGGCGCTGGTCAAATCCTTGATCGAGCTGCACGGCGGCTGGGTCGAGGTGCAGAGCGAGCCGGGCCAGGGGGCGGTCTTTACCTGCCATCTCCCCGAGGACGTGCAGGCGCAGGGCGTCGCCCAGGCCGTACTGCATTTTTGATGCGGCTTGGCTTGGGGCCGGGCCCTCGACAATCCTGTTCCCCCCGGCGTACGACAGGCGCAATACCGTGCTGTCGTACGTTTCGATCCTGTTGAGCTGAACCGCGAGGACGCCATGGCCAAACCGCCCCCCAAGCGCCTGTCCGACCTCAAGCCGGCTGCCCCGCCGCCGGGGGCCTATGCCAAGGCCTCGCCGAAGATGGCGCGGATGAAGCCGGGCAAGGTGCTAACCGCCGCCGAGAAGGCCGCCTTCCTGGCTAGCCGGCCCGACCTCAAGCCCAAGGGCTAGGACGGCGCGCGTGACTGCGTCGGCCGAAATTGTCCGCACCCTGATGCGCCAGCCCACGGCCGCCCTGGGCACGGTGATGCAGACAAGCCCTTACGTTTCCCTGGTGCTCACCGCGCTTGACGCCGATGGCGCGCCTCTGCTGCTGTTATCCGATCTCGCCCAGCACAGCCGCAACATCGCGGCACACAGCCGCGTCTCCCTGCTGTTCGACGGCACGGCCGGGCTGGACGACCGGCTGACTGGCGCGCGCGTCACTCTGATCGGGACCATCGCACAGATCGATGCCGACGAATCCGCCCGCACGGCCTATGTGCAAACCTACCCGTCGGCGGCGGTCTATACAGGCTTTGGCGACTTCCACCTCTACCGCGTCACCGTTGAGCGGGCGCATCTGGTAGCCGGTTTCGGCCGCATCGAATGGCTAGAGGCCAGCGCCCTGACGGGCTGAACCCGGGTCACGTCGGCCCGGCTGGATTGGTTCTGCGTGCAAGAGCGATGGTTCGCATGCAACCTTACACCGATCAGAAGCTTCGTGAAGTCTCTCGTGTTCATTGATCCGCCGCCATTTTTTTATCGGACGATGAGTGGCGGCTATTCATCGCCGAAATGAAGGTTGTTCTCCTTAAGTATCCGGAAGAAGCGGCCTCCATCCAGCGCGAGATTGGCGCCGCCGAGGCTGCTCTTGCGGACGAGAGCCGCCGGTTTGTTCGGGCGCAAGAGGAGTAGATTGACCAATGAAAGAGGCGGGTCCGTTGCCAAGCCCGCCCCCTTCACTCCGATGTCTCGGGGGCCTTAACCTGGCTGTTTGGCCTTGGCCGGGATAGAGGCCAGATAGGCGGTGATGGCGATGATCTCGTCATCCGTCATCTTCGAAGTGACCGGACCCATCAGCTGCGCCGCCTTGCCCTTGCGCGCGCCCTGACGATAGTCGTTCAGCTGGCGCGCCATGTAGCTGGGCGAGCGCGATGTGATCGCCGGCGCGAAGGCGATGCCGTTTAGGTCGGCCGCATGGCAGGCCGCGCAAGCATATTTGCCCACCAGCGCCTTGCCCTTGGCGATCGAACCCGGCGGCACATAGGCGATGAACGAGGAATGCGGATCGCGCAGCACGTCGGTCGCCTCACTATTGACCGGCACCTCGACGATGCGTTGGCCAATCGGCTCCTTGCCGGCTTCGGCTCCTTCAAGCGGCAAATACAGGCCCGCGGCGCTCTTCACCTTCGGGGCGGTCGGGCTCTCGACCACCTTGATCCACGGCGTCCAGGCAATCGCAGCAAAGTAGTCGGCCGAGGCCTTGATCTCCTCGTCGGTCATCTGTTTGGCGATATTGGCCATGGTGGCCGCATTGCCCTTTTGCGGCTCGCTGCTCTTGCGGGTGCCCGACTTGTAGTCGTTCATGGTGTCGATGAAGTACTCTGTACTCAGGCCTGATATTGGCGCGTTCTCGGCCCGGCCCTTGCCGTTGGGATAGTGGCACAGCGAACAGGCGATGACGCGGCGGGTCGGATCGCCCTTTTGCACGATCGACGGCATCACGGGGTGCTCTTTGGGGTACCAGTCCGCCGGGCCATCGGCCCCGCCGCGGATCTGAGCGCGGGTAAAGCCCTGGGCGGCACCCGGCAGGGTATAGACCTTGGGGTCCACCGGCGGCGGTGTGGCGGGCGGGGGCACAGGCACGGCGACGGCATAGGCCCATACCGGCTTCTGGAACTTGCTGGGATCATACGGCGGCGGACCGCCAGCACCGCCCGCCGGCGCCTGGGCCGAGGCGGCCAGAGCAAACAGAGCGCCCGCGGCACCCGCGATGAGTGCGATTTTACGAATGTTCATTGGCCATTCCCCCTACCCGACAAGACATGCGGCGAGCGCCGCAGCCGGTCGGCCTAGCTAGGTCATAAAAGGCAAGAAAGGCAAGGGTGGGCAGCTGCCCCTACCGCTGGCTCTCCGGCAGGCGCACTATCAGGCCTTCCAGCGCATCTGTCACCTTGATCTGGCAGGACAGGCGGCTATTGGGCTCCACGTCTTCGGCGAAGTCGAGCATGCTCTCCTCCATCGCTGACGGCTTGCCGGTCTTTTCGCGCCAGGCTTCATCGACATAGACGTGGCAGGTGGCGCAGGCGCAGGCACCGCCGCAGTCAGCGTCGATGCCCCGGATGCGGTTTTTTACCGCCCCTTCCATCACGCTCCAGCCGGTCTTAGCCTCGATGGCCTGTTCGGTTCCGTTCGGCTGGATATAGGTGATCTTCGCCAAGGCTTAGATGACCCGGTCGACCATCATCTTCTTCACCTCGGCGATGGCCTTGGCGGGGTTCAGACCCTTGGGGCAGACCTGAGCGCAGTTCATGATGGTGTGGCAACGATACAGCTTGAACGGATCTTCCAGGGCATCAAGCCGCTCGCCGGTGGCCTCGTCGCGGCTGTCGATCAGCCAGCGATAGGCGTGCAGCAAGGCCGCCGGGCCCAGGTACCGGTCGCCGTTCCACCAATAGCTGGGGCAGGAGGTCGAGCAGCAGGCGCAGAGGATGCACTCATACAGGCCATCCAGCTTTTCGCGGTCACTCTCGCTCTGCTTCCACTCATTGGCCGGCTCTGGCGTGGTGGTGTGCAGCCAGGGCTCGATCGAGGCGTACTGTGCGTAGAAGATGGTTAGGTCTGGGATCAGGTCCTTAACCACCGCCATGTGCGGCAGGGGGCTGATCTGCACGGCCTTGCCCGGCACCTCGGCCCAGCCGTGGGTGCAGGCCAGGGTATTGCGGCCGCCGATGTTCATGGCGCACGAGCCGCAAACCCCTTCGCGGCAAGAGCGGCGGAACGCCAGGGTCGGGTCGATGGTGTTCTTGATGTAGATCAGCGCATCGAGCACCATCGGGCCCACGGCGTCCACCGGCACGTCGTAGGTATCCCAGCGCGGGTTGCCGCCCGCCTCGGGATCGTAGCGATAGATGCGGAAGCTCTTCACCGCCTTGGCACCACCCGGGGCGGGCCAATGCTTGCCGGCTTTGACGACGGAGTTCTTCGGAAGGGCGAGTTCGGCCATCAGGCGAAATCCTTAGAGTCTGACATAACAGCGCAGATCAGAGACATGGCGGTCAGTACACCCGCGACTTGGGCGGGATGTAATCGATGTCCTTGCTCATGGTGTAATTGTGCACCGGGCGGTAATCGACCTTCACCTTGCCCGTGGTCTGGTCGAGATAGGCCAGGGTGTGCTTCATCCAGGTCTTGTCGTCGCGGTCGGGGAAATCCTCCCGCGCGTGGGCGCCACGGCTTTCGGTGCGGTTGTTGCCGCTTTCCACCGTCACCACGGCCTGGGCGATGAGGTTTTCGAATTCCAGCGTTTCCATAAGGTCGGTGTTCCAGACCAGGCCACGGTCGGAAACCTTGATGTCGGACTTCTTCTGCCACAGCGCTTGCAGGCGGTTGCAGCCATTTTGCAGGCTCTCGCCGGTGCGGTAGACGGCGGCGTCTTCCTGCATGATGGCCTGCATCTCGGCCCGCAGTTCAGCGGTCGGGGTGCTGCCGTCGGCGTTGCGGAAGCGGTCCAGCCGCGCCACGTGCGGATCGGTCTGAGCCGCTGTCAGCTCGGGCTGGCTGGCACCGGGCTTGAGGATCTCGCCCAGGCGCAGGCCAACGGCGCGACCGAATACCACCAGGTCGATCAGGCTGTTGGAGCCCAGGCGGTTGGAGCCGTGCACAGAAACGCAGGCCGCCTCGCCCACGGCGAACAGGCCGGGCACAACGCTGTCGGGCTCCTTGCCCTTTAGGGTCACGACCTCGCCGTGATAGTTCGTCTGTAGGCCGCCCATGTTGTAGTGCACGGTCGGGATCACCGGGATCGGCTGCTTGGTCACGTCCACGCCGGCGAAGATGCGTGCGGTTTCGGAAATGCCCGGCAGGCGTTCGGCCAGGATCTTGGGGTCCAGGTGGTCGAGGTGCAGGAAGATGTGGTCCTTCTTGGGACCCACGCCGCGACCTTCGCGGATTTCCAGGGTCATGGCGCGGCTCACCATGTCGCGCGGGGCCAGATCCTTCACGGTGGGCGCATAGCGCTCCATGAAACGCTCACCTTCGCTGTTGGTCAGATAGCCGCCCTCGCCGCGCGAGCCTTCGGTGATCAAACAGCCCGAACCGTAAATGCCGGTGGGATGGAACTGCACGAATTCCATGTCCTGCAACGGCAGGCCCGCCCGCAGGGCCATGCCGCCACCGTCGCCGGTGCAGGTGTGGGCGCTGGTGGCGCTGAAATAGGCCCGGCCATAGCCACCGGTGGCCAACACCGTGGCCTGGGCGCGGAAGCGGTGCAGGGTGCCGTCGTCCAGCTTCCAGGCCGTGATACCGACGCAGACCCCATTTTCCATGATCAGATCAAGCGCGAAATACTCGATGAAGAACTCGACGCTCTTAGACAGCGACTGGCCGTACATGGTGTGCAGCATGGCGTGGCCAGTGCGGTCAGCCGCCGCGCAGGTGCGCTGGATCGGGGCTTCGCCATAGTTGCTGGTCATGCCACCAAAAGCGCGCTGGTAGATCTTGCCCTCAGGGGTACGGCTGAACGGCACGCCCCAGTGCTCTAGCTCATAGACCGCCGCCGGCGCATTGCGGACCATGTATTCGATGGAGTCCTGGTCGCCCAGCCAGTCCGACCCCTTGACGGTGTCGTACATGTGCCAGCGCCAGTCGTCCTTGCCCATATTGCCAAGGCTGGCGGAGATACCGCCCTGGGCCGCCACCGTGTGGCTGCGGGTCGGGAAGACCTTGGTAATGCAGGCCGTCTTCAGACCCTTTTCGGCCGCGCCGAGCGCTGCGCGCAGGCCCGAACCGCCGGCACCGACAACTACGACATCGAAGGTGTGGTCGATGAATTCATAGGCGGCCATCAGAGGGCGACTCCAACCGAGGTGGCGAGGGCCACTTTCAACAAGGCGACAATGGTGGCGGCGCCAAATCCAAACCAAACAAAAGCGTTCAACAGCAGCAAGGTAACCAGGGTGCTGCGACGGTGAATGTAGTCCTCAATGATTACCGCCATGCCCATGCCCATATGATAAAAAGACAGGCCGGCGAACAGCAAACTGAACGTCAAATTGAGCGGATGATACAGCCAGGCCACAGCACCCTCATAACCCATGGGGGCGACGCGCAAGGCGGCGAAGACCGCCCACAGCGCCAGGGGCACCAGGGCCACAGACGTAACCCGTTCGGCGATCCAGGTGGACACGCCATGCTTAGCTGAACCAAGGCCAGCGGCGCGCGAACGCGGCGTACGATAGCTGGTCATGTCTAGAGGCCCCCCGTCATACCGGCGATGATCCAGGTGGCCGCCGTTGCAGCCACGGTGAAGGCGATCACCACGATGGCGGTTAGGTCCGAAAATTTCGGATCAAACGCCTTGCCAGCGTCCCACACCAGGTGCCGAATCCCGTTGGCCGTGTGGTAGAAAATCGCGGCGGTCAGGCCCAAGAGTACGATCTTACCGATCGGCCCGCCCAGCAGCGCCATATAGCCGGCGTAGCACTCGGGCCCCACAGCCAGGCAGATCGCCCAGGCGGCCAAAATCAGCGCCCCAGCGTAGAGCGACACGCCACTGGCGCGGTGCAGAATGGACGACAGCATGGTCGCGTGCCAGCGCCACACCCTCAGATGGGGCGATGTCGGCCTATCTGGCAGCCGCCGCACATTATCGCTCATGCCTTCACCCCAACTGAAGATGGATTTCCATCCGCCTTTTAGGCCTGCAACGAAAGGTGTCAACGAAAGCACAGCGATCAGACGCATTGAACCGGACCAAGTTGTCACGCTTGAGTCATACCGCTCTAGCCGCTAAACCGGCGCGCCTTTCCAGGGTGGCTTTCAGGCATGCGATTCTGATGATCGGCCCTATCTGATAGTCTCGACCAATAGGGGGATTTTGTTACCGTGACCGCAACCGCATCCATCCCAGGCATCGCGCCTGCCCCAACGAAACACGCCAAACTTATCGGTTGGGTGCATGAGGTCGCCGCCCTGGCCAAGCCCGACCGTGTGGTCTGGTGCGATGGCTCGGACGAGGAATGGACCCGCCTGACCGAGGAACTG
>Ga0114974_10001610_pt1 | contig 17788 bp, 29 predicted proteins | sample S_130206_EF_Meta_FD_87318 | JGI IMG/M metagenome (GOLD analysis project Ga0114974, IMG submission 87318) | Freshwater microbial communities from Lake Simoncouche, Canada to study carbon cycling - S_130206_EF_MetaG | ecosystem: Environmental > Aquatic > Freshwater > Lake | place: Lake... | reverse complement strand
GGTTCTGGTGGTAACGCATTTGCACTTATGGGAACCGCAACAAAGTTAGGTAAAGGTTTAGGATTTGAGAAAGACAGAATCGAGACAATAATTACAGAAATGAGAAGTGGAGATTACGAAAATCTGAAGAAAGTTTTTCTGAAGAATTTTGGCGAAATTGTCGCGTTTGAGGAGGATTACGATGAGTGATTTTTCCGAGAATTTACAAGATCAAATTTTAAGAAGAGAGGTATTCAATGAATTAAAACAACTGGAAATGTTGGGAATTCCGATAAATGAACGAATTTATCAAGGATTAAAAGTTATGAGTAACGATCCACTTTGGATCGACTTGTCAGAATACGACAATATGAAGAATTCAGAAATTGCGGATTTACTGATTGAATTGTACAATTGGGTGATTTAAGAGGAAGGAAGGTTGATCAACAAAGTTGATTGACTTTCCTTTTTTAATTTAAAAATTTAATCGAACAAAGTTAGATTTTTGTGGTAGAATAGGATTTGCGGGACTAATAAAGGAGAATTGTATGAGTAAAGTGTGGCAAGAAGTCAATCTTGAATGGTTCGACAAATTAGTAAAAGATAATCAAGAGGAATTCAATGAATCAATGGATTCTGAACTTGACGATTTCTTACAGTGGAATCAAGGAGTAACGGATATTTTTAACAATTTAGACGATGAAGATTCTATGGAGTTTGTTGAGAAATTCCGCACTAAGTTACTTCAGAATTGGATCAAAACATTAAACATAAAGGAGAATTAATATGTACCAAATAGAAGATTTACACCAATCTGTCAATGATGTTTACGAACAATTAGATGGAGGAAAAATGCCAGAAGACCAGGCAATTGAGATCCTTCTTAATTGTTGTCAAGAGTTTATTTTACGAAATCCAATGCCGTTTACTTCAGATGCGGATATCAATATGACGTCGTATAAAGGTCAAGTTCTGTCAACTTACCAGGAATTGTGTGATGTATTCGGACCTCCCGATGATGGACCAAACGATTTACAGGGAGATAAAGTCACGTGTTGTTGGAGATTAAAGTTCGCCGATGGAACAGTGGCAAGTATTTACGACTGGAAGACGGGAGAGACTCCGTTCGGTGGATACCATTGGCACATTGGTGGATACGACATCAAGGCGGTCAATCGAGTCAAACGAACCATGGAATCTGTAAGACGTGTTGACCGTATTAGTATAGAGAAAAAATAAAAATTGCAGTGCATTTTATGTCCCTTTTGCCAATCAATATAATATGCCAATAAGTCCTTGAATCCATGTATATATATCGTCCGCAAAAGTTATTAACAAAATGCGCCAATATGCCGTTGTAGTAAAATGTGTAGTATATTGTACTTTTATAAAGGAGAATCGAATGAAAATCGAAGAATTAATTGAAATATTGGAGGACCACGATCCTCAGTCCGAGGTGAAGATCGCCATGAATCCTGCCAGACCGTTCGTCTCGCATATTCGTGGGGTTGTCCACCCGTCGTTAAATAGTGCCGTTTTCCTCGTTGAGGATTACAACGCACAACCATCGCAAATCAACTTTTGGGGATTATTAGATGAGTAGACCTGCTGGCCAATACAAGAATCGGAAGTATACCTTCCAAGCGTCCATGTGCAAGTTCCCACCACAGGCAAGGCAATTGCTTTCCCTAGTTACAAACGGACAACGGTACACGGAAGAACAATTGATGAACTTATTTTATCAAGCACCAGACGATGTTTTGTACACGACCCAAGATCCGTGGCGCGTCTTCTGTTATTACCGGTCTCGTCTCATTCACGGCGGTGCTTTAAAGGTGGAGAACAAATGATCAAATTTATTCTTGGCTTTCTAGCCACCGTCCTTGTCTTAATCACCATCTACATTGGTATGTGGATTGGATGTGCGTTAGACGACGGGTGTTTTGAGATGCATACCGGTTATTCAGCAAAGGATCCAAAGTATGCGCGACCTTAAAGATTACGAAGCATTGGGGTTGATGATCCTCATCCCCATCGTTGTACTAGTATTAATGTTAGTTGTTTTTGTCGTAAGATCGATGTTATTCCGTGTATAATCTAACTGTGGCACATTCATAAAGGAGAATAAATATGGCACATATGGTTGAAACAATGGCATACGCCAACGAAGTACCCTGGCATGGTCTAGGCACCAAGGTCAGTGATTCATTAACGCCTGAGCAGATGATGATTGCAGCCGACCTTGATTGGACGGTCAGTCGTCGTAAGATCGTGACCGAGTGTGGTCTCAAGACTAACGATTGGGCCTTGCTTGTCCGTGATTCTGATAACAAGATCCTAGGTCCTTGTGGCAAGAACTACGTTCCCATTCAGAACGCCGAGGTTTTCTCGTTCTTTGACAAGTTTGTCAAGGCTGGCGCGATGAAGATGGAGACGGCAGGTTCGTTAGACGATGGTCGTCAGGTATGGGGTCTCGCTGCAATTAATAAGGGTTTCTGTTTGCCTGATGGTGACGAAGTCAACGGTTATTTACTGTTTAGCCAACCTCACATCTGGGGCAAGAGCATGACCATCATGTTCACACCAATCCGTGTGGTTTGCAACAATACGCTCACCATGGCACTTGGCCAACGGTCAAACCGCTTTACCATGCCTCACGTTCGGATCTTTGATCAGGATGTGGCCCAGAGGGCATCGCAAGCACTTGGCTTGGCATCTGGTCAACTCGACGCTTTTAAGGTCACTAGCGAGCTTCTGGCACGCGTAGCGTATGACGAGAAGCAAGTCTCTAAGTACATTACTCAACTCTTCCAGCCGTCATTAATTGCCGAGCACGAAGATCGGAGCTTGTGGGCAAAGACTGCGGATGAAGTGTATAATTGCATTCATACCCAACCAGGTGCTAAGATGAGTGAAGGTACTTGGTGGTCCGCATTAAATGCTGTAACGTATTACGTAGACCACAAGGCAGGTCGTGACCGCGATGCTTCCTTGCAGTCCGCGTGGTTTGGCCCGCGTGCCGCTCTCAAGCGGAAGGCCTTAGATCTTGCTGTCGAATACGCGCAGGCAGCTTAACTAAAGGAGCACCAGAATGGTTACTTACCGCTTTATTCAGACACCTGATGTACAACTGGCAAAGCAAGCAAGGGCTATTCTGGCGATCATTGAGGAAGCTGGCGAGATTAGCAAGACAGAACTGCTGACGCTTATTGGAGCTCGCCTCAAGAGTCGTCAGAAGCCACAACGCTTGTTGAGCTATTATCAGGGCAGTTTAATTAAAAGTAGTGGCATCGAGGCTATAAAATCGATGCTTAGGTAATCTCTACCGTGTCGTTACGGGGTCGACTATAAAGAACCCGACCAACCTAGAAAGGAAATTGTATGGCAAATGAACGAGGTAAGGCGGTCGATAAGACCTTTTTAAGCATTGACAATGCTGAGGATCGTGGGTTTTTACACCGCGATTATATTGCCCATTGTCTCAGATGGACGCACGTCGTCAAGTGGTTACATCAAGGTGGTCGTTACAAGACTGCTAGGATTCTAGACGTTGGCTGCGGTAAGGAAATGCCGTTGGCTAAGTTGATGCATTCATCTAGGTTAGGACCTGCTTTCTATGCAGCTGCCGACATTAGTAAGCTTTCTATGCCTGCGCAGTTCTTAAAGAGCACATGGAAACCAGCACAGCTGTTGTCTGAGTGCGATGCTGCAATCCTAAAGGTTGAAGAACTTCAGGAGCAACCAAATACGATCGTCTGTTTTGAGGTTGCCGAGCACATCGAACCTGAGCATTGTCGTCGTCTGTTGGCTAACTTTGGCACACTGTTAGAACCAGAAGGCACGTTGTTCTTATCAACCCCATGTTGGGATCCTGATGTAGGTGCTGCTGCAAACCACGTCAATGAGATGACCTATGCTGCATTTGGTGCCCTTCTTGAGGATATTGGTTGGCGTGTTGAAGGTCACTGGGGCACGTTTGCCTCGATGCGTGACTACAAAGACGAGTTACCAGCTGCTCATAAGGAGGTCTTTGATGCGATGCGCGACTACTACGATAGCAACTACCTTGCTACCATCTTCGCGCCCTTGTATCCACAATATTCACGCAATTGCCTATGGCAACTAAAGTGGAATCCAGGTGGCAATCGTAAGTTTGCTGATCTTCGCGACGTTGAAGGTCGTTGGGGTAGCAGCGAGCAGTGGAAGGAGTTAATGGTATGAGTCAATGGCAAGACATAAAAGACTTTCACGAGAAATTTGGTCTTGTCTATGACGGCCCGCCAAGGTCGTTACCACAAGACCTGGCAAGCTTTAGAACTAACTTTCTGATTGAAGAGACTGACGAATACATCTTAGCCAGTAAACGAGCTGATGAACTAGATGCACTTGTTGATCTGGTCTATGTAGCCATGGGCACTGCTTATCTGCATGGGTATGACTTTGACGAAGCGTGGAGACGTGTGCATAAGGCCAATATGGCCAAGGTTCGCGGTCCATCTGCACGCAGCGACAAGTACGATCTTCTCAAGCCAGAAGGTTGGGAACCTCCCTACCATGGTGACCTTGTCGGAGAAGCTCAATGATCTTTATTCTTGAAGGTCCTGATGGTGTTGGCAAGACTACGCTAGGTCAATTCATGGCCAAGACGTTAGATGCTAAGTACCTGCATCTTGGTTATCGTTGGCCAGACAAGATGTTTGAATACCATACCGCAGCCATACGGTGGGCAATCAGGCAAAAGAAAGATGTGATCATCGACAGATGGTGGCCTTCTGAAGCTCTGTATGCCGCTGAATATCGTGGTGGTAGTCAATGGCCCATGATGGGACGTATGATGGATCGCATTGCGCGTAAACACGCTGCCATGTACATCTATTGTTTGCCAGCTGATCTTGTCGACTACAGCAAGAAGTTTAGTGAGTTAAAGGAACTTCGTGATGAGATGTACGACGACACAACTGGCGTTGCTAAGCGTTATCATGATCTATTCTTTGGCAACAAAGACCACAAAGATGACGAGAACTACACTGACTATCTGACTCGCAGCGGTGGTTTGTACCATCGGCAAGATCATCTACCCTATACCATTGAAACCTGGGGTGATCGTCTTGGCATGTTTACAGAGTGGGCAGTAGAACGAGCTAAAAGCTGGCGGGCTGCTCAGTTCCAACCAGCACTTGATCCTAATAATCCAAACATGCTCGGTCATTTAGCCACGGCAAAGTATCTATTCATTGGTGATCAAGTCAATCCTAAGTTTAGGAACATGGCTTGGCCATTCTATGACTACGGACATTCAAGCTTGTACCTGTCCGAAGCTTTACATCGGGTTCCTGCCAGCGAAGAGTTGTTTATGTGGGCCAATGCTTACCATGCCGATGGCTCACCGAATGAGCTTGTCAATAATCTTTTGTGGCAGCACAATCATTTAAAGGTTATTTGCGCAGGTAAAAAATCACTAGATCACGTAGTGAGCCAGGGCTGGACTATTTTTGAACACATCAAACACCCCTCATACATGCGTCGGTTTGAAGGGCACGTTGATAAGATGAGAGAGGTATTACGTCATGCTATCCACTAACAGTCAATGGCTACAGACGATTGAAACTTGTTTAACACAAGGCACAATCGCCTCGCCACGAGGTAAACGTATTAAAGAACTAATTGGTTATCAGACTTCGATCCCAATGGAATGGCCAGTATTAACCGTTAAAGAACGTAAGTTAGGTTATAAGTTTATGGCAGCCGAAGCTGCATGGATTCTCAGTGGCGATAATCGCGTTAACTCGATTGCACCTTATAGTAAAGCCATCAGTAATTTTAGTGATGATGGTTACTTTTTCAATGGTGCGTATGGGCCCATGATCCGCGATCAAATGCACTCAGTCATTGCTGCTTTGAATGATGATCCAGATACAAGGCAAGCAGTCCTTACGATTTGGCGCCCTAATCCGGCTAAAAGCAAGGACATTCCATGTACGGTTAGTGTGCAATTTTTAATCCGTGACGGTCTATTGCATGTGGTTGATACCATGCGCAGTTCAGACCTGTGGCTCGGTTGGCCATACGATGTCTTTAACTTTAGCATGCTAGCAAGGTATGTGATCTGTCATCTTAAGCATAAACCAGAACTTGGTTCGTTAATCTTACAAGCAGGCAGCATGCACTTGTATGAGGAACAGTGGACACTAGCTGAGTTAATTGTCCGCGGTCAATGCGAGATTCTTGAGATACCAACGATCCCATGGTTTCAACATGGTGATGACTTAATTGAATGGCTATGGGAGAAAGCTGATGGAACTGGAATACTGGAGACCTAAACGTGATGAGTACTTTTTGGCAATGGCTGCGCTCGTCTCGCTGCGTGCGACGTGTAGAAGGCGTCGCGTTGGCTGTATTCTCGTGGACGATAATCGGCACGTACTTGCTACTGGTTATAATGGCGTTGCTCGTGGGGCTGATCATTGTCTCGATCATCCTTGTGCTGGCGCGAGTTACGAACCAGGAACTGGTCTGGACAAGTGTGAGGCTATACACGCCGAGCAAAACGCATTGCTGCAGTGTAAGGATACCAGTAAGATTCAAACGGCGTATATAACCGTCAGTCCCTGTGTAACCTGTGTGAAGTTGTTGATGAATACTGGCTGTAAACGTATTGTCTTTTTAGAGGAGTACGTCAATTTAGAAGCTAAAAATTTATGGAAAGGTGAGTGGATATATCATGGACCAATTGAGCATGTTTATGCCGAGATCGGATTGGTCTCCCCCAAAGGAATTCCCCAATCTGGCTGGCGCAAAAATCATATCATTCGACTGCGAGACAAGGGATCCATTCCTGATGGAGCGCGGTCCGGGCGGGGTGAGATATGACGGCTACGTTGTGGGCGTCTCTATCGCGACTGAGGATTACTGTGGCTACTTTCCGTTTGCGCATGAGGGTGGCGATAATCTGCCTAAAGCTAGTGTACTTCGATTCTTGGAAGATGTCCTTAAGACAGAAACTCCGAAAGTTGGGGCTAATCTAATCTATGATTTAGAATGGTTACGCGCTGAAGGCATTCAAGTTAACGGTCCAATTTGGGATATTCAAATTGCTGAGCCATTGATTGATGAGAACCAAGTAAGTTATTCCTTGTCTGCGTTAACTAAGAAGTATCTTGGCATCGATAAAGATGAGACCTTGCTGCGTCAAGCTGCAAGCGCTTTTGGTGTTGATCCTAAGAGTGGTCTATGGAAATTACCTGCAAGATTTGTAGGTCCATACGCCGAGGCTGATGCTGCCTTACCACTTAAGATTTGGGCTATCCAAGAAAAGATCTTGAAGCAAGAAGACCTATGGGATATCTTTACCCTTGAATCAGACCTAGTGCCAATCATGCTTGACATGCGGTTTAAGGGGGTCCGTGTCGACGTTGACCGTGCTGAACAACTCAATGATCAGTATCTAAAAGACGAAGCAAGGATGCTTGGCGAATTACGAGACACCGCTGGCTTTATGCTAGAACCTTGGTCAGCCGATGACCTTGGCAAGGCCTTTGATAAGTTAAACATCTGGTATCCAAGAACACCTAAGGGAGCACCTAGCTTTACTGGCGACTGGTTACTCAGTCAAGACCATGACATTGCTAGGAAGGTAGCTGAGTACCGCAAGATCAATAAGATGCGTCGTGACTTTATTGAAGGCATGGTACTGAAGATGAATGTATCAGGCAGGATCCATTGTCAATTCCACGCCCTTCGTAAGGACGCTGACGGCACAAGGTCAGGTAGGTTTAGCAGCAGCACACCTAACTTGCAGCAAGTACCTGCACGCGACGAACATTGGGGTCCATTGATCCGCGGTCTATTCTTGCCTGATGAAGGTAAACAATGGGCAGTCTGTGACTACAGCCAACAAGAGCCCCGGGTCCTTGTGCATTACGCGGACTTGTTAGGTTTACGTGGGGCTGATGAAGCTGTGCAGCAATACACTGGCGACACCGACTTCCATCAAATGGTTGCGGATATGGCAGGCATTAAACGTAAGCAAGCCAAGGTGATTAACTTAGGTATGTTTTACGGCATGGGTGTTTATAAGTTAGCAACACAGTTAGGTTTAAGTAATGAAGAGGCAAGACCTTTGTTTGAACAGTATCATCAAAAGGTTCCATTTGTAAGGCAGCTTGCTCACAAGTGTGGTCAATCAGTTGCTGACAAGGGATTTATTAAAACCTTGCTAGGTCGTAAGCGTCACTTTAATCTTTGGGAACCTGCTGATCCACAGAATGCTTGGCCTAACAGAGAGCAACCATTGACTAGAGAAGATGCTGAACGTGTATGGCCTGGCAGACCACTAAGACGGTCCATGGTCCATAAGGCATTAAATGCGCTCATTCAAGGTGGTGCTGCTGATATGACTAAGAAGGCAATGGTTGACTTATACAAAGAAGGCTATGTAGCCCATCTTCAAGTGCACGATGAATTAGATTTTAGCATCCAAGACACTAAAGAAGGTAAACGCATTCAAGAAATTATGGAAAATTGTGTTAAAATAAATGTTCCATTAAAGGTCGATTTAGAAGTAGGACCTAATTGGGGAGACATTAAATAAAGGAGAATTGATATGTGGATTTTCCACACCGAAGGCTTGTTAAGCATTGTTGAAAACCGAAACGATAAGAGTTTCTTATTAGTGCGCGCTCGTAAGTCAGAGCATATCACTAAGGTATTTCCGCATTCGCTGCCTAAGTATACACCAAATGCTGATTACCATTGGCGTGTTAGTTTACCTCGTGGTCAGGTGCAAGCGGTCATTATCCAGATGATTGCTAATATTGACTATGACAATTTTAAAGAAGCAGCAAACCCCGCACTAAAAAGCGTTTACAGTAATGTGTGGGCTGATGGACTTGCCTTGGAGAAAGTAAATGAAAGAGTCTACCTTTTGGGCCCTGATGAAGACGAATCTTCCTGGCCACGTTACACGTATTGAAAACACAGCTGGCATAGGAACACCTGATGTTAACATCTGTCACAAGGGCGTTGAAGTTTGGCTTGAACTTAAGGTTGCTAAGGGACATTACATCTTTCTTAGAACCTCACAAGTGGCATTCTGTGTACGACGCGTTGCGGAAAAAGGCCGAATCTTTTTCGTCACCCGCTACGGCGACGAGATTCTAATTTTCACTGGAGAAGAATTGTTGAACCATATGGATAAGATTGAAGGAGTAACAAGCAAGTCCTGTAAGCTGCATCTCAGCCATCTTGAGGAGTCGTTTGTGTTTACAAAACCGTATGCATGGAAATCAATTGCAGATTTAATATTTACTTTGTAAGTTATTGGCAATAATGTGATATACTAATATTCAGAAAGGAGAAATGATGACAGTATATGTGGTGCAAGAAGCACGTGGAATCAATCTGCTGCCAGCCGAGCAGTATGGCGATTTACGCATCTTGTTACCCCCGGGCAACGTAGCATTTTCAGCAGGACCTACCATCAGCCGCCTAAAACGTGGCCTTGCAAGGTTTTCTGACAATGATTACTTGTTAATGGTTGGCGATCCTGCCGCCATAGCAGCCGCCGGAGCGGTGGCGTGTATGTTAAACAACGGTCGTATGAAACTATTAAAGTGGGATCGGCAAGAGATGCGGTATTACGTAGTTGAATATGATTTAATGAGGAGAGAAGATGACTTCTGAAGAACACTTTGCATCAGACGAAAGTCTAAAGATTGTTGGCGAATTAGCAGCTCGTCAAGTTAAATTAGAGCAAGAACTTACTGATCTTGAAGATCAGCTTAAGGCTAAGAAAGAAGAACTAACTCAGGTCTCTGAGAAGGATCTACCCGAAGCTTTGGCTGAATGTGGATTGTCCGAGGTTAAGTTGCTAGACGGTAGCAAGGTTACTGTCAAGCCATATTACCAGGCAAACCCGCCAAAAGAAAAGTATCAAGAAGCAATGTCATGGCTTCGCGATCATGGTCATGGAGACCTGATTAAGAATGACGTGACCGTTAGCTTTGGTAAAGGTGAAGACAGCAGTGCAGCTGAATTTAAGGCTCACTTAGTCGAAGTAGGTACTTCCTTTACTGACAAGACCGGCGTTCATCCAATGACGTTTAAAGCGTTTGTGCGTGAACAGGTAGAGACAGGTCAAAATCTGCCCTTTGATCTGTTAGGTATTTACATTGGGCAAAAAACTTCCATCAAGAAAGGATAACTCAGATGGCTAAAAATGATATCAAACCTAAAGATCAAGGTGGTGCCTTGATGGTGATTGACTTTGCAGCAGACGCTGGTATGGGTCTAGAGAATATGACTAGTCAAGATATGGCTATTCCATTCTTTAATGTGCTACAAAAACTATCGCCTCAGTGTGACACAATTGAAGGTGCCAAGGCTGGCATGATCTTTAATACTGTTACCGAGCAATCTTATAAAGAGATTAAGGTAATCCCTTGCGCATACAAGCGTGAGTTTGTTGAATGGCGCCCACGTGCAAGTGGCGGCGGATTAGTAGGCCAACACACCATCACCAGCGACGTAGTTTCTGCTGCCAAAAATATTGATGGCAAATTGACTACAGCAACTGGCAACGTGTTAGTTGAAACAGCGTATCATTTTGTACTATCGGTATCTGATTCAGGTTCAATTGAGCCAGGCTTGATTGTGATGTCAAGCACGCAACTGAAAAAGAATCGCCGATGGAACAGCTTGATGAACAACTTAAAAGTCCAAGGTCCTAATGGCATGGTTACCCCTGCAAGGTTTAGTCATATGTATAAGTTAGGCACCATCCAAGAACAGAATGATAAAGGTGCGTGGTTTGGTTGGACCATCGATACAATCGGTCCAGTTAGCGACGCTAATATTTATCAAGCTGCTCGTGACTTTGCCCAACAAGTCTCGTCAGGTACTGTGAAGACCGCAGCCCCTGAGCAAGATCACGTGGAAACCGTGCAACACTTTTAACAGAGGGCCAGGGGTTCACAGCCCCTGGTTTATTTATGCTTGTAGAAAATTTCATGGAAATTTTCGAGGGTTTGCCACGGGCTCATGGAACATATGTAATTAAAGGTAGCCGCCAGGATAATAAGTTAACTGGTAAAGCTACTACAATTCGTGAACCAGTCACTAAAGATCTGTGGTTACAACACCTTGAAGGTAAACAAGGACTTGGCGTTATTCCAATTAACGACCAGTCAATGTGTAAGTTTGGTGCTATCGATATTGACACATACGACGGCAGTATTGACCTACCTAAAATTAATGCTGCCATTCAAGAACTAAAGGTTCCGTTATTCCCCTGTGCTAGTAAGTCTGGTGGAATCCACTTGTATCTATTTACTTCTGAATGGGTTGATGCTGGCATCATGCAGCAACGATTAAAGGACTTAGCAGCTTACATGGGCTTTGGTGGCTGCGAAATTTTTCCGAAGCAAACCAAAATCCTCGCGGATCGTGGGGATATCGGTCAATGGATCAATATGCCTTACTTTGGCGAAACCAGATGGTGCCAGGGTATGAAGCCAGAAGCTTTTATTGAAAAGGTAATGGCCAATCGCTTTACCGCTAAACAGCTAGATGATTTAGTAATCAATGTAAAGGCCGGGTTTGAAGACGGACCACCGTGCTTGCAGCATCTATCTACTAAAGGTTTTCCACAAGGGACAAGAAACAACGGACTATTTAATATTGCTGTATACTGTAGGAAGAAAAGTCCGGACAACTGGGAGTCTCAGCTCGAAGGTTTTAATATCGATTTGATGGATCCTCCCCTATCTAGTAGTGAGGTGCAAGGTGTCATCAAGTCAGCCAAACGAAAAGAGTACCAGTACACGTGCAGCAAGCCTCCTGTCGCACCCTATTGCAATGCTGCTGTTTGCAAGCTTCGTAAGTTTGGTGTCGGGACTTCTACTGATATGCCTGCTGTACATAGTCTTACTAAGTTTAACACTCTTCCTCCCATCTGGTTCCTCGACGTTGATGGCGGCGGTCGTTTAGAATTAGAAACAGACGACTTACATAATCAGCGTAGGTTCCAGCGCAAGTGCATGGAACGTCTAAACGTCTTGCCAGCCAAGATGAACGACATTGCATGGACTAAGTTAGTCAATCATCTATTAGAAAACTTAACCATCATTGAAGCACCACCAGATGCTTCGCCTGTCGGACAACTGTTTGAATACATCGAACGATTCTGTACTGGCAGGGTACAAGCCAAGGTTAAAGAAGAGATCCTTCTTGGTAAACCATGGACTGATGAAGGCAAGCACTTCTTTAGGATGGCAGACTTAATGGCGTTCTTAGATCGTCATCATTTTAGGGATTACAAGGTCCACCAGGTTACTTCAATCTTACGAGAGAACGGAGCTGAGCACCACTTCTTTAATATCAAAGGAAAGGGTATTAACATCTGGGCAATCAGTGAGTTTGAGAAGCACGATGGCAACTTTGATACGCCTGAGATTCAAGGGAACGAGGAAGTATTTTGACGTGGACCATTGTCTTCGGACCACCAGGCACAGGCAAGACCACGACTGGTATGCGGTTTATTGAAGAACGTTTAGAGCGCGGTATCTCACCTAATCGAATTGGGTATATCGCCTTTACGCGTAAGGCAGCAAATGAAGCTAGGACTAGGGCAGCCGAACGGTTTGGCTTTACCGCGGATGATATGCCGTACTTCAGAACCATTCATAGTCTTGCCTTTATGCAACTAGGGATGAAACCTTCTGGCATGCTGCAACGTACTAACTATACTGAACTAGGTGAAAAGCTAGGGATCGAGGTCAGTGGTTCGTTTAACAATGAAGATGGTCTATTACAGGGGATGCCGCTTGGCGACCGGTATTTCTTCTTAGACAATCTAGCTAGGATTACGCGTAAACCTTTACGAAAGATCTATGAGGAATCTGGTGACGACGAGATTGATTGGCATGAACTAGACCGGGTTTCACGGACCTTGAAACAATATAAGAAGGTCCACGATCTGTATGACTTTACAGATCTGCTAGAAAAGTGGGTGAATGTAGGTATGTCTCCAAAGTTAGATTCAGTCTTTGTCGATGAGGCACAAGACTTGTCAGCTTTACAGTGGGACTTTGTTGAAAAATTAACTATAAATGTGGAGGATAAATATGTCGCAGGTGACGACGATCAAGCTATCTATCGATGGGCCGGCGCAGATGTTGAGAGACTTATACATCTACCCGGACGCCGTGTTATCCTCGATCAGTCTTATCGGGTTCCACGGGCAGTCCATTCGCTGGCAACTGGACTCCTGTCACGGATCCAGAACAGAGTACCGAAACGATTCAGACCGTCAGACGTACGAGGTAACGTTAACTGGCATTTTACACCAGATGAAGTCGACTTTAGTAAAGGACAATGGCTCTTACTTGCACGTAACGCCTATCTCACAAGACAGCTTGAAGAAACCTGCTTGAAGTCTGGTTATCCGTTTGAGAGTTTAAAGAAGTCTCCCTTACAGAATGATTCATTAAAGGCGATTGTTGCCTGGACAAGGATGTGTAAGGGTGAACGTATTAACGGTGAATCATTGAAGCTAGTTTACCGGTTCATGGGTCTTAGAAAACGAACTGATAAGGAACGTACCTATTCTTTAACTGACATTAAATTAGAACCTGGAATCTGGCACGAGCGTTTGACTTACATCTCCGCCGCCGAACGCGAGTATTACATTGCTGCACGCAGGCAAGGTGAAAGCTTAACCGCTGATCCACGGATCAAGATCAATACAATCCACGCCGTCAAAGGCGGTGAGGCAGACAATGTTTTAATTCTAACTGACATGGCTGCAAGGTCGTACAAATATATGCAACAGTACCCAGACGATGAAGCTCGGGTATTTTACGTGGGAATGACTAGGGCAAAACAGAATTTGCACCTAATCCAACCTCAAACCAACCTTTTTTACGAAATCGGATAACTAGGATTAACCGAGAGAACGGGATTAATTATGGAGAATAGTAACGCTTATCCTTTTAAGACAAAGCCATACGCACATCAAGCCAAAGCCTGGGACATGTCGAAGGATAAAGATGAGTTTGCTTTGTTTATGGAGATGGGAACTGGCAAGACAAAGGTAGCAATTGATTCGATTGCCTATCTTTATGACTCAGGTCGGATTCAGTCAGCTCTTATTGTCGCGCCCAAGGGTGTCTATATGAACTGGATTACCAAGGAGATACCAACGCACTTGCCTGACCATGTTAGGTATCAGGTCGCATCTTGGCATGCAGCACCTAGAAAGGCAGAACAAGAGGCATTAGACCAGATCCTAAAGCAATCAGATGATCTAAGAATCTTAGTCATGAACGTTGAAGCCTTTAGCACGGACAAGGGTACAAAGTTTGCCAGGCTATTTATGGACGTTGGCGGACGTACAATCATGGTAGTTGACGAATCAACTACGATTAAGAACCCAGGAGCACAGCGCACAAAGAATGTAATCAAGACCGGTATGCATGCCAAGTATCGACGTATCCTTACTGGTGAACCAGTGACCCGTAGTCCATTAGACATCTACAGTCAAGCCCAGTTCTTGAACCCGCATCTGTTAGGCTTTAGCAGTTACTACACCTTTAGAAACCGCTATGCTATCATGGTCGATATCAAGGCTGGCAACCGCAGCTTTAAGAAGATCACTGGGTTTAGGAAGTTAGATGAGTTGACTAAGTCGTTACAGAGTTTTAGTTACCGGGTTAAGAAGGTAGATTGTCTAGACTTGCCAGCAAAAATCTATCAATATAGATATGTTGAACTAACCAAGGAACAGAAACAACTATATAAACAAGTAGCTGACATTGCCGTTGCCGTGCTTAAAGGTAAGGTCTTAACCATTGACAATGTATTAACCCAGATCCTTCGACTGCATCAGATTACCTGCGGACATTTTAAGAGTGACGATGGCGAGATCATTAAGGTACCTAACAATCGGTTAACAGAACTAGTTGATGTACTAGAGGAAGCTGATGACAAGGTAATCATTTGGGCTACGTATGTAGAAGACATCAAGACCATTCAAGCTAAGTTAAAGGAGATCTATGGTCCGCAGTCCGTGGTTAGTTACTTTGGCGACACTAGTACAGATGATAGGTCTGACGCAGTTAAGCGTTTCCAAGAGGATCCCAGTGTAAGATACTTTATAGGTAACCCGTCGACGGGAGGCTATGGTATTACCTTGACCGCAGCAACGACCGTGGTCTACTATTCAAATAGCTATAACCTTGAGCATCGACTACAATCAGAGGACCGTGCGCACCGGATCGGTCAAACCAAGTCAGTGAACTATGTTGACCTTACCGTAGCTGGTACGATTGATGAGAAGATCATCAAGGCCTTGAGAGCAAAGAAAAACATTGCTGCCCAAGTCCTTGGTGAGGATATTAGCGCTTGGCTTTCCTAGCTTCTGATAAGGCAATTGCTACAGCCTGTTTTTGATTCTTAACTACAGGACCACCTTTGCCAGAATGAAGTGTACCACCTTTAAATTCACGCATAACCTTTGCTACTTTCTTTTCGCCTTTAGTTGCCATAGTTGTCCTTATTTTTTTGCAGTCTTAGCCGAGTCTTTAAAATCCTTAGCGGTAGGTGCGCCTTTGGTTCCTGGTTTACGCATCTTTTCGCCTGAACCTTCTTTAATCCGTTCACGTTTAGCGTGGATGTTTGCGTATAGTCCTTGTTTAGCTGGCATAATTATCTCCTTGGTTATGAAAATGCACGGGTTCCTGCTCTATCAATGATTAATGCCTGACGACGAGGCGCGGTATCCACGGTGTTTGGAACACTGATATGTGTCCAGCGGTCAAACTCGCGAATGATCTGATCGTATCCTAGTCCAGATGCAATGACTGCTCTTACCACCTCGTCAGGCGTCATCCCTGGTACACGGATATCCGCAGCGCAGCCAATGCGATGTTGACTGGTGTCCTTAGATCCTACTGCATCGTTTACTGCTTTGGACCGAAACGCGCTGTTAACCATGACCGGCTTGCCGCCCAGTACTGTTTTAACTTGCTCAAGAAAGTCTGCAAGGCGGTGAAGATTTGCTGTTTCAGATTCGTTAGGTTCATTGCTTAACTCCCGGTGGTCAGTGTGCGTTAGTTCGTCAAGGGTAAAATTAGGGCTTAGGTTCATCTTTGCCTCGCTTCATATCCATGATCTTCTCAAGTGTACGTCCACCAAAATAAAAGGACATGATTAACATTCCCCATTGGCCCAGGAGTTCAACGTAATTATTGTTTACTTCAATATCTGCGGCGCTCATTGCGGCAAACGTTGTATAGACTAGCAAGATAAAAATTAAAGTCATGGGGCGGATGTTCTTAGACAGCCATGAGTCTGACGCCATATCTGCTTCCTGGCGCTTAGTAAGCTCCTGAGCTTCTATGTTGTCGGCGTTAAGTTCTGCCAGCTTTCCCTCTTGTTGCATCTTAAGAAGTTCTTGCTGCGCCTTGGCTTTCGCCTCTGGATCAGGAATAAACTTATCTAAGACTTTCATTCCAACATCAACTAATGCGGTAAGTGGAAACATTATTTAATCCCCCAAGTTAAGTACCAAGCAATGATTGTTGCCAGGGCAAAACAGATGTACTGCACTCTTCTAACTTCTTTTAGATCGTGCTGAAATTCTTCGTTAGATTTGCGTTCCATGTTTTCAATATCTAGCTTAATCCTAAGCAGTGCATCCCATTCTTTTGCCCCGTACTTCTTAATAAAATCTATCTTAAGTTTTGCCTCCTCATCGGAGATTTGCTTCTTATGCCGCCACTGTTCTAGAGCACGAATCAACGCGCGTTCTTTTTTAAACTCTGCTTCCTTTGCTGCTCTACGCCGTTCTTGCGCTCTCTGCTGCGCGACATCTGCGCCGTCTTGCTGTATGCCTTCAATACTTTTACTAAGTTGCTTTGATGCCTCTCTACTAGCGTCAAGATTAGCTGAAAGGGCCTTTGCTCCTTCTAAAAAGCCAAATTGATCGGGCATACATGTGCTTACTTTCCGATGGCCTTATAAAGCATATCGATCACCCAGCCGAATGCCGCGCCCACCATTAACAGAATGGCGCCAGCTCCGCGCCAGCGATTCATCTGATCGCTCATGGTTTTAATGCTACCTTTTATATCTGTCATGTCGCGCTGGAGTTGCTCGACGTGCGCTTCAAGGCGGCCGATTTGCTGGTTAAGATCGTCGGTCATATTACCCCACTAAGGCCTTTACTTCATCTTGGGTTAAACCTAATGCGGCTAATTTAGCTAGTGCAGAATTTTTTACATCGATAGCGGCTTGTGCATCTGCCTCAGCTTGTGCAGTTACGGCTTGTAGGTCGTAGGTTACTTCATTGCCGTCTGCATCGTAAGCGGTATCGCCACGCATCAAAACAATATTTGGATATAAAGCAAAAATTGCATTATTTAAATTCATCATGCCGCTATCTCCATTAAAGTAATAGTAGGAGTGTTAGTTGTCCCCAAATTACCATCTGCATCACCACCTGATCCACTACCACCCCCCGTCCTGGAAAAATAGTATTGCATCGTGTATGTAATGGCTGATGTGGTTGCTGGAGAATCTAAATAAGTTAGTGATGTTGGAAATTCTTGTTGTCCCATTAGCGTACCGCTATTTCGGTTATCTAAATATAAACCGCCTTGAGAACCGATACCAGTAGTTGTAGCTCCGCCTGATATTGCTCGTTTCAATCCTATTAGAATTGACGGGTATGAAGACCCCGATGCAATATAAAGGCTGTTTGTAACTAAAATTAAAATTTTGCTTGTTGAAAATTTTGGCGTTACAGTTGCCG
>Ga0114974_10001607_pt1 | contig 17801 bp, 16 predicted proteins | sample S_130206_EF_Meta_FD_87318 | JGI IMG/M metagenome (GOLD analysis project Ga0114974, IMG submission 87318) | Freshwater microbial communities from Lake Simoncouche, Canada to study carbon cycling - S_130206_EF_MetaG | ecosystem: Environmental > Aquatic > Freshwater > Lake | place: Lake... | reverse complement strand
CTTATTTTGCTGAAAGGCGACACATGAAACTGGTACGTTATGGCAACCCCGGCAAGGAAAAACCCGGCCTGATTGACGCGGGCGGCAAGCTGCGCGACCTCAGCGCCATCGTGCCCGATATTGGTCCGGCCCAACTCGACGCGGCCGTATTGGCCAAACTGGCCAAGCTTGACCCCGCCAAGCTGCCCGCCGTACGTGGCACACCGCGCATGGGCTGCCCAGTGGCAGGCGTTGGGAAGTTCATCGCTATCGGCTTGAACTACGCCGACCATGCCGCTGAGTCGGGTGCGCCGATCCCCAAAGAGCCGATCGTATTCATGAAGGCCACCACCTGCATTCAAGGCCCGAACGACCCGGTCATGCTGCCCAAGGGTTCGGTCAAGTCCGACTGGGAAGTTGAGCTGGGCATTGTGATCGGTACACGGGCGCGCTACGTGACGCAAAAAGCGGCGCTGGACCATGTGGCCGGCTACTGCACCATCAATGACGTGAGTGAACGCGAATACCAGATCGAACGCGGCCCACAATGGGACAAAGGCAAGGGCTGCGACACCTTCGGCCCAATCGGCCCCTGGCTGGTCACGCGCGACGAGATTGCCAATGTGCAAAAATTATCAATGTGGCTTGATCTGAACGGCAAACGCATGCAAACCGGCAGCACCAAGACCATGATTTTTGGCGTGGCCAAGCTGGTGAGCTACGTCAGCCAGTTCATGACCCTGATGCCGGGCGACGTCATCACCACAGGCACCCCACCCGGCGTCGGTCTGGGCATGAAACCGCCGCTCTACCTGAAAAAAGGCGACGTCATGACCCTGGGCATTGAAGGCCTGGGCGAACAACGACAGGTTGTGGTGCCGTTCAAACTGTAGGTAACAGCAGGGCCTGCGGCACCGAGCATGCGACTGATCGATTTTTTCGACCGAGGTGCGCGCCTTAATCCGCAAGCCCGCTGCCTAAGCGATGCCACGCGTAGCCTGACCTACGCCGACACCCGGGCCCTGACCTGCCGCATTGGCCAGGGCCTGATGGGTCAGGGCTTGCAACCACGCATGGCGGCTGCCGTGCTCAGCCACAACGATGTGGACGCCTTTGCCTGCATCTTGGGCATCCTGCGCGCGGGTCTGGCGTGGATGCCGCTGAATGCGCGTAACTCCTTGGACGACAACCTCTACATCCTTGACAGCAATGCCTGTACTTGGCTGTTCTATCACAGCGCCTTCACGCGCGAGGTCGAAGCGATTCGCCAGGGCGTACCCGCCATCAGGGGGTTCGTGTGCGTGGACCAGGCCAACGGCCCGGACCCCTGGCTTTACGACTGGCTGGCAGCCTGGCCGTCTGATGATCCGGATATACCCGCCGGCCCGCATGACCTGGCCGCAATTTGGCCATCTGGGGGCACGACCGGTCGCTCCAAAGGCGTGATGCTGACGAACCTGAACTTCACGACCATGATCGCGAACTTCTGTGCCAGCATGCAATATGAAACGCCACCGGTCCATCTGGTGGCTGCACCCATGACCCATGCCGCCGGATGCATCGCCCTGCCCACCCTGGCATTGGGCGGTAGCCAGATCATGATCCCGAAAGTCGATCCCCTGGAGATCATGCGGCACATTGAGTTGCACCGGGTCACCACACTGTTTCTGCCGCCGACAGCCATTTACGCCATGCTGGCCCATCCGCGGGTGCGCGAATTCGATTACTCGTCCCTTCGCCATTTCATTTACGCCGCAGCGCCGATGTCGAGCGAGAAGCTCAAAGAAGCCATCGATGTATTCGGACCAGTGATGGCTCAGACCTACGGGCAGGCCGAGTCGCCCATGCTGTGCACCTTCCTGTCACCGCAGGAACACCAGGTGAGCGGCAACCCGGTCCACGAACAAAGGTTGGCCAGTTGCGGTCGCGCTACCCTGTTGACGCAAGTCGCCATCATGGACGACGACGGCCGATTGCTAGACGCCGGCGACCGTGGAGAAATCGTCATCCGTGGCAACCTGGTGATGAAGGGCTACGTCAACAACCCGGCGGCTACAGAAGAAGCCTCGCGCTTCGGCTGGCACCACACCGGTGACATTGGCCTGATGGACAGTGATGGCTATGTGTACATCGTAGACCGCAAGCGGGACATGATCATCTCGGGCGGGTTCAACATCTACCCGTCGGAGATTGAGCAGGTTCTTTGGGCGCACCCAGACGTCCAGGACTGCGCGGTGATCGGTGTGCCTGACGACAAATGGGGGGAAGCGGTCAAGGCCGTGGTCGAGCTCAAACCCGGGGCGACCACTGCGCCGCAAGACCTGTTGGATTTCTGCCGCGCTCGGCTGGGCGGCATGAAAACCCCAAAGAGCGCCGAAATATGGCCCGAACTGCCACGCAGCCCAGTGGGCAAGGTGCTCAAGCGCGATATCCGGGAACGGTTCTGGGCCGGCCAAGCACGTCGCGTCTGATCAACAGGAGACCCGCACATGACCCAACGGCTCAAAGACAAGGTTGCACTGGTGCTGGGTGCTGGCTCGATTGGCCCCGGTTGGGGCAACGGCAAAGCTACAGCGGTGGCCTATGCACGAGAAGGCGCAAGGGTGCTGGCGGTAGACCTGAGCCTGCCCGCGGCCGAAGAGACGGCTGCCATCATCCGCGCAGAAGGCGGTGTTTGTGAGGCCATGCAGGCCGACGTCACGGTGGACGCTGATATTGCGCGGGTGGTGGCGCATTGCATGGCCTGGCAGGGTCGCATCGACATCCTGCACAACAACGTGGGAATGGCCTACTTGGGTGGCCCGGTAGAGATGAGCGAAGAAACCTGGGACCACTCTTTGAAGCTCAACGTAGGTAGCCTGTTCTTGAGCTGCCGGCACGTGTTGCCGCTGATGGAGGCCCAAGGCTCCGGCGCCATTGTTAATGTCTCGTCCATCGCCAGTATCCGCTGGCTGGGCACCGCCTACATCGGCTACGCCGCCTCCAAAGCGGCAGTTAACCAGTTCACCCAGGCGATTGCCATGCAGTACGCGGGCAAAGGGATCAGAGCCAATGCCATCCTGCCCGGCATGATGAACACCCCGACCGCTCGGGCCTCGCTGGGCAGTACCTTTGCCGACGAGGCAGACCTGGTGGCAAAGCGCAACGCGGCCTGTCCGACCGGTGCCATGGGCGACGCCTGGGACATCGCCTGGGCCTCCGTCTTTCTGGCGTCCGACCAAGCGAAATACATCACCGGTGTGCTGCTGCCCGTGGACGGCGGCATGACCTGTAAGGTGGTCTGAGACCACCACCCATCACCTCACCAAGGAGATTTCATGAGTGCTTGCATCGTCGGCTGGGCCCACACACCCTTTGGCAAACTCGAGGGCGAAGATATCGAGTCGCTGATCACCCGCGTCACGCGTGAAGCGATCGCCGACGCCGGCATCTCGCCAGGCGACATCGACGAGATCTACCTCGGCCATTTCGGAGAAGGCTTCGTGCGCGAGCGCTTCCTGTCGTCACTGCCGCTGCAGGTGGCTGAGGCCATGCGCTTCACCCCCTCCACCAGGGTAGAAAACGCCTGTGCCACGGGATCTGCAGCGCTGTACCAAGGCATCAACTGCATCGCTGCGCACAAGGGGCGGATCGTGCTGGTCATCGGCGCTGAAAAAATGACCGAGGTCCGCGGCCCGCAGGTGGCCGACATCCTGACCGGCGCCGCCTACATCAAAGAAGAAGGCGAGGTGCCCGGGGGCTTTGCCGGCATCTTCGCCGACATCGCCAACCAGTACTTCAACCGCTATGGTGACCAGAGTGACGCACTGGCGCGCATCGCCGCCAAGAACCACCGAAATGGCGTGAGCAACCCCTATGCCCAGTTTCGAAAAGACCTGGGCTACGACTTCTGTCGAGAGGTTTCCGACCGCAACCCGTGGGTGGCGCCACCACTCAAGCGCAGCGACTGCTCGGCCGTATCCGACGGCGCTGCGGCCGTGATATTGACCGACGCCGACACAGCACGGGGCATGGGCAAAGCCATCCGTCTGCGCGGCACCGCCCATGTCAATGACTTCAAGCCGATGAGCCGGCGCGACCTCAGCGCCTTTGACGGCTGCGCCGAGGCTTGGAAGCAGGCGCTGAGCTCCGCCGGGGCGACCTTGGATGACCTTAGCCTGGTCGAGACGCATGACTGCTTCACCGTGGCTGAACTGATGGAGTACGAGGCCATGGGCCTGACCGCACCTGGACAGGGTGCGCGCGCGATCATGGAGGGTTGGACTGAAATGGGCGGGCGACTGCCGGTCAACCCCTCTGGCGGCCTGAAAGCCAAGGGGCACCCCATAGGCGCTACCGGCGTGTCCATGCATGTACTGGCTTGCATGCAGCTCCACGGCAGCGCCGGCGGCATCCAGGTGCCCGGGGCTGAACTGGTGGGCGTTTTCAACATGGGCGGCGCCGCCGTGACGCACTACGTGAGTCTGCTGGAGCGGCTGCACTGAACCGCCGCCGCCGCGTGGTAGGGCGCCCTACGCCCTGAATTGGCCTAGCTGTGGCCTAAGGTCTGCACTGCACCATGTAGATGTGCTCGCAAGCCAATACCACTTCGCTGCGCTGGTTGAGCACCTCCGTCAACTCCCAAACCCGACCAAAACCTACACGCTTTGGGTCGAGGGCTTTTCTCGCAATCGTCAACCGCGTCCGAATGGTGTCACCAATAAAGACCGGTTTAACAAACCGCAGCTTGTCGTAGCCGTAGCTGAACGCCACCGGGTTGATCTGTGAGGCCGTCAACCCGACGCCAATCGCAAAGACCATGGTGCCATGGGCAATGCGTTGGCCGAATTCCTGTGTTTTCATGAATTCAGCATCCAGGTGATGCGGGTAAAAGTCTCCTGTGTGCCCGGCATGTACCACGATATCAGTTTCAGTCATGGTCCGCCCGTAGGTGGTACGGGTGGTCCCGATGTCATAGTCTTCAAAATAAGTGTGGTCACTCACAGCGTGTCTCCTGAATTTATCTTGGCCCTGACCAGTGCAGTGGGAGCTGCACTCGGGGCACCCCGGTTCAAAATTTGCCGAATTTCAGATAGGCCTGTTGCGGGTCGGTACCTGACAGAATGGCTTTTCGAACCAAGCTCTCGGTCGTCATGGCACGCTCCGACTCATCGATCACTTGCTCCAACAGGTGCGCAGGCACGCGAATCATGCCGTCGCGGTCACCCACCAGATAGTCCCCGGGCGCGATGTCCACATCACCGATGCGAATCTCGACCTGTGTGGCATCAGGCAGCCAATGGCCGACCACGTCGCGGGGCGTAAAACCACGGCCCCAAGTCTGGAACCCGATAGCCAGCAGGAAATTGCTGTCGCGCACAAATCCATCCACCACACAGCCTCTAACGCCTTTGTTCTTGAGTGTCTCGGCAGACAACTCGCCCATGTGTGCCACGATGCGATCATTGGGCTGCGTGGTCCAAATCGTGCCCGATGGGGCTTGAGACAGCAGCCCGGTCCAGGCCAGCAAAGTTTGGTGCGCATCCGCACCCTTATCCACCTTGCCTCGTATCGTGAAGGCCGGCCCCGCCATGGCGGTTTCAGGCATCAGCGGCCGCAGTTCTGGAGGGAGCGTGAAGTCGCGCAGACCCATGCCGCGCATGACGTCGTGAACAACGCCGGTGTAGCAGCGCTCAAGCCGAAGGGTCAGTGTTTCTGATGCAGGATGTTTGTCGTGTTGGGAAGACATGCAGGACCTTTCGCAGTAAAGCTTTTGTAAGTAAGGATGAACTCTTGGTGACCGAGCCCTTCGGACTTGCTCGGCTCACCTTGTGCAACCTGCAGCACAAGATTGAAGATCTCTTCGCCCACATCATCGAGCGTGGCTTGTGCGCGCAATATACGTCCCGCATTGACGTCCATGTCATCGGGCAGTCTTTCATACGTGTGCGGGTTCGCACACACCTTAATCACCGGGCTGATAGCCGAACCTACGACCGAGCCTCGGCCCGTGGTGAATAACGTCAGGTGCGCCCCACAACTGATCAACTCAACGATCTCCGCATTGTCTGAAATGTTGGGAAAACCAAACCGCACTTCGCCATCTGGCACCATATCCAGCAGGTAAAGCCCTCCGGTTGGCGCCAAATCACCGGGCTTGAGAATGCCCTGGATCACGGAAGCGCCGCTTTTGGCGTAGGCACCCAGAGACTTTTCCTCCTGGGTGGTCAATCCACCGTCGGCATTGCCTGGCGCAAAACTACCGTGGCCCAGCACACTGTAGTAATGGGCTGCCTTCGCAACACAATCCACCAGTTCTTGCCCCAGTTCGGGTGTCGCAGCACGGTCCTGCATATGGTATTCACAGCCCACCAGTTCGCCCGTTTCTTCAAAGATGCAGGTGGCCCCATGATCTACCAACGAGTCGAAGGCCCGACCAACCGCCGGGTTGGCTGTGATGCCGCTGGTGCCGTCTGATCCGCCACAAACCGTTCCAATGACCAGCTCATCGATCCCCATTGGCACGCGGACGGCATCCTTGATACTTAGCAATGCGTCACGTACCCAGGCCTCGCCTTGGGCGATGGTGGTCTTGGTGCCACCAGTCTGTTGAATGGTTAACGTCTGCACCAACCTACCTGACGATCGAACCGCCTGCTCCAGCCCGTGTTTGTCGAAGCTCTCACAACCCAAAGAAACCAACAGCACAGCCCCAACATTGGGGTGGGTGGTGAGCTGACGCATCATTTTGTCGGCATAGTCATTGGGATAACAGCCGGGGAAGCCCAGCAGGTGCACGGGTCGATGGCGAAAGGCCCCAGTAATTTCACGGGCAACGTGGTGGGCGCACTCAACCAGATAGGCAACCAGGACCAGGTTACGGATGCCTTTACGGCCATCGCTGCGAAGGTAGCCGGTCAGCATGGGTTCAGTGGGTGTAGTCATTTTTGATCGCTTGGCCGTGACGCTTTAGTTAGAAACTGCTGCCCCGCGCTCAGGGTGTAGGTTGGCAGATAGTCACTCTTGAGGTTGTGCGTGTGGACATGCTCACCCGCCAGCACCGCCCGTGTGGTGGAACCAATGACTGCGCCATAGCGCAAAACTTTGGTGCCCGCACTCATTGAGAAACGTGCAATTTTGTGGCCCAATGCCACCGGCTGCAACACGGTGATTTCGTCGAGGCCGATCCGCAAGCAGACGCCCGCCGGGACCGAAACACAGGCAATCAGACAATTGTCCTCGGGCCTCAACAGCAGCACACGTCCATCGATCTCATTCACTTAAAGCACTCCTCAGGACAGTTGATAACCTAAAGCACGGGACACCTCAGCCGCACTGGCTTTCAATATGTCACGCACCCCCTCCACTGTAGGTCCGCGCTGCACGCCTCGATTTTCCAGATAAGGCACCACCAGCGCACCTGCGCAACGCCCATTACGGTCCCATACTGGGCACCCGATGTCGGTCACCCCAAGCGTCTGATAACTTGGTGCACACGCATACGCGTCGCGCGCCACCGTCTCGACAACTGCACGCCATTCGGTCTGACTAACCGGGGGATCGCCAAATAGCAGCAAATTGTCAGCAACCAATTTTGTACGCTCTTCCGGTGTACGAAAGGCCAGCAAAATCTGCCCTGAGGCTGTGGTGAACAGATTAACGACCGAGCCGGTACGAACGCTCAAAGACACCGTGCCGGGTGCCTCCACGTGGGCGATGACCAAGACGCGGCCGCTGTCGGCAATGGAGACATGGCAGGACTGCAGCGTCTGCCGCACGATGGCCTGCATGGCCGGCAATGCCGCCTCAACCAGGGTACGTACAGGCCGGTTTCGATGAGCCAGCTCAAACATCCTGGATGACAGGTGGTAACGGTCACCATGGTCGGTCGTGACCCACCCGCGACGCTCCAGAGTAATAACCATTCGGAATATCTCGCTCATGCTTCGTTGCAACTGTTGCGCGATTTCTGCCATGCTGAGGCCATGCTCTGCATCGGTCAGCGCCTCGAGAATATCGAGCCCCTTATCCAGTGCGGGGGCAACGTACTGCGGGCCATCGGCGACGGCCTTAGCCGGGACAGATTTACGGCTGGCTCGCGCTCGTTGAGCGAGTGGGGGCGTCAAATTACCCGTGGGTTTGGCCATTTGGGTCGCTGCTCAACGGTGTCCGCCGCATTAAAGCTTGGCCAATGTGCAGCGTTCAATCTCGTCCCAATCCAGCTCGATGCCAAGCCCGGGCCCCGAGGGCAGGTAAGCCCGCCCATCTTTGATAGGGAAGGGTTCGGCCAGGCCAAAGTTGAAACTGTCCGTCGGCCCCAGCATTTCGAAAAATTCGCAGTTGTTGACTGCGGCGGCAACATGCAGGTTGGCCAGCTCCAAGGGCAAAAAGATAGTGGTGTGCAATTCACAGTTCATACCGAAGGCCTCTGCCAAGTGCGCCGTCTTCATGGTACCAGTCACACCGCCGCTCCATGACACGTCAGCCCGCACCCGATCAACCACACGCTGTGACACGCATTCGGCAACACTGTATGGGTGCTTGGCAAGCACCTCTGTGCCCACAACCGGGATATCCAGGACTCGGCTCAGTTCGCGCAGGGCATGCGTATGCTCATCCGCCAAGGGTTCTTCCAGCCAATGGTAGTCCAGTTGCTCCAACGCACGCCCAAATTTAACGGCCTGCTCCAAGTTGAAATTACCAACCGGGTCTGACATCAGACTGAAGTCTGGGTCCGTACCTATCGCCTCGCGAACCAGGCGATGCGCCAGCAAGTCCTGCGTGAAGGATTTACCTGGCGTGTGCAACTTGTACCCCTTAAAACCGGCAGCGCGGGCTGCTACGGCCTCCAGAGCGTAGTCTTGCACGTCCGGTAAGACCATCGAGGACACGTAGGTAGGCAGCGATGACCGCGCGGCGCCCAGATATTGGTAAAGCGGCTGGTTGGCTGCCAAAGCGCCCAATAACCACAGGCAAACGTCAAATGGGCCATAGGCGTAAATGGGTTGATGTGCCCACCAGCGATCTGCAACGCGGAAGTCGTGCCACAAGCGCTCCCGCTCCATGGGGTCTCGCCCCATAAAAAACGGCCGCAGCACATCGGCAGCTTGGTGCGCCGCACCCATGGCAGATCGGCCCGCAAATCCAAACATGGAGGCAGAAAGACCCGTGTCGGTTTTGAGGGTGATGACCAGAAAATCAAAGCCTCGAAAGTTACCGCCACGTAATGCAGACGCAGGAAACCGGTCCGCAGATCGGTGACAGGCGCGAATATCGACCGCTGTTATTTTCATGTGTTGAACAGCGCATTAGGCAGCCACAGCGAAAATCCCGGGACAGCGCTGAGCAGGACCAGCAAACCGCACATGGCCAGCAGGAAAGGCATCACTTCTATCGCGTAATCCCGCATGGGTACCTTGAGCACACGCGACGCGATGTACATCATGCCGCCAACTGGTGGCGTAACACCGGCGATGGTGAGATTAGCCACCATGACGATGCCAAAGTGAACCGGATCAATGCCGGCCTTCTGAATCACAGGCAACAGTACTGGGGTCAGGATGATGAGCGCAGAAGAGCCTTCGATCGCTGTACCAATAATAATCAGCAACGCGTTGATAGTGAGCAACAGCATGAACGGATCCCAATGTCCGGTCAGTCCGGCGGCAAGCTTCTGCGGAACCTGCTCCCAGGCCAGGTAAAAGCCAAAGGCAGAGGCAGCACAAATCATGATCATCACCGCACCCGTGTCCAGCACAGCCTCTTGAATGATGGCGGGCAAACGCTTCCAGGAAAAGGCCCGGTAAACCACCATCCCGATGAACAGGGTGTAAACCACGATCACCGCACCCGATTCTGTGGTGGTAAAAATGCCGTAGCGGGTGCCCATGAGGATCACAATCGGGATCGAGATCGCCCAAAGCCCGTCCATCAATGCCTTTCGAACCTCGGCGCCAGAAGCGCGGGTCGTTCGTTGCGGCGCATAACCGCGGCGTACAGACACAAAATAGGTTGTGATCATCAGTGCCGCCGCCAGCATCAGGCCGGGTACAACGCCCGCAGCAAACAGTCGTCCGACCGAGGTATCGGTCAGATAACCATAGATGATGAGCCCGATCGAGGGGGGAATCAACGCAGCGATGATGGATGAGCATGACGTGATGACCGCCGCGAAAGCACGCGAGTAGCCACGCTCGGTCATTTGTATGCCCACTGTTTTCGACAAAATAGCGGCATCGGCATTGGACGAGGCTGTCAAGCCCCCGAGCATGGTGGCCAGCACAATGCACATTTGCGCTAACGCGCCCGTCATGTGTCCGACCAGAACCTCTGCCACATCCAACAGACGGCGGGTAATTCCGGCCGCATTCATGATGCCGCCAGCGAGCACAAAGAAAGGCATCGCCAGCAGTGAGATCGACTGAGTTCCCTCGACCATTTCCTGCGAGAAGGTCGATAAGGGCACATCCTGGCGGTTCAAGATGAAAAACAGCAGGGCCGGGATAGCCATGGCCCAGGTGATGGGCGTCCGCAGGGCAAACAACACGAACATCAGGAGAAAGGGCAACCAAGCATTAAAGGCGTTCATGGAGTTCATGTGATATTTGCCTCATAAACCGGCTCAGAGCCATCTGCCGGACTAAGCCAAGCCTCCACATGACGCAGTAACATCATCAAGCAGGCGAGGCTGAGCGGCAAATGGATGACTGACCGCGGCAGATTCAACGCAATAGTGACCGACTTGTGAGCATCCACTGCATGCACCGCAAAGAAGACCGTCAGTGCCGCAAAGAAGCCGGCAATCAACCAAAAATTAAAGACCGCCACCACGCGCTGCCAACGTGGTGAAAACATCACGACCAATACATCTACATCCGAGTGCATTCGGTAGCGCACGCCTGCCGCGGCGGCAAAAAACACCAGCCAAGCAAAACCGATGGTGGCGACCTCGTAACTCCAGGGCGCCGGCTGAGCCAACAAATAGCGGGTCAGAACGCCCCACAACACCGACCCGACGACAACCACCAAAGCGGTCCCGGCGATAGCGTCTTCAATCGGCGCCTGTCGCAGGCGCCGCAGGAGACCTGTTTCCGTCGTCTTCATACGATGCTCGCGTGTTGTGGGTGGCTCATCAGTTGCCCGCCATTGCGGCGCGCGCTTTATCGACAAAGCCGGGGGTCACTCCAGGCAGACTTTGATAGACGCCGGCGCTGGCCTTCTGGAACGCGGGCACATCCACGTCAGCAATCACCTGCACGCCGAGGGCACGCAGTTGGTCAGCGAATTTCTCATCTTCAGCAACTGTGGCCTTGGTCAGGTTTTCAGCGGACTTACGACCTTCCTCCATCAAAATTTGCTGCAAGTCAGCTGGCAATCCCTTGTAGAAGTTCGAACTGGTCACCCAGGTGGTGTACATGATTTGGTGATTGGTGCGCGAAATGACTTTGCGTACTTCGTGCAACTTGGAGCCCCAGATCGTGCCAAATGGTGATTCGGCACCATTCACGACATTGGACTGCAACGCGTTGTAAAGCTCGGCAAAAGGGATCTCGGTAGGTCGGGCGCCAAAAGACTTGAAAGTCTCAACCATGATGGGTGACGGTGGAACCCGCATCGTCATGCCTTTTAGGTCGTCAGGTTTTCTGATTGGACGATCTGCCAACATATGGCGCGCGCCAAACAGGCCGTCGGCCATGATCACCTTGATGCCCTTTTGCTCCAAGCGGTCGGACACGTCTTTGAATACTGGCGAACGGAACAGCTTGCTGGCCTGGTCCATGCTGCCAAAGATATAAGGACCTGCCAAGACGCCGGCATCTGGGACAAACTGACCCATCTGCCCATAGTCGGTCATATTCATGATGTTGGCGCCTGAGCTGATCATCTCATTGACCTTCTTTTGTGCCCCCAACTGCTCACCCGGAAAGAGCTGGAGCTCCATCCGGCCTTTGGACCGCTCCTTCACCCGCTTAGCGAAGGCCTCCATCTCCTTGTAGGAGGCCTCCTGCATACTTGCTACCGATGTGGCAAAACGCAGCTTGAACTCCTGCGCCACGGCGGTGTTCGCCATGGCGCTGAGCATCACGGCAATCACCGTAGCGCCTGCGCGCAGCATATTCCTAGGGGCTTGCTTTTTCATCTGACTGACTCCTGGTTGGTGGGGAAAATCTGGATTGCTTTCAAACACGGTTCGGCTGAAAAGGCTTTGGGGGTGAGCGGTATTTGACAGTCTGGAGGTGCTCGCAATACAACACCAGCTCGCCATCGTTCTTGAACACCTCGTAGCTTGAACGGCACAGACCCATCTGCTCGTTTTTCGAGCCTTTGGCAAGATCGGTCTTGATGGTGTAAAGCGTATCGCCAATAAAAACAGGTCCAATAAACCTGAGCCGGTCATAGCCATAGCTGAAGGCATTGCGGCAATTTGTCGCCACCAAACCCAGTCCCACGCTAAACACCATGGCACCGGCAACCAGCCGGCGTCCAAAAATACCCTGTTCACGCGCAAAAGGTTCGTCCGCCACATAGGGGTGCATATCCAACACGAGTGCATTGAACTGCATGCTTTCTCCCTCGCTGAGAGTGCGACTGATGGAGCGGATCTGGGTACCCGGTACGATGTCTTCCCAATACCAGTCCTCAGCATTCCAGATACGAATGTCCTGATGGCGCTCCTTTGGCGTTTTTTGCGGATCCATCTTTTCCATAAATTAGGTTCAGTTCGGTTGCAGATAGGTGCGCTCAACCCAGTCGTTGTGCTCGCCGACCTTGGGTGAGCCCAGCACTGATTCAGACCGGGCGCCATCGATCCGGATCGGGCATCGCGTGGTTCGCACACTAGCGCCATTGGCACGTACAACGTCTTGCAGCATGTCAAGCACTTTGAAGCCCTCATGCGCCAGTAGTTCAGGCCAAGTCATGACCGGTGCGCACCAATAGTCAACCGGGACCAGTCGGTCCATCCAGTACTGCGTGGATTGATGCACCAAATGGTCAGCCAGAATTCTCTTGATGACGTCGCGGTCCGCAAACCAACGGTCTTGTGCGAAATACGGCGTCAAGGCCGGGCAGTCCAATGCCCCCGCAAGCTTATCAAGACGCCCCATTGCCAATGCCAGATGGCCATCAAGCGTGGCATAAATGCCATAGGGCGCGCCCAGATAGGCATGGGCACCATTCACGTCTGATCGTTGTGGCAACTTACCGCCGTCATTCAGGTGTGTGGTCAGCACTTCAAATTGGAAATCGAGCGCAGACTCCAACAAGCTGACCTCCACACGGCCACCTTTGCCGCTTACGGACCGGCGGACCAGACAGGCTAGCAGGCCTTGTACCAGATGGGCGCCTGTCAAGATATCTGCCAGCGCAAGCCCGATGGGCACCGGGCCTTGAGAGGCGTCACCGGTCAGCCAAACCAAGCCACTGCGACTTTGCGCCAACAGGTCCTGGCCAGGCAACTCGACCCATGGGCCAATACGGCCATAGCCCGTAACGCTGCCGTAGACCAGCCGCGGATTGATTTGTCGTACGGCCTCGTAATCGAGCCCTATCCGCTCCATCACACCAGGGCGAAAATTTTCGATCATGACATCGGCACGGGCGATGAGTTGGCGCACTTTATCCAAATCAGCGGGGTCTTTCAGGTCTGCCGCGTAGGATCGCTTGTTGCGATTGATGGTGTGAAACAGTGTGCTGTCACCATCAATTTCAAGGTCAGAGATGTAGAGCTGCCTGCACAGATCACCGTCCACCGGTCGCTCCACTTTGATGACTGTGGCACCCATGTCGGCAAAACGCAGTGCGGCACTTGGGCCAGCGAGAAACTGGCTGAAATCCAGCACAAGCAACCCATGGAGGGGCAGTGCGTCGCTCATGGTGTGGCTCCAGACACTAGCCGATGGCGCTCATCAATGCGCCCCGCACGGTAATGGCCATCGAGTCGATTCAACTCAGCCAGCGTCTCAGCCACCGTGCGATTGCCATGCAGAAACTGGGAGATTACCTCGGGCGCACGCTCCTGAAACTCAATGTACCCAGCGTAGCGGGGCCGTAGATAAGCGTCGTCAAGGGTTGTCAGTGTGTCTACAAAAAAATTGTCCGTGATGCGGTTGTTTTCAGCATCCAGCCAGGCCTGTCGATGCCCGGGTTGACCGCCCTGTGCGGTGTACAGGCCCCGCTGGGTTTCGGCGCTGGCCACAAAGCGCGCGTAGTCCACTGCCTGCGGCAATGCCTGGCAGCGGGCAGAGATGGCCAAACCCGCGCCCCCCAGGGTAGATGTCAAGGTCTTGCCGTTACGGCTGACCAGGCCCCCGAATTTCAGGGGCTGCGCCACATAGGAGGCACGAGCGTAATTGGAATAGCCATAAGCAAACGGGCTGTAGCCAAATCGGTCGGTACTGGTCAGGAGCTCGTAGGTGGCAATCGGATTGCGCGTCAAGCAAGCAGGGCCGCATGCGTCTGTCAGGGCCTTGAGCGCCAACAACGCGCGTGCACCCACCTCCTGCTCTACGATGCGATCCCCATGCAGAAATGGCTCCTGACCCTCATTGATGCAGAGCGCGTACCATTGCATGAGGGAGTCAATTTTCAAGCCGGCAAGCGCCACTAACCCGCCTCGGGCGAGGTCCATCAGTTCGTCCCAGGTGTGCGGTACGCCGCACCCATGGCGCGCAAGCACATCCAGACGCGCTGCAGAGACAGGGGTAGCGGCGTCGGTGGCCAAGGTCCATTGATGCCCGCCCATGGCGTAGCTGATGTGCGACGCTCCCACACTATTAGTGGCTTGATCGGCCAGAAAATCTGCGCTCAAGTGCTCGTCGAGGGGAACAAACAGGCCGCGAGTCGCGGCCTCGCCACTCGATGGATGGTCTACCACCAGCAAGTCATAACGCTGCGACAACATCTCTACGGACTGGTCTGCAAAGTCTTGCAGTGAGCGCAGCTCCCACACGATACGCACATCCGGGTGCAACTCTGCATAACGCTGGGCTGTCGCCACCATAGGCAAAAAGCCCCGCGTGTGGCCCCATGTGATGCCGCGCAGTACGGTAGGCAGCGTCATGACGGGACGCCAACTCGGACTAGACCGGCAACTGTTCGATCAATGTTCGCACCCATAAACGCAACCTCCTGAATGAGCCAATCTTATTATGGATAAAAATATATTGCATAGGGGGAAACCCGACTCGAGCAAACTCTTGATCAGATGACTTTTCAAGGGTTTTTATATCATATAGGCATCGATTTGGCGCATATTTTTATGTCTTGTAAAATAAGTTTTTGTATTTGATATGGCTTGACTTTCAACCCGTCAATTCACCAATGCAGTTCGAGCCATTCACAATCGTGTGTTGTGTGGTCACGATGGGCTATGCTGTGTCTTAAGCCTTACGCCTTAAACATTCTTTTAAAAACGAAACCCCCGCATGAGCCTGCTTTTCTCCCCCCTGCACCTACCCTCGCCTCGCGGCGGCCTGACCCTGCCCAACCGTATCGTGGTGGCCCCCATGTGCCAATACGCGGCTCAAGATGGCGCCGCGACCGACTGGCACCTGATGCACTGGGGCAACCTGCTCAATAGCGGCGCCGGCCTGTTCACCATTGAGGCCACGGCCGTGCTGCCTGAAGGCCGCATCACGCCCGCCTGCCTGGGGCTTTGGGACGAGCGTACCGAAGCCGCGCTGGCCGACACCCTGCAGCGGGCGCGTCGTCTGGCGCCGCCCACACCCATCTGCATCCAGCTGGCGCACGCCGGCCGAAAGGCCTCCAGCGCCGTACCGTGGCAGGGTGGGCAGTTGCTTAGCCCGGCCCAGGGTGGTTGGCAAACCGCTGGCCCGTCGGCGCTGCCGCAACTGCCCAGCGAGCCACCACCGACCGAGCTAAGCCTTGAGGGCATGGCCAACATCCGCAGGGCGTTTGTGACCGCAGCCCAGCGCTCAGCGGCCATGGGCATCGAGGCGATCGAACTGCACGGCGCCCACGGCTACCTGCTGCACGAGTTCATGTCACCCATTGCCAACCAGCGCAACGATGCCTACGGCGGCAGTTTTGAGAACCGCATCCGTTTTCCGCTGGAACTGTTTACCGCCGTACGCCAGGCTTTTGACGGCGTGCTCGGCATCCGCATCTCTGCCTCAGACTGGATTGAAGGCGGCTGGGACCTGACACAGAGCAGCGAGTTGGCACAGCGCCTGAAAGCCGCGGGTTGCGACTTCATCCACGTGTCATCGGGTGGCGTGTCGCCGCAACAAAAAATTGCGCTCGGCGCTGGCTACCAGGTGCCGTTTGCCCGTGCCATCCGCCAAAACAGTGGCATGGTGACCACAGCGGTTGGGATGATTACCGAGGCCGCACAGGCTGAGGCCATCCTGCAAGCCGGCGATGCGGACCTGATCGCGCTGGCGCGGGCCTTTTTGTACCAGCCACGCTGGGGCTGGCAGGCCGCCGCTGCGCTGGGCGGCACCGTGACGGCCACCTCGGCCTACTGGCGTTGCCTGCCGCGCGAGGCGCAGTCGGTGTTTGGCCAGGTGTCGGTCGGGGGGCGTTAAAAGACCCTGCGCAACCCTGACCGCGCCCGACCACGCACGACCGCACATTAGGGCTTGCGCTGCTCCAGCTTCAGGCCCACAGCCGTGCTGCGGCGAAAACCTTTCCAGTAGGTGTGGTCGCTTTTCAGCGTGCCATTCGCCTCGGCCGACCATTTGCCGTCTTGCGCGTTCTCGACCAAGTTCAGGTAACTGTCCATGGCAGCGTCGCCCTTGAGCTGCTTGGCCAGAAAGGCGGTAACAAAGTGCTGCGCAATATTGTTCATGCGCACGTTGTCCCACACCGCATCGGTGTAATGCTCGCCGCAGCCCCAGGAGCCATCGCCGCATTTGACCGTCTGCATTTCTTTGGGTGCGGGCTTGGGCGCGCCCGCATTGTGGCCGGCGTTTTCAAAAGTCAGCAGGTAGCGCGGCGCGTTAACGCTGCCCTCATAAATGTTGCGCACGCCTGGTGCATAGCCCGAGGTGCTGTCCACGCTGCCGGCCACAAAAAACACCGGGGTCTTGATGCCGGCCAGACCGGCGGCGTCCCAAAAGCCGGCGTTCCAGCCCCAGGGCGCAAAGGCCACCGCCGCCTTGACGCGCGGGTCCACGGACGCGGCATGGGCTGGGTTGCCAGCCTGACGCACGGCCAGGGCCCCATTGGGCGTGCCCCAGCTAAAGCCCACGCTGGCCGCGGTAAAGCCGCCACCAATGGTGTTGACCACGCCGTAGCCGCCCATCGAGTAACCGATCAAGCCAGTGTTGTCGGCGTTGACCATGCCTTTGAGGGTGCCGGATGGGTCACTGGCACCCAGCCGCGCCATCTCGTTGAGCACAAACAGCTGATCCAGCGGCCGGTTGAGCAGGGTGCTGCCAAAGGCAGTCTGGTTGTCGTAGGTGCTGTCGGTGTGGTCAATGGATGCCACCACATAGCCCTTGCTGGCCAGGTTTTCACCCAAGTGGCTCAGTAAAAAGCGGTTGCCCGGGTAGCCGTGCGAGATGATCAGCAGCGGGTAGGGGCCGGTGCTGGCATCGGGCTGGGCCTCACGCACGGCGCGGCCGGTTAGCGTCACCTCGGTCTTGCCGTCGCGCGGCAGCACCTTGTACTGGCCGGCCGGCGCCTGGCCTGCCGCCAGCTTGGCGGGGTACCAGACCTCTACCGTCAGCGGCCGGTCATAGGTGGGCATGGGTTCGCCGGCTTTGAACTTGACGATGTCCTGCTGCCCAGGGTTGACCAGTTTGAGGGTTTTGACACCCACATCCAGCTTGCCGTAAGGCGCCAACTCGGGCGCGTCGGAGCGGATGGTGTCGATGCGG
>Ga0114974_10001606_pt1 | contig 17807 bp, 13 predicted proteins | sample S_130206_EF_Meta_FD_87318 | JGI IMG/M metagenome (GOLD analysis project Ga0114974, IMG submission 87318) | Freshwater microbial communities from Lake Simoncouche, Canada to study carbon cycling - S_130206_EF_MetaG | ecosystem: Environmental > Aquatic > Freshwater > Lake | place: Lake... | reverse complement strand
CTGTAAATTACGAGTTACTATATCCGCGCTAACAAATAAGGGTTGTAATGGATTCATGTTCCTATATATCTTCATTTTATTTTTTGTTTATTCCTCGTCAAATTGGACGTCTTCCGCGGCAACACCTCCTTCACCTTGTTCCTCCGCGGGGGGCTTCATCGCTGTAAATACGCGCTTCTTGTGCTTAATATTTCCTAATTTGAATGTTCGTACGTACTCTTCGAGAGAAATACGCATGTCGTCATCTGTACGAATACCTTCTTGTAACTGCGCCGATACAAAGTCCAACGGTATCTTTAAAATCGACGTTTCATCATCGGCTTTTATTTCAATCAATCCGAAACGTGAAGGGATATCCTGCGATATTTGAAACGGCTGAATGAAGTAATAACTCTCGGTCAGTTCATCTCCATACAAAACCATATAATTCTTGCCATTCTCGCTTAATAGCGTCTGAGATACAAATACTATCGGGACCTTGAAATACAAAGAAAGTACCCATACATCGAAGTTGGTTAAAAAGTAGTTTTCACTTTGGATGATTTGCGATAATGTGGCGCGTCCCTCATTAATAATGTCGGCATACTGTTTCATGCCATATCCATTCAGTATCATCGTGAGTTTCTTTTCTAAACCTAGTTCGGCCAATTTCATGTATTCAATTACAAGTATTTCCTTTATTTTCGAGATTGTTATGTCGCCGAGGTCATCTACGTGTTGGGTGCGACAATTATCACACATGAAATAGTTACACTGACGACACGCAAAGTCGGATTGTCCGATCCCAATATTTGTTCTACACTTTACGCATATTTCGGGCTCTGCTTGCGCGGAAATTGCGCCCACGCCGCCGCCGCCGCCGCCGCTTCGAACACACGCATGACCACTCGGGCATTTCGATGCGTTCTGTGCGACACTACGCAGTATCGTCAATATTATATCAAACGAACACTCCTTACTTTCATTCGAAAAAATGATTTCATACGTATTTACTTTCGGAAAGAATGTATTTCGCAGCTTGATGGTTACTTTACGTTTAGACACTTGCTGGCAAAAATCGAGAACGTGGTTGACCTCGTTGATGTGAAACGAATCTGGAATATGCGCGCCCTTCTTTACTGCTACTTCGCTTTCTTCGCGCGCCGCCGCACCTTTGGCGCCCGACTCGAGAGAAAGGTATCTGTCGGTATATTCTTTACGATATACTGGGTCATAATGTTGAACACCATGACTTCCAGCGGTACTCGGTGCGACTGTATAAAAGTTCGTCTGATGTATATACGGGTTGGCATCAGCCGGCTCCATATTTTCAAAGTATTCCTGCGTGATGAACGTCTCCAATAAGATGATTTCATTCTCTCGGAGATTGTATTTTATATCTTGAAACGAGAGATACTTCATCGGTTCAAACATAAACAATCTTACACGCTCGTAACGTATCATTTCATCCGCTAGCTTCCCGAAATATGCGACTTCATTATCGATATCTGGAAACATCAGGTTGCGCTGGGGCAGAAGTAATTTACATAGCCCCCCGAATTCTTTCAGACAGTAGCTCTTTTTCCCGCATGTTTCTGTATCACTTGCGATACACCCCGATATTTCGCCCACCATTTTTAATGTCTCTCTCCTATATCGAATAAAGGAGATGTGTTTCGCAAGCATTCGTTTCATATGCGCGATAATTTGCGAGAGTTTGTTGGTATAAATCACGAACGGTGATGCGATAACTTTCTCAATATCATCCTTCGCAGCTTTGTTATCTGGTCGGTTCAATACATTACGCGCTGTGTTTCGAAACACGTTATAAAAGTTCGTTTCTAGGCGGATATTGCGGACATATCTCTCGCGCGTCTTATCCGCCATTTCCGCAGTTGGTGTAGTTGCGACGACTTCATCCGCGATTAGATGGTTGCTTTCGGTGATTGTCGGTAATTCATCATTCTGGTTCAGTTGTGGGTCGCGCTCTACATTCACTTGAATGAACTGGTTTGTTTCCGTGATAACGCCGACAATAAGACCGTCTTCTACAACTTTTACTCTCGGATTACAAAATATATCTTTTTTCGTCGTTTTCTTGACGTGCTGATAAACCTCTTTGAGAAAATCAACGGTTTCATGATAACTCAATTGCCAGAGACTGTCATCATTCATGATAACTATTGGGGGTGGGGGGATCGTAACATCGCTCCCGCTGCCAGTAAGCGGCGCAGAAACAGCCGTCGGTATTACGCCCCTCCAGAATTTACGGTCATATTGTTTTCCTTGAAGAGTAGGTGGAACATTCCGGATTACCTTTGCGATGGTTTGAGAGATTTGTAGTCCCACGACCTTGCCGTTGAAATTCATCACCTGCGACTCGATTTGAAACCCCGCATCTCTCACCGTCTTTGCGACGATTGTCGCCGGTTGACCCATCTTATACTTATATTCGCGAGGTTGGCTCGCGTGAAGACGGCAGTATGAAAAATAAACGTCGCGAACGGTTTCAATCACGTGCTTGATTTTAGGCATTAGTGTCTTGCTTTTTAGCGCAAACCGGCCTAACACGCTGAATTTCCCGTTGGATTTACTTTCAAACAGGTAAATCGGCTCGTAATAGACATCGCGTTTCATCATAATGATGGTTTTACGATTAATGTCGAATACTTCGCCTGAATACGCGGTTGTCGGACAAATCACTTGAACGTTGTTTGTGATATCGTCATCAGGAATATGAAGTAGGATGATATTATTGCCATGTTTGAAGAGCTTTTCGTTAGGTCGAGAGATGATATCCCATAAGTAGGTATGGTCGATAATAGAGCTGTCATCGTCGAGGTAGGCGACGAAGTTTTCATACGCATTACATATCCTCATGAAGGATTGCTTGGGGAGTGTTCGAGAGATTGCCGACTCCGCGTATTTTTGCGATAAATCAGACTCCAATAGTTCTTTACTCGGATTATAGAATGAATCAACCAGTGTACCATTCTGTAGAGTTATAAAAAGGTCAATGTCGAGAGATTGGATGATAAGCGAACGCATCTCTCGGATGGTTGGTATATAATCTACGGGCCTTCTCATCGCCGGATGAATGGCGGTGGATTCTGTTGCGCGTGGGGTAGCTGCTCCCGCTCCCGCGCGTGGGGTAGCCGCTGATGCCGTCGCACGGGGGGTCATAACCACCGGTGTTTCATCTTCATCTGAATAATACGCTTCTGGGTCGGATGATACCGCTACACCTCCCATTACGGTAGCCGATGACGCAGCGTTCGACATAATAGAAGAGTCTTGTTCTACGATCCTTGTCATTTTCATTGTGTCCTTTTGTATTTTATCTGTAACGTTTTTCAATATCTGGCTCTTTACATTCATTGACGTCATTGGCGGCAATTCCAATCCTCCGGCCGACGCGATAGAACCCGTAGCCGGAAGTGCCAGCGGCGCGGACTCAAACACCCGCGGCATATTCGTTACAGTTGCCGATGTTTTTTCAACACCGGTACTCTCTTTATAATAATACGCAATTGCCGATACAAAGGATTGACGGTCATTCGTTTCAACACCGCGTCGTATTAAACAAGGCGTATCCTTTTTTATAGACGCATTTTTAAGACTTACTTGATAATTCCGGTTATCTGTGAATAAAAACTTCTGAAGTTGCATCGGTAAATACCCAAGGCGATTATTTTCTAGCGGAAATTTATCTGAGCTTAATATGCGCTCGTCTTTCATTTCGTTTAATTTTACTGGTTCGGGGACGGTGGTGGCGGCGGCGGCCGCGGGAGTGGAAGGCGCCATCATCGCATTCGCAGTCATTTCTTCTTCGGCCGCCGTCGTCGCCTTGGTCTTGGTTAGCATCTGAACCGATTCGAACTTCTTGGACTCACATTCCTGACGACGCGCGGTCTGGGATGGTTTATCCCATTGTGCGAAACAACACGGAACACACAACCCTTTTGGATGCGCGTCCTTCTTTAAAAACCCCGGATAATGTTGCTTATAATTACCTTTTTCATCGACATGATACTTGTCATCGGTGAATTCGAATATATTGGCGCCAGCCGGTATTTTTTTGGCCTTTTGTGGAATAATCGCGCCATATTTACCCGATTTTACTTCTTCTTCGGTTAAACTCGTATTATGTTTCAAACTCCAATACCGCGGACAAATATAATGATACTGTTTGCTTGCGTCAGAACCGTACGTTATACTCTGTGAGTATGAGCCCGGATGCTCTCTATCGATTTCCGCCTTTTCTTCATTCGTTAAAATAACTGGCTGCCGACGCACATTCCATGGACAACTGCGCGAGTAAGCGTTGAATTTGCCAACATCTTCATTCAGATGAATAACTGGGTCGCGTTCTTGGATGCGCTTTGAAAAGGGGTTCGGATTTGCCAACTCCATTCCGGTGATATCTGAGAGGTCTTCTTCTTCTTTTCCTTCTGCGCGTTCAGATGACGGATGAGGAGCAGCGGCAGCTCCACCTGCGCCGCCTCCTTGCGCACTACTCGGCGCACTATCGCCACCATCATACTCATCATCGTCATCTCCCTGTAGTAAATCAAACAAGTCTGGTTCTTCCTCTTTTTCGCCCTCATCTACTTCAAATCCAAATACGGCGGGAGCCGACGCGGCAGTGGACGCGGCAGTGGACGCGGCAGTAGTCGCCGGACGTTTTACAACAGGAACAATTTCAGCCATCAATTCTATCGGTTCTTCTTTATCAGATGGATGAATATCATCGAGTACCGCGTGCGGGCGAACATTCGTTGTAAAGCTATCGATGGTTGATGCTGAAATGCCAGTGGCGGCGGCGGCGGCGGCGGCGGCGGCAGCTAGCTTTGAATCCGAGCCCATCGCCGTGACACTCGATTTTGGTTCCACAAATGTATTATTCGAACACAATTCGGATATTTTCTCGTAAGGAATATCTGTAGTCGATGGATTTTGATAGATGCGAATAATAGAGTCTATATACGCGTGTAATGGCGTTAAAAACAGCATATTGTTGATATTCGTGATTTCTATCGTAATAACATTATTGAACGCACCCTTTGTTATTTTGGTGAGAAATCCGGGGTTGTTTTTAATACGAATATTCCCACCACGAAATCTCGAAAATTGTTGGGTTTGTAATGACGAGAGAATCGCAGACAACTTTCCGCGCGCATCTTGCTCCGAGAGCATATAATTATCTCTCAACCCTTCAATAATATCCCGATCGCTTTGTCGCTTATTCATCATTTCGATGATATAAGCATCCTGACTGGACATATCATTATAGTTACTTACACGCTTGTAACGGAGTACGATGCCTTTCTTCAAGCTACCTTCTACCTCGTTAAACGCGCTGGAAATACATTTAATCATCTGTTTTATTTCGATATTGCGCGTGATTGGCATTTGCGCGAAATATTCAATATTAATGAGCTCGATTTGCGGATGATGTAACTTGGTAAATAGGTTCATTTGAAATCCGCCCTGTTCAACATGCTCTTTGATTACGCGAAGAACCGGATTTACGGTGGCCATGAGAATGTCTTCGATTTCTTTCGTCGTAAATGAAAATTTCACGAATAATTTCACATAAATAGAACCGTCGGGGTAAAATTCGCAGAGAACGGGTATCGGCAAATGTGTGGCTTTATGGTCGGGGATCTCTGGATTCGAATAGATGTAGTTGATGTAAATCGCGACACTCTTTTTTCGCGAGGTTGTTTTGATGAGACGAAATATGTCGGCCTTCGGAAGATATGGGATTTTACGTCCGCTGCGACTTACGCCAGATATAAAGAGCTTGTAGATATTATCGCGTTTCTTGCCCGGATTATGCTTGATATACGGGATTGAGTCCGAGCAGTGTATTAGCTTGAACACCGCGTCGAGTGATTGATTGTATGGCGTTTCTGGATGTATCATTAACTCGACGCCGCGAATACCATCATCAAGATAGTTATGCTCAGATGTTCGTCTCTCGTAAATGTCATATAGAAGTTTGATATTTGCGGTCTGTCGCATAAATCTCTCGTTCAGTATCTTTTTATCCGCCTCGAACAGTTTCGCTTTGTGAAGTAATAATGTATTATGGGAGTGTATTGTCGTAAGGTCGATTTCTCCGGATGCTTCGGCCGACCCTTTTTCTACGGCGGTTCGAGGAGTATCGTCTCGGTAGGCGGTGAGATAAGGAAAGTATAATGAAATCATATATGATTCATAAATCGGTTTCCCGAAACCTGTAGCGGCGGCGGCAGCCATGTTGGCTTCCGTCGTCGCATAAACCAACACATCCTCGGCGGTCATCAGATAAATTGTATTATCAATAAACATACCATAATCGAGTAATACCATCTTATTGGTCGTATTCACGATTTCACCAGCGTGTATTTCTAAAAAGGGGTCGGCGCTTATCGCGTCAAATGGATTTACCGCATAAGGGTATTCATATGCCGACGCAATATTCAATTCTTGACCCAACGCAATATTTATAATACGGGGATGCTCTTCTAATTTAAGATTCGCGATATTCGTATAGGTGTAGTTTTCGCCGGTTGGCGCGCCAAGTGAAAGGGGCGACGATCTCTCGCCCGCGCCCCCTCCCGCCTCTTTCGTATGATTGTCGATATTCGACAAATAATTTTGAACCCGAACAGGCGTGAGTTCGAGTTTTCCGCTTGATGTGATTTGATCATACGCTAATTGTGTGGTGATACGTTTTGCTTGCTTACAGAATAAATATAACTCCGCATACGATACGCCAACCTTATCACGCGTTAGATACAAGAATTTCTTTTTAATTGTCTCAATCGAGTCATCTGGATAAATTCTCTCGGGAAGAAAGACCACGTTCATATTATTTTCTTGGATTACGCGTAATTCGTATTCACTAAATATGTTCTGGAAATGCGGGTTAGTTGGCTCTTGTACAAACACGTCGTTAATATTTACGATTCGTCCCTCGTCTGAGTTAAATTCCACATTTCCGTAAAATACGTACAATACATTGTATTCCGGCGTTAATGCCGCGACATCCGCCTTTGATGCCGCATCTTCATCTGTCGAACGAATATGACATATTTTATAGATGGGAATCTCCGGCGTCCGGTTTTCCATTTTCCGTGTCTTACTATTATATGAATATATACTTTATTATGAAATTATGTATAATAAAGAATAAACGCGTATTACATATACGAATATTCGATGGCGGCTTCTCCTGAATTCAAATTGATTGTCGCATTGTGCCGTGGCGGTGGTATCGGGTTAGATGGAACGCTGCCATGGCCTAAACTGGAAAGAGATCTCCGGTTCTTCTCTCAGATGACACGTTCGTCAGTGTTTCCTTATAATAGCGCGGTAGTTATGGGGCGAAAGACGTGGGAAAGTATTCCGGTGAATGTCAAGCCTCTGCCATTTCGCGAAAATATTGTCGTGTCGGCGATGTTTGATTTTGATACGGAGGAACATAAACCCGGTGTTACATTCATTAAAACACTGGCGGATGTACATAAATACGCGGAGAATTTTGACGTAGTTTGGTTTATTGGCGGGGCGTCGATATACGAGCAAGTTCTTACCCCGATAACCTCGGCGGGTGAGATGCTATTTCCAATTAATGATATATTGATTACATTCGTGGATGAGAGTTATGAACACGACGCCGCGTTTCCTTTGATGTTTCAATACAAGTCGATTGAAGAATGGCAGTCTCTCCGAAACAACCCGACGAACCGCGCGATTTGGTGCTGGACGGGGGGCGATGACATACCGGAGTTTGTGTCTTTCTTCGCGGAAGGCTCGCGGAGTAATCATGTGTATCGCATAATGGATGCCGACCGAGATTTTGTAGCGAGTATTACACGGCCTGCGGATATTAGAGCGATACAGGAAAGACGGTCGCCGAACACTATATTCTTACACGCGCGTTTGGTCGCGCACCACCAGTAACCGGACGGGGAGGGATGGGGGTCATACCGATCATCGCGCCTGCTGCGACCCCCACCCACGTCCGACCAGTGTCCCACTCGACCCCCACCCGCCCCCGACCGGTGGCACGCGGCCGAACGCGCTAGTTGTCATAATGGGGGTTGTCGTTAATCGTCATTCCGCAATATTCTTTCGGCCGTAGTTTATAGTCCTCTGGGGTATACACCTTGATTTTCTGCGCTTCGTCGATGAGAAACCGGAAATTGTTCCAGAACTCGTCCTTGTGACCGACACTCTCCGACATAATATGACTCAATTCATGAAGCGCCACGAATGTCAGTGTATTTTCGTCGATGAGCTTATTCCCCTTCTTCGTCGTATTCACGCAAAATGCGAGCTTCTCGCCCTTGTTCTCGCTATACGCAGTGTATTCACTGGTGGGGAGCGTCTCGCTTATTTTTTCAGGGCGGAAGTTTTTGACTAAACGTTTGACATTATCGCGGTCGGGGTAAGTATCGCCCATATGTTTCACGACCTTTTTCATTTTCTGGGTTACGGTCGCAAGGAGATCGGCGGCGAGTTCCAGCTTCGCGCGTTCGCGGACGCAGTATTTATTTCCATCCACTTTCGAAACGATACACTTCAATTGAAACGCGTCGGATTCTTGGTAGATTTTTAAGCAAATGATGATAATGAATATAATGATGATGTAACCGAAAACACTGGTTTTAAACATTTCGTTATATAAATATGGTTTATATATTTACATAACAAGAGATTTTGTGTAAATAAATTACTGAATATGTGGTGAATCTTGCCATACTATTTATCAACGTCGGCGTCTTGTCTGTTTTTTTCTACGCATATGGCGTTGGCGTGTGTATTTTCGTTTCTGTGTTTTCCGATATCGTTTTTGTTTGTTTTTGCGGGTGCCTCCTCCTCTTCCTTCGGACATACCATTTTCCTGTTGCGGTGTGCCACGTATACTTCTCATTGCGGATTGATCCGCTCGTATGCTTCTGTGCGCGATTGGAACAACACCCGATGGGTTGTATTCTTCCCACGGGACATGAACTACCTGTGGTTGTTCTTCATTCATAGTATCAGGGACGCCTCTGGATGCGAATGCTTGTCCCCATAGTGGGGCTGGTCCGCCCCCATATGCGTCTGCTCCACCATCCGATGCGAGTGCTTGTCCCCATAGTGGGGCTGGTCCGCCACCATATGCGAATGGATCAAGCTGTGCGAGTGCTTGTTGTCCTCCAATAATATCCGTAGTTGGATCATATGGGGATATTATACTAGCTTGCAGTCCTTGACAAGAAGCATTAATTACAATACAAGATTCATACCCAAAACCTTGAAATAAAACTGATAGTTCTTGAAGTGTAAATGGGTTTCCATTGCAAACTCTCCGCAATATTTGACGCGCACCATACACGCCGTTATCTGGCGCATTATTAATATTTAGAATATCTTCATATGTAGGATTAGACATAAATGGTCCTTCAGAAATTCCATCCGTGTATATGGACGGTTCAAATATATTATATCCCTGTAAAACGTCTGTTATGAATGGAGTATTTTCATCAACAAGAGGTGTGACCGTCGTGTCTCTTACTAAAGAATAATCTTTATGATCGGGATTTGAAGTCCATACAATAAATAACCCCAAAACCGGAAAATATATAGTATCTTTTGCCGCCTCTCTTTTTCGTAGGCCACCTTCACTGTATTCTCGATATGTTTCGTAAGGGTTACGTTGTAAACTAAATTCGCGAATTTCAGGTGGGTTTCTATTCCATGTAGGTCTGGTTTGGTATATCACACTGCATCGTTTATTTAATGCTACTATTTCTCTGCCAGCTAAATCAACTACTTGTTTTAATGCTCTATCTCTAGATTTGAGTGTCTCTTGATTATTTATGTGTTTTCTGGAATTAAAAAACGCATTATATAATTTAGATGCATACAACGCATAGTTAGTTACAGGTTTACCGGCTTGGTATGTTCCGGGTATTAACGCTGAATATCCTTTCTCGAATCCATCGCCAATGATTGAATAAAAATCTATTGTAGCTTTGTATTTCGGTGAATGATGTCGCAGTTGTTTTTCCGGTGTATCAGTTACCATACCGTGAGTCATTAAGTATAATACGCATGTGTGTTTTTGTTCTAATAAGTCGGTTAATTCTGGAGACAGAGGTTCTTCACCTGTTGAATACGGGGTCATCAGAGGTGCTGCTGCCCCTCCCCCTCCTCCGGGTATTCCAAACATCTATTATATATATATATGTATATATATAACAGGATAGTTTCAGATTTTTGTGTAAATAATGCCTCGAGATGGTGGTCGTTGGGTGCCTGCTCCTTTCGTAGAATATCGATTGACTCACGATGAACTTGTTATAAAAGAAGATAACCTTACTATGCGAGAAGATGAATTATCTAGCGATAAACAACTAAAAGCTTTGAACTATCGCAATACTATAGCCAAGCGGAGTATTGAAATCTTAGAAGACCAAAATTTTTATGGAAAACAGCAAGAACCGACACCTATAGAAAACCTAACTCCCCAAAACATTGCGATCGTTAGTGAAAATGAGAATCATTTCCGAGAAATATATACCGCGTTCATAGATCAGTTGATTGACGATGGTGATGAAGGTGATGAAGGTAATCAAAGGCAAAAAAAAATTGGTGATATTATTAATAATCTTCGTAGAAGATTTATTAGATTACGAGAAGAGCAACTTACGACTGGTGGTAAAAAACGTTTATCCCTTTACCGAAAATCATATCGCCGTCGTCGCGGTGATCGCTCCACTAAAAAGCGCGGTACTCGGCGTAAGCTGAAGAGCCATCAACGCCGAGGTTCCTCTCGTCAGTATTGAATAGTAATCATCACAATATGACACAATCCAGTAACTTGTTTGTGTCATACTATTTTCAACGTCGGCGTCTTGTGTATCTTTTTCTATACTTCTTACGGAGTTTTCGTGAATATTTTAACTTTTGTCGTTTCTTACTACTAACCGTTAGACCACGACGACGAGTTTTACCAGCACTACCACCATGACGAGCACGGCCACTATCAACAGAGGGTGCGATCAAATCTTCAAGATCCCTTAAAAAATCATTAATATCACTATACCATTCAGGTCTTGACACAGGATTAGGCCCTCCTAACGCAACCATATCCTCAGAAAGTTCTTGTGTATCAACGTGTGGTGGCGGTACTTTCAGGAGTTCAGGTTCTGGGTTTATTTCAGGAGTAAAACATGACGGATCTGGAATATTGATTGTAGTACAATTAAGGCTTCGAAAAAAAAATATAATCTGTAGTAATGAGATTTTTTTATAGATAATCGCCGATTTTAATATATTTTTTAAAAGGTTCCTCATTATAATATTTTTTATTATACTTAATAATTCGGGGTCTCGAGTAGAAATAACATTACTAATAAATTGTTTAACAGCATCAATAACAGCCTGTTCGGCCTCATTTTTTATGAGTTCGGCTTCTTCAACTGCCTCTTCCAACTTAAGTTTCTCATCATTGAAAGGGCCTGTAGTAAATTCATTCCATTTTTGATCTGCGGCGGTTAATTGAATATTAAGTGCGTCGATATCTTTTTGGGTTGATCTAGTTACGATTTCGGCACGCATTTTATTTATTTGATCTTGAAGATCATCTGCAATATCGGCAAGACGTTTAAACTCAACCCTATCAACATCAACCGCTGAAGCCGCTTCCGCAGCATGTTCGGCTGTAGTTTTAATTTGAGGCACAAAAATAGCGAAAACATTGACCGATTGCTTTACGTGTTCTCGCAGTTTTTCAATTGTTCCTCTATCTAGTGTTTTGCGTCGAACATAGCCAGCACGTTCGCTATGATGATGATCATCGCGACCACGAGTTGAACCAGCAGCAGGACCATCATCCTCATCAAAACTATTTATTTCATCTTCATCCGCAGGATTATCTGCCAACAGATCACTAGAAAAAAACGAATAACAAAGTTGCTTGAATATAGTAATCGCAAATCTAACATCATGTATGTAATCTAACGTCTGTAAATCAATGCCTGTTAAATCCAAACTATCGATATAAGGCTTCCAACGATCAAGATAATTTCGTTTTGTTAATAAATTATATCTAACAAATTGCGCAGGGTCGGTAAGTCCATGTGAGTCTGGGTCTGGACGTAAATTTGTTAATGAGAATTCGCTAAGAAATTTAAATTGAGAACCGTGGGGTGGTGGTGAATCAACCGCCATAATATATAATCCAGGGAATGTCAATATCGTATTTTCTGACCGCACGCCATGTCTCCTAGGAGGATTACTACGTTCAACCGTACCTTTTATAACCTCTTCCGGACGACGCCACAAGTGCCGCGGGTCTGGAGTGAATATAAATTTTTTATTGTATTGTGGGTTATGTTCTATAATCGGAGGAGAAGATTTCACATATTCAATACCCGCGCTTTTTTCTATAATCATTATTTCTTCCAAAATATCTTGTAACATCATCAGGCTTGCTGTATTACCATTGAATTTTTGTCCTTTCAACATTTGAGGTATTAAACTAAGTATGATCTCTTCGGTTGATAACCTCTGTCCTATTCCATGACTCATAATTTCGGGTGTAAATAATGACGATTTGTCTGGTTGTGTGGCTTTAAATAGTGTTCCTACTTGCGCAACACACTGGCCGTGACCAGACATTTTAAGTATATTGACATCTACATTTCCAGCCTTATAATCATGTGGGTTAGATGATCTTGTAACGCCACTTTTAACCCAAGCGCCATGACCAGATGGGTATATAAAGGCGGTTATCCCGCCATTACCTTCGCGAGCAGCCATATTATATAATAAGCATATTATTACCCATTATATAATTTTACACCCTTCAAGATCTAAAACGCCGATTTTCTGAAAACCATAATTGTATTTTTACACCCTTGAAGATTTAAAATGGGACAAAACCCACTAAAAATCAACAAGGTTTGCCTATTTCAAGGCGTGTAAATTTTGATTTTACTGGTTCGTCTAAACCAGTTGAGGAATTCTTGCTTCTGGATAAATAATTCGGTCTTCCTTTATTATTTATCGCATTATAAGCAATCTTATAGATATTTGTTGCACCATTCACGTCTCTATTCCAATAACCGCATCCGTTTTTACAACAAATCAGTCCATGGACAATAACGTTTCCGCTTCTATATTTTTATATATTTATTTTTTTATTTATAATATAAACGCAATTACATGACCGTTATACTTGTTCATCTAAACAAGTTGTTAGGAAATATTGCTTCTGGATAAATTTGCGAACACTAATTTATCCACCGTTGTCCGAACACAAAATGCTCGGTGCGATATAACCCCAACAATAAACAGCACGACGAGAGATTTCCAGAATACGAAACCAAAGACGCGGGAAATTACATAAGCCACGACGATGGTTGCTGCGACATCCACCACGGCGATATCGAAGAATCGGTAGGAATGCGCGCCTTCTCTCGGACGACCGAATATATCTTTATAATGACAGAGGTCAATCCCGAAAATCTTCATTGTTGGCGCGTGGCTAGTATTATATATTCCGAGAGATATAATCGAGAGATTACAATTCACACTTCCAATTATGATCAGGCTTATGAATAAAATCCGGTGTATTCGTATAATCAACAGTAAGCTCTTCGCCAGCTGCGATGTCTCGCAGGGCAATAATCCACCATTCTCCGGTGGTTTTATCTGGAGTCGCCGAGAGATATGTATTAGGTAAAACCGCTGTCCTACCACCACCACCCACCGCGGCCTTACTTGGACAGTGATTGATTTTACCGCCGATAGGGGTGACAGTTTCATCCGCGTTTATAGCGACGAATAATCTATCGCCCTTTACGCGCGAGCGTTTCGTAAATAAACCGAGTCCTTGAATATGACTCTCGCCAATTGTAAAATCGGGGCTCATGAAGATACCGTGCTGATAATTTACCAAACTAGGAACGATTATGTGTTGAATAATGACGAGTGATAACACAATCACGACAAATAATAAAAGAAGTGTCGAGAGAATTGACATAATGGACCGTACTATATACTGTCGAGATATGTTACGTAAGATTGAAATGTATGTTACGTAAGATTGAAATGTATATATGATTATGATTGGGGGGCCGAACCCAACTCGAGAGGAGTGCGCATCAGGTCGGGAGCAAAGGTGCTCTGGTTCCAAGGACCAACGTTCAACTGAGGGTTGGCTGGCTCGGAACGCAACTGAAGGTTGGCATTCTTCATCGTATTACCGATGGTGTCGATACCCGTCAAGAAGGTCGCAGAAAGAAGGTTCTGGCCGAGGAGGTCGCCGCTGCCCGAGGGGTTCAAGCTGCCCCACTGGTTGTTGGTGTCACGGGGGAGAAGGTCAGAGGGATTGGCCACGGGGAGGTTCGCAGCGGCGGCACCACCAGTTTGTCCGGTCATCGCATCCACGCTAGTAAACCCAGTCGCGCCACTTCCTGCGACAGGAGCAACCTGCTGTCCAGCAGCGATTCCAGTGTTCATGCGTCCATTCGCATCACCCTGAAGGGGTTCGTAGGGGACAACGAACTTTTGGTCGGAATATGTATAAACGGCATATACCAGAACAATCGCACCTAAAATCACAAGAATGTGATTCGCACGAAGTGTTTTCTCTAAATCAGACAAAAAACTCATTCTTATAATTTAATTGTATATAAAATAAATGATAAAATAATGTATTCCTATCTCATTTATTACTGTCGTCGTCGGAACTATAATCATCTAAATCATCCAATAAGTACCTTGCCTTGATTTCTTTTGCTTCTAAATACGCGCGCATTGCGGCTCTTTTCATTTCATGAGCCTTGTGTTTGGCTACCTTGTACATTTCATAAAGGACGTCCTTATGTTTTTTTAAAGTAATGGCGGTTTTGGGTGGTGGCAGTTCCTCCTGAGTTGAAACACTTGGAGTATCAAACGTAGGTTCATTTACGTCAATTGTATCCGGTATATTCTTGAAATCAATATCCACTTCGGTGAATTCAAAATGTTTTAATTGAGGTTGGGGTGTAATATACTGCCGACTTTCATCCACTGATTCGTTTTCTTGTGGTTGTGACTCTTCATTCGTCGAAAGTAGTCCTAAATAATCAGTGGTTGGTTCTTCGATGGATTGATTTGTTGTTGGCGATGGGGTGGGGATAGGGGCGGTGGGGGCGGTAGTGGCGGGGGCGGTAGTGGCGGACACCGGATTTGCCACCGGCTTTTCCGCAGAAATAACACATGTTTCAAATAAAGGGACATCTGGAATGACCAATACCTGCCGCAACAGCAACTCTATCTGAAAATTGCGGGACGTGAATCTGATACCTTGAAATTCTATAATAGAAATGATTGTTTGCTCTGCCTTAATATAATCAACCGACGCTGCCCTTTTATTTTCATCAAATATCTTACATGAAAATGGCTGAATATGCGTAAAATTGCGATTGGGCTCTAAATTCACGCGTAAAAGGAAATTGCCGGTTTTATATGCGCGAATCGGCGATGTAAATGAGTTTTCGATATCTGTATGATCTAATTCTTGTGTGAACCAGAGATGCCTCTTTTCGTAAAGTAAATCGACTGCTCTTTTCTCTAAACTCCCAATCCATTCCGTGAATTCTGTATCTGCGTCATTCGCTGTCAATAATAAATCAATATACGCCTTTTTGCCTGAAATAACAATGCCTTGTTTAGATTGTGTTTTTGTCGTCTGGATATAGAGCGGTTGTTTGCTGTCATAGTATGAAAATCGAGTCATATATGACCCACCTGTAGTATGCTGCGGTTGTGTTAATTGTAATTGTTCGAAACGAAATGTATCGTTGGGGTGAAACACGTCCATTATTTAGATGATGATGATGATGAGTACTGCGTAATACGATGAGATGAATTAGTATGACGCAATAAAAATATTATGAGAAGATTACGAGCGTGGAACACGTATATACGGATGTGCGGATGAATGGCATATCCCTAAATCGTAGCATCCCTCTGTTGCGATGAGGTCGCCTAGATGATTTAGTAATAGTGGCGCAGTTTGTTCAGCCGCACCCAGACATAACTGTTGGACGCTTGCTGGTAAAACTTGGCACATTTTTTCTAGGTCGGTGCTTACGATTGAAATAACTTTAGGATTATGAAGAACTGTTTGATTTACCCCCTTTGCTAAAATAAGGCATGCGTCGCATTCTAGGCTAGCCCGTTCCCCCACTACGGCATCGACCGCGTTAGATTGCGCATGGTGGTTAATCGGATAGGCATTGGCTTGACTGATGAATGGAAAAATAGGGACGTTGATAATAGATTCAGGGAGAACAATTAGTCCAAGAAGAAGAAAAGGGAAAAGATTCATTTTTAGTTTATACATATAAATTATTTCTATATCTATTGTATAACGTTTCATCATGCTTAATAAATCAATAAAAGGTGGTCGTCGTCGTGGCCAGCCCCAGTCCCAATCCCAATCCCAATCCCAGCAGTCCGAGAACCAGAACCAGAACCAGACGGGTGGCAGCACCCAAGCTGCCGGTGTTCCTCAAATATCCGAAGCCACTCTTAGACAGGCTGGAGAAATGGCCCAACAACTTATAAATAAAGCTATGGCACCCCAGACCCAGAATAATGTTCAGGCTGGTGGTAGTGCTTTACAGGGTTCCGAATTCTCTGCTGCTCCCAGCGCCGCAGGTCTCAAGACTGCTATGGTCGGTGGGGCTGTTGCCGGTGCCGTCGTCGGTGCGGAAGCTTATTCCTCCTTGAAGGGGTCTGAACTTGTCGGTGGTAAGAAACGCCGCCGCCGCGGCGGTCGCCAGTCTCAGTCTCAGTCTAAGTCTCAGTCTCAGTCTCAGTCTCAGTCCCAGTCCCAGTCTCAGTCTAGGTCTCAGTCCCAGTCCCAGTCTCAGTCTAGGTCTCAGAAGGGCGGTATGGTTCCGGGTTTGTTGTCGGCTGTCGAAACTGCGTTGGTTCCTTTAGGACTTTACCTCGGCCAAAAGGCTCTTCAATCGCGCAGGTCTGGAAGCCGTTCTCTCGGAAAGTCATTTAGCTTCCGTCGCGCATCTCGTCGTACTCGTCGTCGCAGGTAAATCATCTGTGGCAGTTGCGGCTGCGGCTGCGGCGCACGCGTGAGCACGGAATGAATGTTAAGATAACTAGATATAAACGTATTTTATTATTTATATCTATACTGCGACTATGAACCCAACATCGATTATGACTGCGAATCACGCGACTCCTCCTACTCTCGAATCCAAAATCAAACGTTGGGTAGAACTGGATAATAAGATTAAGCTAACGTCAGAAGAAGTCCGCGATGTCCGCACAGAAAAGTCGGTGATCAACGACGAAATACTCGAGATTGTCGAGGAAAAACAACTTGGCAAAGCCACCGTGAATATTAGTGATGGGAAGCTGAAGTTTGTCGCGTCGAAACACACCGCGCCACTTACGATGGCATATATCGAGAAATGTCTCTCCGACCTCATTACAAATGGAAAACAAGTAGAGCAAATCATGACGTATATTAAGAAGAACCGAGAGACGAAAACAACGACGGAAATCAAGCGGGTATACAATAAGAAGGCTGGTTCACAGGGAGGTGGCGGTGGTGACGACGATGGCGCATCTTCATCCGATACAGGCGAATCGTAGTCATGATCGTATAGATATACGAAATCATAATCTAATGATATTACAAGTATCATTTCATTTCATTACAATGTCGAAATCCAGCATAAGCCAGTATTTTAATCCAGACCAACATTTGGTGTTACATCAAGATAAAGAAGGAAATATGATTGGGGGTGGGTATGAGGTGAATAATT
>Ga0114974_10001605_pt1 | contig 17814 bp, 23 predicted proteins | sample S_130206_EF_Meta_FD_87318 | JGI IMG/M metagenome (GOLD analysis project Ga0114974, IMG submission 87318) | Freshwater microbial communities from Lake Simoncouche, Canada to study carbon cycling - S_130206_EF_MetaG | ecosystem: Environmental > Aquatic > Freshwater > Lake | place: Lake... | reverse complement strand
GGGCCGCCACCAGTGCCTACAAATGCATTGATAAGATCGCCTGCAGAAGCAGGAATGGCTCCTCCAATAACGATCTGTCCCGGATAACCTACATAACCAGGTTGACTGTCAGGGCCGCCACCTCCGCCACCTCCGCCAGTCATTGATACAATGTTTAATGTACCAGCAAAAGTTTCTGGTAATACTATAAAATTATCTCCAGCTGTAGAAAATGTCACAGTGGTCAGTGTTGTTTTTTTGGCGCCATAAAAATCTGTAAGACTGATAGGACCAGTGGCCGGAACATTGGGTGCATAATCTGTTAATAGAACATACGATCCGCCTTTATAATATTCAGCAAGGCGAGTTGGAGCAGAGCCGCCAAATTCTTGTTGTATATCCCAGAGACTTATAGGTCCTTCTGTTTGTAAAGCCATTACAATACTCCAGACGAAGTCACATTGCCTATGGTGGTGAAGTTGCCTTCTGAATCTAGCTTGGCAACATTAAATCCGCCAAAACTAAAATATAAAGTTGTGTCATTGGGGGTTATTGCCCAGCCACCTGCTAGGTTGACTGCAGAAAGGTTAGTAATGGTTCCGCCGGTAATCGCAACAGCGTTAGCATTTTGGGTGGCCATTGTTCCTAGGCCATTTATTCTATTATTAACAAATGCCGCTGTAGCCACTTCATTATTAACTGTTCCAGCTATAGGAGTTGGTGCAGTGACTATTCCGACCAATTGTGTAGTTCCTGTAACTGACAAATTTCCGCCCACCGACAAATTGGCGCCCACAGTGGCATTGCCCTGTGCTGATATTGTACCTAATACTCCTAGAGTATTAGATCCTTTGTTGTAGGTCAATCCTCCAACAGCATCAACGTTGCCAGCGGTATTGAATAAAACTTGTGTGTTGGATCCAGGGGCTCCTGTGATATTTCCAACAATATTGCCTTGGAAGTTGCCCACAAATAGGCCAGCAGTTACAATATTACCGGTAGCTGACACTATACCCTGGGCCAACACATTACCTTGAGAACTAATGCCTCCAGTGGCTGTTATGTTTCCTCCAACGTTGACATTGCCAGTGATTGACGCAGCTGAGCCTAACCCTAGCACACCAGCAATTGATATATTGCCAACAGTGGCATTGCCAGTGGCACTGATTGACCCGGTTGTTAAAAAATTACCGCCAGTGACATTGCCAAATGCACTAACAATACCACCTGTGGCAATGTTGCCTACAGTAATATTGCCGGTGATTGATGCGCTTCCGGCTGTTCTTAGGTTGCCGCCTGTGACATTGCCTGTAACTGATAACGCAACCAGTGTGCCAAGTGACGTGATGTTTGGTTGTGCAGCATTAGAAACATTGGCTGCTGTGTTGGCAAACGTAGGAGTAACAGCAAAGTTAGCATCTAGCTGACTTAATGGTATTGGACTTTGTTCATTGCCGAATGTGTATGGTACTGTCATTTTTTATCCTGTGTTATTCTATCTAGCAAACATATAAACTGTGGCAGAATAAGTTACACCACCATACGATGGATTCTGAAATACGTTTATAATAGCATTTGCCGGATTTGCCCATTTAACGCCAACAGTTGAACTTACAATAAACGTTGCATTATTGCCAACTGCTTGAACCGGAACAACAATAGTGCCGCTGCCGCCATCACCACCGGTTAAAAATAATACTTCGTTATAGTTACTAGCATAGTAAGAAAAATTGTTTGTAGTTGATACATTTTGATTTCCACCACTGGCGTTAATAGCATTTGCCACAATGGTCTCAACCATTGTCCACTTAGCAGAATTAAATTTGCTACTATCTAAAGCAAAAACCACATTGCCTACGTTGACATTGCCAGACCCTACATTTAAATTAGCACCGGTAACACTACCTGCGGCACTTACTCGACCACCAGTTAGCACATTTCCTGCGGTAACATTGCCAGTTGCAGTTACAAGGCCACTGGTTGATATGTTGCCACCACGAACGTTGCCTGTGGCAAATACTGTGTTGCCTGCTAGAATGTCTTGGCCGGTAACATTGCCTGTGACACTTGCATAACCGGCCACCAACACATTTGCAGAAGTCAAAATATTACCAGTAGAACTTACTATGCCGTTGGTTAATACGTTACCAGTGACACTTAAACTAGTTAAAGTACCAACCGATGTAATGTTATTTTGGGTTGCTGTGGTCAAGTTGCCTATGATATTAGTAGCTGACAAGTTGCCGGCCGTGACATTTCCTGTAGCACTTATAAACCCACCTGTTAATAAATTACCGCCGGTGATATTGCCACCAGCGTAGACGTATCCTGTTTGTGTAATAAGATTAGCCGCTGTGGTAATGTTGCCGGCAGAGTAAATGTAGCTGTCTACAATCAAACTGCTTAATACATTACCTGATAAACTTAATCCGGTGGCCAACACATTGCCCACAGTAATGTTACCAGTGGTGCTAATTGTGTTTGATCCAAATGCTGCCAAGAACGTAGCAACGTTGGCATTGCCATACAAGCCAGTCAATTGACTGCCGTTGCCTAAAATATAGTTGCCAGAAATGTTGGCAGTTGTGGTGATATTGCCTGTGCCACTGATAACATTGCTGCCTAAATTGCTTAACAGTGCTGTGACATTGGCATCATCATAACTGCTGGTAGCAAGAATGCCAGTTAATTGACGTCCATTACCAGTGAAGTAGTTGCCATCAACGTTACCCACAGCACTGACATTGCCGGGCATGGCCCAATTGCCGTCAGTGTCGAATGTTGTGACATAAGTGGCGACATTGCCCAACCCTCCGGGCGTTTGAGCAATGGATATATTTGCGCCTGCTGCTATCACCAATGAGTCTGGAAATGACACATAGTCCGGGCCGGTGAATGTCAAGATACCGGTTGAAAATCTGCCGGGCAACAATATTTCACTGCGTTTATTAAAGTCGGCGGCTGCACCAAGTAAACTTGAAATACCCGGAGCAGAGTAATCATTAAGAAAGGCCCATGCCAAGTCTGGATCAGCCACGTTGGCTGACATGAGCAAATTACCAGTTGACGAATTGATGCTTACGCCATAAAAAGCTCCGGCACGAACATTACCAGTAACTGATAACGAACTTAGTGTGCCAACCGTTGTGATATTTGGTTGTGCATTTGTGTATACTGTTCCAGCAACCAACGCATTGCCAACTTGTCCGCTGACATTGGCGCCGGCCACTGCAAGTGCGGTATTGGCCACATTGGCCAACGCCACAGCACCCGACACATTGGCTCCTGCTACTGCGTTGGCAGTGGTAGCGTAGGTCACTGCCCCTATTACATTGGCTCCTGCTACTGCGTTGGCAGTGGTAGCGTAGGTCACTGCCCCTATTACATTGGCACCGGGAATATTGGTCAAAGCGTTGCCGTTGCCAATGTATTGAGTGCTGGTAACTGATCCGTTTACTCTTAACGAAGTTAAATTACCAACTGACGTGATATTTGGTTGCGCGGCAAAAACTACAATATTGGCCGTAGAGACATTGTTGGCAACATACGCAAAATTAGCGTCGAGCTCTGCAGCCGGGACTCTACCGCTGGCATTGGCAAAAGTAAAAGGAACAGTCATTTATATCCTATTTGGTGTTAAGTTAATATTTATACATTTCCGCTGACCCATATAAACTCGTAATCTGACGAATTGACCCATATGAGAGATTGATTAGCATTGTTGACCCAGTCAATTGCACTGACTTGATTGACAGGACTTAAAATATTGCGTCTTGGGAACAGCAGATATCGGTCGTATACATCGGTGTTGGAATACATGTCAACTGGTGCGGCAAATTGCATACTTCCTCCATCAAATGTAGTGCCAGGCGGAGTAGCATAGGTCCAGTTGGCTAGAGTGAAGTTGTCATCGGCCCAGGTGGTTATGATATTTTCGTCGTTGATCCAGCGGGCAACATCTCTACCATTTGAAGACCAATATGCAGTGTTTGTGGGCAGTGTACCAGGAGTAGTGGCGGCCAAACAAACATACAGTTTGTTAATTCTAACGTCGCCTTGAATGGTTTGATATTGCACAACGTCACCGACTTGGTACGCTATTGTGTATGAGAATACGGGCAAACCAATGATGTCAAAAGTGGTCAAACTAGGCGGATGCGGAGGACCCCAGTATTGTTCTTCACGATCCCAATTCTTAGTCAGTAAATTATCTAATTCATATCGATCTACTTTGAAGTCGATTATGTTTAGTTTTTCAGCAAAGTCTTGTTCAATGTAATAGGCCAACTGCTCACCACGTCCGGGTTTGGCATAAGCAATAACCCAAGCAGGAGTAAAACCCAGTGTTTGGCCATTGGACTGTTTGGAAATCATCCATAATGGTAACACATTTGAAATTTGTCCTACTGTATCAATTACCTGATCTCGCATGTTGATCAAACTGTTGGGATACACTGTGGTAATTCCAGCAGCGGGCCCAGTGCCCACAGTGTACGGTAGCGTAACTTCTTTGCTGACACTTTCACCTTGAGCATTGACTAAATCATCAATGATTCGACTGTATACCACTTCGTAGATAACTGCGCCTGTGCTGTCAACGGCTTGGGCAACTTCAATCGAACCCAACACAAGATTTTTCCAATAATGATTGATATCCAAACTGCTCACATAAGCATCTATAGTGTCGGCTTGTAGACCATACGCATGATAATACTTGACATTTTTTGCTATACCAAAATTTAGATCAGTTGGACGGTATATCAAATCCTGCTGGAAAATATCTGAATTTTGTAGTAATCCATTTATGATAACACGATCGTCAAGTGGAGGCATGGCCAAAATATATAAATTGTCATAGGGTTCATTGTAGGCACGATTGACTGTGATTGAAAATGTGTTATTTGAGCTAACCAACCCATCTGTGCTGTATGCGTTGACTGTGAAAGAACAAACCAAATCAAATGTAGTAGTGCTTTTATCAAATGTAGTGGTGCCCATGTCCAAGGCAAAAGTGTTGAAACTCGCCCGACCGGCAATTTCACCACTAGGCAATAGTTGCAACCCCTGGGGCAATCGACTATCACTGCCAGACAACAATTGATACTGTAGTGCTACACCACTTCTACTTACAGCGGCCACATAAAAAGTGCTGGTAGCTCCATTGTCAATGGTGCCAAGATTATCAGGAACCAACCAAGTTATATCAGCACTTACTGGTCCAGTCACAGTCAATGAATAAGCATAGGGTGGACTCAGTACCTCTGTGATTGCTGTGAATGTTAGTCCTGCTGTTGTTCCAACAGTGGTATCAATAGGCAAGCCGCCCGGAGATGGTGACAGTGTAAAAGTAGTCGATGCATTGGTATTAATTATATAATACGAGGTTGGGTTGGAATATCCTGTAATGGTTCCTGTTCCAGTGTTGGTTCCACTTATTACAACTTCTTGCCCAACCACTAACGGAGTAGGGTTACAAGTGAATTGTCCGTTGACGCCATCAATTGCCACGCCCGAGTAGGCCGACTCCAATATCAAATTAAGACGAATATTAAAAGAGTAGGTTTGAAAGTTAACACCTAATGGAGGGATTGTTCCATATAACCATCCTGAGTTTGGGTCTAGTGTTAGACCCGGCAATGCTTGATCTATTAAGTATTCAAAAGGAGCACCACTTAGGCTAACGCCGTTGAACTGGAAAGCAAAAAAGTTATCTCCGCGAGTTGATCCTATTGACCCTTGTGGTGTCAATAGGACAGGTATAATTATCGGAGTTCCGTCTGCTGTGATAAACGTGTTGTCAGCAGTGTCAAATGTATTGTCGGCGGAAAGATAAGCTCTAGTCCAGACATAGATGCTGAATGCTCTTAGTGCAGTGCCACCTACCCTGCCATCCGACAACTCTAATGTAAATGAGTAATTGATATTTTCACTACTGAGTGCTATAAGACCAGAAATTTTACCAGTGGCATCTATAGACAAGCCTGGAGGCAAACTACCCGAAGCAAGTCGAACCACTGTAGCATCGGGTCCTGTATAATCTATTTGTAAGTCTGTGACCAAGGTTGCATCAAAGAACTGGGCTATTTGTCCCGGTGGCGTGTTAAATATTGGTACGTTGGTATCAGTTACTTCAAGTATAAATGTTCTATCAGCAAGTCGATTTACAACTGGTCCAACTCGTGTAAATGCTCTTACAGCAAATTTACTAAATGTATCAACTGACACATTGGCTGGGACACCTTGTATTGTGGCTCGTGCGTTGGGAATACCGGTTATGATACCGGTGTCGTCAATTTGCATTCCACTGGGCAAGGCGCCGGCTATCAGTTGATAATACACTGTGTCAGTGGCCGTGGCCACTAGTGGAATCTGGTAGAACACACCTTCCGGTATGGATCCTAGATTCCCCGCAGGTGTTTGCCAGACCGGTTGTGCCATAATTTAGAGTATTACTGCAATAATAGTTTTTTCGCCATCGGCAAGATTGGTTTCAATAGCCTTGGCAAAAACAGCCTGTCCATACAGTCGGCTACGTCCAACACTTTGAGCATATCCTGCAACAGAACTGGTGACCAGCCCATCTCCTTTGGTTACGGCGCCTATCAGCTTGACCGGAATACGACCACGCAGGGCCACTGGCAATCCGGCCTGTCCTGAATTCATCAGATGTGCTGGATTAGTAGATATTGCTCCGGCTACTCGTTCGTCTGCTACTTCAGTGCTGATTGTTATTTCTTGTTCACCACCAAAGATGACCACTGTGCCAGGTGCGTATTCGGCATCTGCTGTGTAGTTCTCAGCCAAGTCGGCATATTCAGCAGCTGTTGCTCGAGCAAATACAGTGTTGAAATATTTGCTTGAAGATCCAATATTACCAACGCCGTTGGCATTGTTGTTTACTAATAAACCAATAGATACTGCTCCAATGCCTGCCGATAAGTTTCCGCCAGTGATGGTAAGATTACCACCCAACGTAACATCGTGAGCAGTTATGTTACCTGTTACAGTGCTCAAAGTAACGTTGCCACCAGTGATGTTGCCAGTGGCGCTGATTAATCCGCCTAATGTAACATCATGAGCAGTTATGTTACCCGCGGCAGTATCTAAAGTGATGTTGCCTCCGGTAATGTTGCCTGTAGCACTTACTACACCACCGGTTAAGATGTTGCCAGCAGTAATGGTGCCAGTTACACTTGATAATCCAGTTGTAAAAATACCAGTGGCCGCAACAACAAACACATTTGCAGTTCCACCGATACTGGTATTGACATTACCACCGGAACTAGGAACTTTTACGTTTGATGTGCCGTTTTGAATGCCTGTGGTGTCAATGCCAGACAATTGGCTACCATTACCAAAGATGTAGTTTCCAGTGATGTTGCCGGTGGCTGAAACTTGACCAACTGTGGTAAGATTGCCACCTGTAACGTTGGCAGTGACGCTGACAGAAGTTCCTGTGTGACCAACGGCTGTAACATTTCCACCAGCATTGATATCCAATGTTGCACGTAAGTAGTTGCCGGTCACGTTGCCTGCAGCACTTACTTGGCCGCCGGTGACCAAATTACCACCCGTGATGTTACCAGTAGCAATAGCTGTTCCGCCCGTGGACAAATTACCACCTATGACATTGGTAGTAGCAATTATATTACCACCAGTGATGTTGCCAGTAGACGAAACTTGTCCAGCAGTTCTTAAATTGCCGCCTTGCACGTTTCCACTTACGCTTACATTGGCCAGTGTGCCCACACTTGTTAAACTAGAAGTTATCACGGTGGCCGCAATAGTAGTGCCAGTTATATTGAGTCCATTAACTGAACTGGCAACAACGTCAGTCAGTGCTGATCCATTGCCTAGATAAAAACCTGCGGTTGTAATATTGCCAGTGGCACTTACTTGTCCCGCTGTTCTAATATTGCCACCTGTGATGTTGCCAGTGGCACTTGCAATACCTCCGGTAAGAAGGTTTGTTCCAGAAACGTTTCCAGATCCGCCCACCGCAATAGGAATACCACCCAGGGTTGTTCCATCGCCTACATACACCACTTGAGTGTCTGTGGTATAAATTAGCTCGCCTATAACAGGTGTTATAACTGCTAGTTGTGCGGCTGTTCCGCGTCTGATTTGCAAACTCATTTAATTCTCCTAGAATAATGTTCCAACGTCTACATCAATAGACGATGGTGCGTTAACTGTGCCCATATTAAGATTCCCTGCGGATGTTTGGGCAAAAATCCATTGTATTGGATTACTGTAAGTATTGGCCAAAATGTATCCAAAATCCCACATACCATACAAATTATTAACCGCGTTAACTAACCCGTATAACTGTCCAGTGACCACAGCATTTACGTTGCCAGCGGTAACATCAATGTTACCAACCACTGTGGCTGACCCGGTCAGTGCTAAATTGCTGCCAGCTAGATTACCAGTGTAGGTTGGTAAGAAAGCGGCCACGTTGGCATTGGAGTAATTTCCAGAGCCACCGCTGCCACTGCCAATAAACGGTTCTCCATTGGCATAGAAATAACCATCAGTTGAAATTGCACCCGGCGCTAGATTACCAGTGTAGGTTGGTAAGAAAGCGGCCACGTTGGCGTCGCCGTATGCAGCCGTTGCACCGGTAGCAAAAGCAATGTTACCTAAGATATAATCACCCGAAATATTGCCACCAGAACTTACTTGTCCAGTGGTTAAAATATTGCCGCCTCTGACGTTGCCAGTGGCCGTTACATAGCCAGTGATGTTGGCGCCACTAGAATTGAATACCACCACATTGGCTATACCACCAACGCTGACTCTAACAGGTGCATTGGCTGTGGCAATACGGACATTACTGGTGCCGTTGACAATCTGGGTAGTGACCACATTGCCAGACTGCGATATTTCTGCCCAAACATCGGTGGCACCGTTGTATTCGGCAAAACAATAATAAAATGCATTGGAATCATACGCATACCAACCGGGTTGATCTCCTGCTGCACCTAATAACGTTGCAGGAGGAGATGTTTGGGCCCGTAGGTATAATTCGGTAAAATTTTCATTGGTAATAATGAAAGAATTACGTAAAGCGGTACCTTGCCCGTCATTGGGGGTAGCACCTACGCCAATTGTTTGTTGAGTCATAGAATTAGGATCCTCATGCTGTATTTAGCAGAGGGCCAATTCTAACTAGTTTGGGGTATTTTGTTTAGCCTGGACTAAAACTGCTGCCGCAGCCACAGGTGGTTTGTGCTGTGGGGTTTTTGATGCTAAAAGTAGCACCATATTGGTCTTCTTTGTAGTCTACTTCTGCGCCTTGTAGGTAACCACCGCTCATGCTATCAACTAACACTTGGACTCCGTTGTAGTCCAGATCCCAGTCGTCTTCGTTTTTTACTTCATCCAAGGTAAAACCGTATTGCATACCGCTACAACCGCCACCCTGCACAAAAACTCGGAGTTTGATGTTGGGATTACTTTCTTCAGCAATAATATCTTTAATTTTTGCTACTGCATTGTCTGTAATTGTAATCATATTCTTTCGTTGCAAACGTTCCAATCGATAATTTTCCAGATATTATCCAGATAACGCTCTTTGTCCCACTGATAATCTAGGGCCCAAGCGTGTTCCCACCAGTCAACTAACACACAAATATCTGTTCTAACCTGATGGTTTGGGATAACTTTAATCGTGCCCTGTGTGCTAAGATATACCCAGCCCGATCCCTGCACACCCATGGCCACCTTTTTAAATTCTGCTTTAAAGTCTTCATAGGTTTTGAAGTTAGTTTCGATAAGTTCTAGCACAGCACCCCGAGGACGGTTAGCACCCTTGGGTTCTTTTAATTGTGGAAAAAATTTGTTATGTAGAAATGATCCAGCGCGATTAAAGTTGGCATTGCCTTCACCGGCGTTGTAGCGTTTGGCATAGCCCTTGGCCAAATGCTCGTAGTGATATTCAATTGTGGCAGGACTCATTACGGGTTCCAGCGCCTTGTGAGTGTAAGGCAAAGGTGTGGTCTCCAGCTTGGCCGGGCGAGTTGAAGCTTCTAATAGATCTAGATCTTGTCGTATACTGGAGTGCATATAGATATTTATAATAAATCTCTAGTTGCTTCTAGCTCTGGAATATAATCGGCTAACCGAACTCCCCGGGCCCGATCCAATTGATCATTATAATCAAAAAATTCTTTCAAATCATCAAAATTACAAGTTGGATTACTGGAATAATGGTTGTAGATACTGTCTATTGCAGTTTTACAGCTTTTTCCATTGGAACGATATATTGAGGTATCCATACATCGACGCATAGAATCAACTACCAATGCACTATTTGGATGATTAAATGCTGACTGCCATCTGAGGTAATTTATTTGCAAGTAAACAGCAGTGAACGGAAATTCACGATCTAGGAATTCAAATAACAGGTGTAAATTTGTTACGTTGTATATGCCTGGCACAGTGTTTATGCTAACAAAGTGACCTTGAGATTGCAACAGATGAGCATTGGCAATGACTTTGTTCCAGTTAGATCCAGATCTCCAGTAGTCGTTTATACGGTCAAATCCGTCGATACTAAAACTAAAATTTGTATTTGGAAAGTTTGAAACTAATTTTAAAAATTTATCTGAAAATTTAACGCCGTTGGTACACATGCTCAAATTAAAATCAGTTTTATTTTTGGCCAAACACCGTTCCATAAATTCTAAAACTTCTGGCATAATTGTAGGTTCGCCGCCCTGGAAATATACTGTGCTTTTTTTGTTTAAATTGTCAATATCAATTTGATCTATAGATGGAGATCCAGGATCCCAACTTGTGCCCTTGGGTGGAATAATATTGAACTTTTTTAGTTCATCGCCGATTGGTTTACTATAGGATGGTTGGCAACTTCTACATTTAATATTGCAATTGTTTCCTAACATTATTTCATAATAGTAAGGGTGATGAATGTTATCTAGATCTTTGACTGATTCAATATCTAATTGTGAAACCCAGTCTAAAGTTTCAAACTGTCGGTAGCTTTCAATGCCAATATCTTCATAATCGTAACAGGTTTTACAGTGCTCAGGAATCCTGGTGCCCTCTAGCATTTTATTACGAATAACCGTGTAGTTAGGATCAGTTGACCAATCTTTTAACTGGTGTATTGTTGTCACAGACGACTTATCGCGAGCACACACTTTTAAATTTTTGCCATCGTTGTTAAAATTAATCCAAGGATAAATGCAAAAACTTTTATTTTTATTATAAACTAAATCCGTCCAATCTAATATTTTTTTTGAGTTTTGATTATCACGAAAAATTGTATGTTTTTTTAATTTTTCTAACTGAACCATTAGTTTAACTGTGGCTGACAAACATTTCCAATGACTCCACTGTGCCTGCGGTTGATCTAACATTACAATTGAATCAAAACGTTGGGCTACTAATAATAATTGCCCAAAAGCAATGTCCACAACAGTAGTATGATAATAGCCAGGAGTGTGTGGCGTAAACTCGGGATCTGTTACAAGCCCATGATTAACTGTGTTATTTTGTGTTGCTAGTTCGGATACTTGTTGATTTGTAGATTCGTCGTTGTTGCCCAGAAACAATATTGTTGATATATTCGGCAACTCAGAAATTGTGTGCATGAGGATGTTTATCTCCGTCGGGTGATACGGCCACGAGTTAGATCGTACGGGCTAAATTCCATTTCTACAGTATCGCCCATTAGGACCTTAATATTGTTTTTACGCATACGACCACTGAGATTGGCCAGCACCGGCTTTTCAAAGTTTTCCATTTTGATACGAAACATAGTATTGGGTAAAACCTCTGCTACAACCCCTTCCATTTTTATTACATCTTCTTTGCTCAATTAATGTGTTCTTTCATTTTAGCGCCGCATCTTACTTATATCTTTTGCTTCTTCGTCTGAAAATACTGGCACAGCATTTGACTTGTGCATGGTAGCAATTCCTTTGACCTTGGTTCCTGTGTAGACTTTAGAAGGTTTAAGAACAGCGTTGCCTTGACCTGTATTTCTACTAGGAATATGTGCAGTGGTATTACGCCCTTCGGGAATCTTTAGGCTGTAAGTGCTACTTAACCCAGGAGCAGACATTGCTCGAGTGCGCTTTTTTTCTTCGGCTTCGACACCCCAACGCTTTTGCAGTTCTTTCCAACTTTGATCAAGCTCGCGAGCTTTTCGTGCATGTTCTGCTGAGGCAAATTTTTGTTTGCCTTTTCGTTTGCCGGTGGTACTGAGCCACGGACCTTCTAGGTGCATTGTCATTTTTGTAACAACTCCATGGTGTATTCAGTGTCGAGCATGTGGGCAATGGGCTTGATCCAACCATTGTTGATGCACTCAGCAATGATTAATCGATACTCTTGAGGGCATTCTTTATTGATCTCAAAACTGGCTCTAGGAATCAGTGTAAGTCCGTCAGGCGAGAATGTAAAATCTGCGTCCTTGGCTCGTAGAGTTTTATGTGGCCGACCTGTTGAAATTTTAATCATGCTTTATTATAGCAAATAATCGGATATAAGTCAATCTGTTTAATCAATCAAATCAAGACCAAAGAAATCTGTAGGGTGACGAAGACCAAACACGGTAAATCTCATGGCTTCACTAAACGTGTCAAAATACTTTCTTGACCGTTTGCTACTGCCGGTGAAATAATAGGAGACTCTATACTTTTTCATACTACTATTATAACAAATAAATGAAAATGAGTCAACCTGTTATTTGAACAAAATCACAGCCATTATGACTGCTTGGGTTATAAATCCAACACCAATTGTGACAATGTTTAGGGTGTCTTTGAGCACAATAGCTCGACCAAACAACAAGACCAATCCGGCCCAGACAAACAACACAATATCCAATCCAGGAGTCCGATCTGACAGGCCGGTCAACAGGGCCAACAACGAAGGAATAGTTGCGGCATGCATTAAGATCACAGCCAACCATCCTAGGGTGTCAGCACTTACCTTGGGTAATTGCTGTTCTAACCACGCTCTTGCACACTTGAGAACTTCGTCTAGTTTTTCCATGATTATATCTTTTCCCCATAAAATACGTGCCGCCCTATCTTGGCCACCTGCGGTTTACCCCATTGCGGTGTAACATAGTCCGCATGAAAATACAAGGCCGTTTTCAAGCCGGGCAATCTAAAGCCCTCTAGCAACACCTTTTTGGCCACTTCTTCTGACTCTTTCCAATGTGCTGGATATATAGGCTTTACTTTACTTGAGCCATCGCAGAACCACGAGAACTGACAAACCATCCGGTCCAAGACCATGTTCTTTTGATACACAACACCACAGATGTCGGGTGCAAATTTGCCCGATTCTACACGATTGATTGTGACCTGAGCCACAGCTACTTTGCCTTCAAACGGCTCGCTGGCACTTTCCCAATAGATGTTTTTGGTCAAACAGGCCAGTTGTCTAGTTCTATCTTCAACACTGATAAACCCTTGCCGAGCCACTTCATTTGTTACTTTTAAGATATCTAATTTATGTTGGGTTACTGTAACAACAGCAATCATCACAATCATAAATCCACAAAATTTAAAAATTTTGTTACCTACGTCGGTTATTGAATTTAATTTCAATGCCTTCTCCTTGTCGCAATACTGTGCGTGTCAGCGGGTGCCCAGGATGGGCGCATTGATGGTGGCTATAGATTAGACAAAGACCTCGGGCCTCAGTGCCATACTCTTTAAGCGGTGCTTTGTTTCTCGCACGGCCTATACCATTTGTCAATGAAGAGGATTTCCGAAGTCCTCTTGGTTACTGGACCAGCTTTGCGGCACTGGCCATCCGTTGTGGAGTAGTTCTAAGATTTTAATCGTCCGCTAAACATAAGTTAGCCGGTTTGTTTTTCTACTCTCTAAAATACTTATTATTATACACTTGATGCTGGCAAAGATCTACGATTTTTGATAGGTTTTTGCCGTTAACTACGCATATTACTCTGCCACTGGCGGAGGCATGGCCTTCAAACGGTCCCATGTGGCCTGTTTGTCCTTGATGTGCTGTTCAAGTTTTCGATACTGCTCACCCAATGACTGAAGTTCTTCCCATTCCGCTTCCAATTTGCTATTTGGAGTTAGAATGTTTAGGCGTTCTTCAACTCGTTCCATCCAGTCACGCATACTCTTTTCGCCTATCACAAGATCAGCGTTCTCACCAGTGATATGCACTTTGCCACTTTGATTCATGGTATATGGGTTAATGGTGTATGGACTACTGCCTGTTCCGGTAGTGGTCCAAACATGTCCGTAGGTGTTGCTGCCGGCTCCGACGGTATAACCACCTTGACCTATGCTAACGTTACTGTAACTTGTTCCGTTGATGTTGCCGTCAATGTTACTCACAGTCAACGGCGGAACAGCACCATACTGCGGATCTGACCATCCGTTGGCGTCAGTGTAACCATCCAAGCTCGGCGACGATATTGTAATAGTATCCGAGAGCTTGGCCAACATTTCTTCTAGGGTTGTTTCTTGCGTAACGTCCATGTGCCGTCCTTGTTATCTATCCACTCTAGAACATCACCTTCTTTCCAATCCATGTGTTCGCAGAGCTCATCACCCAGGTCCAATAACATCTCGCCCGGGTGATCAGGGTCTTCTACTATAGTTCTGATAAAACTATATCTGGTCATATTACTTGGCGGCCAGAGCTTCTTTTTCTGTTGTGATTTCTTTACGGCGTTCTTTGATTGCTTTGCTCATTTCCTGTAGTGCTTTGCGAGCACGGGCTGCGGCAGCTTTTACACCCTTGGCTGTGAACTTTTCGTTTTCAGCAATATAGTTATCGAATGCTGTTTTAATTGCGTCATGATTTTGTGACATTGTATTTCCTTTATAATAAAGTGCCGAAGCACTCTTTAATTATACACTATAAAGGCGGTATGTCAAGAAATATCACAGGCTAATATGCCGTTTTGTCCAGGTATCCCAAATGACCATATTGTCCCAACCGTGGGTCCAAGTTACCATAAACAAACTCAAAGTGTTTTGGTTAAAGATGTGCATACGATTGTCTTCAACACGGGCATGTATACTTCGACTGGTGTTGGACCATTTGGTCAGCTGAGTTTTAGCATCAGGAGCTCGTAAGATTACCGTATAAAGGGCGTCCCCATTTTTGGAAGCAGGTGCAGTCATTAATGTAAAGATTGATCCGAAGATCTTGGTGAGCTAAATTCACTCACATATTTAACAAAATTATCATCCAAGATGATACGTTCATCGTCGTACTCTTGAGAAACTTCGTTTGGAACTCCTAGCAGACGCATAAGGCCACCTGTGTGGATTTCGGTAATGCCCTGTTGATACAAAACCAACATAAGTTGGTTAATGGCCATCCTAATAGGATAATCAAGGTCGTCTAACATACAACATACTTAGCCAATTTGGCTACTTTAATACAGTAAACAACATCAACGATCTTTTGGTTTTAATATTATTACCAAGAAAATTGTCAGCACAATGAACTGCGGTGTTGTCCCAATGGAACAAAGCGCCTGGTGTCCACGGATGTATTTTGTCTAGTGTAAGCCCTTCTAGATCTGAATACGGCAAGTGACTGAAGTATTTTTGCCATTGATCTTCTGTTACATGATATCCTGGTACTAGTCCTTCGTATTGTATATTGTCCAACGGCCTAACCCAATTTGACTGATCATTGCCCACTAGAGTTGTTTTAGTTACGTCAGGCCAACGACTTAAAAAATTGCGTTGTGTAAATGCAGCAGTGTAGGTTTCGGGCCAATTGTCAGGGCCGACTGATCCCGACACAGGTTCAACATCCATTGGCATTAAGATTACCTTGTATGGTATTTTGTCTGCATACCATCTGATATCTGCATGTAACTTCCAAGGATTTATTGCTTCCTGTATTGCAAAAAAATCTAATTCCCATCCATCTAGTATTTCATCAATTTTAGGCTTGATCCATTTGAGCATTTGACCAGTGGGTGTAGCCCATCCAAATCCCCAATATTTAGATACCTTACCGTGCTCTGGATAATCAATTGGCCGCATGACCAATTGCCTACAAAAATTAAACTCTTTTTCAGTTAGAAAATTTGGTATGTAAACACTCGGGCCAGCACTGGCTCTTAGTCTAGATTCTTGCTCAGGTGTAAATGATTTTTGTTGATACTCATGCATATAGTAATTTATTCCAATAACTTGCTGAGTGATTTTTATAAGTTACTTATAACGTGCTTCGATTTCTATAATGGTAGATGGCTTGGTGCCAGTTGTGGTTATTTGTATCTTGGTCAATGCAGGATCTTGACAAACTGGTTGATTATTGAATGTCCGTGCTACTCGGCAATCCTGCTGTGTTGCTGTGCTGACTGCATGATCAGCAATGCCTTTACCAGTGGTTTCATTGACTATCACACTTGACACACCTAGCCCGGTCAACACCAATGGTGCAGTCACGCACCCGGACAGTAAAAAGAGAAAAGATACTAGAAGTATCTTGTTCATGATATAAGTTAGGGGACTTATTGACACTGCCCCTGAAACCTATTAGGCTGTTACTTTGGTAGAAGTTTTTGCAGCGGTCTTGATAGACGCACCTGCAACCTTAACTTCGCCTTTCTTAGCCAGCTTGGTCTTCTCAGCCAGTTTGTTGGCTACAGCATAACCAGCATCACCTTCGGTAATGCCCAAACTCTGCAGGTGCTGGAGAGCTTGCAATTTGGTCATTGGGCTTGGGAGCTCAATCAAATTGATGTTAGTGCATCCTGCTTTGTTCAGGATCTTGATACGAGCTACCAAATCGTTAGCAAAACGAGCTTTTGCTGTTCCGTTAGCGTTAGTTGCGGTACCTGCTACTGTAAATAATTTGTCTTGTGACATGATGTTGCCTTTCTTAGTTGCCTGTTAAAAAGTTGATTTAAAATACACATGCTAAATTGTTTAGCATATCCATATTATAGCTGACTGTTGTTTGAATGTCAACCATAATACAAATTCCGGTTAGCCAAAAGACTCACTTTTGATTGGGTTCTTTTTTGCCAATTTTGTCTTTGGTCCATTCTGCACTGCTGGTCATGTCTTTACCAAGACCTGATACAGTGTTACACGCGGTCAATGCACCAACCATAAGAATGACGATTAGAAATTTCATTGCGCAGCCTCCTTGGTCACTTGTTGAACTTTAGATACACCGTTGTCAAACATCCGAGCAATGCCAGACAGTCCTACGGTGCAGATAACAATACCAAAGATGGTACCTATAATAAAACCTTTCATTTTGTATCTCCTACAATTTTGACACGGTTGAGTTGAGTGCTACGGTCAGTGTGTCGTTTGACTGTACCACGAATAGCGACCTGAGTTTCGGGTTCAATGCTTTCACGGTATGAAAAGAATACCGAATAATTTGTGTCAGTGATAGCAGATACGAACCACGTGTTGTATTTTTCACTGTAGTTGCTACGCATGACCTCTATGTTCAGTTCAACCTTGGCACCCATCGTGCCAACGGAGCCTTCGTTGCAACGAGCCAAGCGAGCGTCTACTGATTCTTTTCTCAGTTGTCTAGCATAACTGTGCGGCATTGCTGTGATCACACTCATGTCATAGCGGCTAGTAATTGTATCCAAACTGCACACTTCAGCAGTTACCCGGGCCCATTCGTTTAGTTCGGTTCGCAAGGCCTGCATGGTCACAGCCGCAGCCATGTGTCGACGGCAGTCCGCACCCATGACACGATCAGCATCTGTGATCAAAGCGGCATTGGCTAGAGCTTGTTCAACAAGATCGCGATTGGTGTGACGCACAACCTGATCACCAATCAGCTCGGGTTGTTTATAGTAACCATTGTTCACTC
>Ga0114974_10001603_pt1 | contig 17816 bp, 13 predicted proteins | sample S_130206_EF_Meta_FD_87318 | JGI IMG/M metagenome (GOLD analysis project Ga0114974, IMG submission 87318) | Freshwater microbial communities from Lake Simoncouche, Canada to study carbon cycling - S_130206_EF_MetaG | ecosystem: Environmental > Aquatic > Freshwater > Lake | place: Lake... | reverse complement strand
GCACCACAAACATATAATGCTGGCGGACCAACGATAGATGCAATGCTTACTCCAAAAGAAACTATATTTGGACCAGGTTTAAGGAAGAATCCAGAACTATATTCAGCAGTTGCTGCAGCAAATAACGGATACGCACTTGGCGGAAACATTCTTCCTATGAAAAAGAATTATGGAAAATTTGCAAGTAGCCTATCAAAAATGATTACATATGGTAAGGGCAAAGATGCAATACTTAATTACCAAGAGGATATCGTATTAAAGGCTGGAACAGCTAGAGCTTCTGCAAAAGTAATCGATGAATTAACTGGAACACCACTTCCTAAAGGCGCAAAATATGATAAGTATGGACATATTATTACAAAAGATGGAACTAGAATTCCTGGCAAAATTGCAAAGCCAGCAACTGGGCTTCTTTCAGATGAAGAGTCATTTAATAAATATAATAAAATATTGAGCGGATTAAAGGGCCTAAAAGGAAAAGATGTTACTGGATATCTAAGAGGTCTATTAAGATTTGGCGGAGGAAGAGTAGTTGGATCTACTTCTCAATTGCTTAGATCAATTCCAGAAAACATTTTGGATAGAAAAATTGTTGATGAAATAGAAAAGAAGATTAGCTCTGAATATGTAAGAAGAGTAACTAGAATGAAGAGAGAAGGTATTGGATTAACTGATGCAAATAATCCATATCACGATATTTCTTCTTCAGTATTAGAAGAATACTTTGATAATATTCCAGCATTAAGAGGGATATGGAATCAGTGGAAGGTTAAGACTTCTGCAACAAATAAGCATTATTTTAATGAAATGGTAAAGGGACGTGGCGCAAGCACAAATGAATTAATCGATCTACAGGTGTTTGGTCCAAACGGAGAAGTTATTCCTATAGGTCCATTAAAGGGTGCCGACGGCTCTAAGATATATCACGCTGCAAACAAAGATTGGGAAGAAAACCTACTTGGGTATAACATGGGCGGCGGCATCATAGATTCAAAAAGAAAGAACTATGGAGTTAAATCTTTACCAACATCTGTAATAAATAAGTTAACAGCTAAGTGGAAACCAAAGAAGCAATTCTATCCACAAGGATATCAGTATACATTAGGAAATCAAGATCCACTTCATGGTCCACTTCAAATTGGCAGAACCATGGTTCCAAAAAATAGGCAAGATGAGCTTGATTGGCGGAGAGAAATTCTCTACGACGATCCCCAGTTTGCAAGACAAAACGTTATGCAGCAATTCCCAATAGGCTCACTTGAAGATCGTGGCAAATATATTCTAAGACAGTATATGTCTGGCAATTATGAGCCAATGGAAGCAAAAGGATCTTATGAGGCATTAAGGTCATTGTCTAAAAAGTATAGAGGAAAATTATATAGAGGAATTCTATTAGGAAAAACTGCTGGAAAGAGAGTTAGTCCGCTTCCTCAAGAAATTCAAGACGCAATTCAATTAGCTCAAACAACTGGAGACACATCTGGCTTAATTGGAAAAGAATTTATTATGCGTAGATCTTCTTGGAGCAAGAATAGATCTGTAGCCAGTTACTTTGCACCAGGCTTTGAAGCACCAGGACAAAGATCAATTTTAATAGAAGCAAATGTTAATAATAGAAATGTTATTCCAGCTGGAGACATGTTTCCAGATGTTAGATTCCCAGCTCCTTATGGACAAAAAAGAGCAAACTGGCCAGAAGAAGAAGCAATCTTTGGCGGTAAGTTTAGAATTATTGGTTTTGAAAAAGGAAAACTTCAAGTAGAAACTATTGTTGACGGTGCTAGAGCAATGGGCGGGCCAGTTAACTCTAACAAGTCTTACATAGTTGGAGAAAAGGGTCCAGAACTATTTGTTCCAAAGGTAAATGGTTCTGTTGTTCCTAACTACGCCCTGGGTGGGGATATTAAATCTGGTAAGAGTGCATATGGTGAGCAGCCAACTGGATTAAACATGAAGAGACAAATGGGCATGAGTCTCCTATCAATGATACCTGGATACGCTGGATTCTCTATTGGACAAAAATTAACTGGCGGAAACATGATGGGTGGAATGGCTGGCGGACTAGCTGGAGATATTTTAGGAACTGCTTTATTAAATAAGTTTATGTTCTCTGCAGATGGCGCTACAAAGAAAGTTTCTTTACTAACTAAATCATGGCAATTATTTACTAAGTTGCCAGGACCACTAAAAATTGTAGGAGCAGTTGCAGCAGTTGCAGGTTCAATAAAATTAATTAATGACAAGATAATGGAACATAGAAGAATCATTAATCTTGCATTTGGTCAAACTGCAGATACTGCAAAAAAGATTGGCGATAATTTTCAATTTAAGTCTTTAGCAGATCAATTAAAGGAAGCAAGAAGTGAGCTAAAGGCTTTCAATGATTCAATGACCATTGCTGGATCTGCAGACAAAAAGGTTAATCTTGGACAGCTTATGTTTAAAGCTGAAGATATTAAAAAAGAAATTCAAAAGGTTAAAAAGGATCTGCCAGAGCTAGTCGATGTATTTGATAAGGCTCAGCCAGACGAAGTTCTTGTAAAGGCAGAGCAGTTAAAGGCACAATTTATTGCAGGCGGAATGAGTTCAGAAAATGCAACAAAGAAGATATATGCATTAATAGCTGCATCAAATGACGCAAATCTAGCATTGTCTACAGTTGCAAATGCTGGATTCCAAGCAATAACAGATAAGTCTACAGCAACAAATAGATCACTTGAAACATTTAACGAGTTGCTAGTTGCTGGCAATACAGATCAAATATATGCAGCATTTGAGACTGCAAACATATCTGCACAATCACTAGAGGCCTCCTTGGTTGGAACTAAAAATGCACAGGGTGAAATTATTACTGAAGCTCAGGCATATGAAGAAGCATATAACAGAATTGCAGCTTCAGCATCTGGAAATAAAGAAATTGGCGAAGCTACACTAAGAGCATTTATTTCACAGAATAAAGAACTTGAAAAGATATTAAATGCAACAGATACTATGGAAGGTGCATACGCTAAGTTAAAACTTTATTCATTAGGTATTCGTGAAGACTTAGTTGCTATGAACTCTGAATTAGCAGAGGCACTTGCCTTAGTTGCAACACAACAGGCTGGAATCTTAGGCTCAAGCACTGGACCGTTCAAAGAACTTGTAAACTTAATTGCTAAGAAAGACGCTGCCTCAAAAGCATCTGCAGCAACTGCTAAAAAATTAGCAACTGCAACAAAAGACCAGATTCAAGCAGAAATAGATAAGCGTAAAGAAAACATTGATGCAATTAAAAAGGAAGCAGACGAAAGAAAGAACGCTTTAGATGAAGAGCTTTCAGATTCAGATAAGTTAATTGCTATTCAAAAAGCACAAATTGAATATCAAAATGCAATAGCTTCTGGAGACTTTACAACAGCGGCACAAGCTCAGCTAGACATACAAAGCCTTGTCCAAGAGCAGCAAATTGAATTAGCAAAGAGAGCAATTGATGCAAATGCTGAGTCTAGAATGGCACCAGAAGAAGCAAGAATAAAAGCACTTGAAGGTCAGCTAAAGGAATTAGACGGGCAAATTGCTTCTGCAAATGAAGCGGCTTCAAAGACAATGGACAATGTTAATAAGCTAAGAGAAACATTGTCTGGTCTTATTACATTTACTATATCTGCAACAGCAGATGGAGTTATTGATGCCTCAGAAGCAGGCGTATTGCGTGGAATACAAGCATCATTAAAGAACTTAGGTTTAGATAAGTTAGCAGGCTCTCTTGGACTACAGGTCACAGAGTATGGTAAAAACATGAAGGGCGCTCCAGGCCCAAGTGATTTAAATAATATCTATGAGTATGGAATATTAAAGAAAGGCGTAGATTCTTTTACAGCAGCATTTAATAGCGTAAAAGAAGGAGCAAATTTACGTGTAAATGTAAAAAATATTGATGAGCTAAAATCTGCACTTGGCGGAGACAAGACACAGTCTGTTAATCCAATGACATTATTACCAGGAACTTCAATTGTTGGAACTGCAACTGGAGGCTTGAATGATGCAGCGGCTAAAGCAAAACCTGGAATATTTAAATATAAGGGTAAAGAATACAACAAAGAAGTAACTGGAACTGGATTCTATGGAACTGGAATGGAAGATAGAAAGTTCTGGTATATACAAAAAGCAGACGGAGGATACATAAAGAATTTTGCTCCAGGCGGAGGCGTATCTGGCCCAGGAACTGCAACATCCGATTCAATTCCAGCTATGCTTTCAGATGGAGAGTATGTATTTAGTGCTCGTGCTGTAGCTAACGCAGGCGGTCCAGACGCTGTAGACAATTTGCATAACGCACTTAAAAGAGCAGACGGTGGACCAATCGCTTCATGGATGAAACCAAAGTCTCCTTATAATTCTAAGGGCAAGCCCACAGGAAGTCCTTATGGAAGATATTGGGGAGAGCTAGAAAGACTTTATCAGCAATCACCTATGGGCTTTAATAAAAATGGAAAGCCAATATTTAATAACGATGGTAAAGATCCATGGGGCGGAACTGAACCTGGACATCATTTTACTGGCAAGATCCCTCAATTCTCGGACTACCTGCATCAATTGGGTGAGCAGCCAAGAAAATCTAGCGGTCCAGGAATGGGTCTAGATAAGAGCCCAGATCGTTACGCAGGCTCAGGCGCCTCTATGGGCGGCATTGGCAGTGGCGCATATGGATTAATTAATTCATTGTTTATGGCAGAAGGCGGATTAGCTAAGAAACAAAATTGGTTCCAAAGATATGTATCTAATTTAACTAAGTCAAGTGATTCTCTTCCAGCATGGGCAAGGGACCCACTTGGATCACAAGCTCTTTTAAGAAAACTTGCTGGACAAGGCAGAAAGGGAGATTCTTTATCTGCTGCCATGCTGCCTCTTAATTTTATGGGAGCAGGACTTGGTAGTAAATTAGCAATGCCAATAAAGGGAGTATCTAGTGGGGCTCAATTAGCAACAAAAGCACCAAGTGTAATGTCAAAATTTACCCCTGAAATGAAATCTTTTGAGATGGCAGATATAGATGCCAAGGCTTACAATGCTTTAAAGAATATGGACCCTTCTTCAATAAAAATTCCAGAAACAGGAATTAGTTTTAGTCCAAGAGCAGCAAAGGCTGGTATTAGGGGATGGATACAGGAAGGTTTTCCAAGTGATGCCGCAAGTTGGGAAATTGTCCAGGCTCTAAGAGAAACTTTATTAAAATCTAAATATCCAAAAATTGATCTTAATAATGTGACAAAATTTAATGAGTTGTATGCAAAAGAATTTTATGACTTGCTTCCAGATGACTCTATTAAATTATTTAAGGGTGTAAGAAACACCGCAGGTAGCGCTTGGAGAACTGGTGAACGTGATTTAGGAACCTATTTTTCAACTAATCCATATATAGCTTCAATGTATGCTGCGATGATAGGATCAGCAAGAGTCGGCGGGGATGAACTACCAATGTTTTCAATTAATAAAAAAATATCTGAACTTAAAAATTTTTTGGGCGAAGGCTCTATAAGAAACAGTAATGCACAAGGTAGCATGGAGTTTCCACAAGTATTGGGGGGCGAAGAATTATCAAAGATGTTACCCAGCTTATATTCCTTACCAGGACAGGTTTATGGCAAGCTATTTGGCGCAACCTCAAACAACTTAAAGTCTATACCAAATCAATGGCCGTTTGGTTTTGCAGGTGGAGGACTTGTTTCTGGACTTTTATCAAAAGCAAAATCCCTGGCTTACAAACCAATTAATTTTCTTAATCAATATATAAATTACTTTAAAGCTAGAGGAATGGTTAAGAAGGGAATGTTCCACGGATCTGCAGATTTGGGACGTAATTCAGATGGACCATTTAATGGAATAACAGAATTAGGCAAAGACTATTCTCGTGATCCATATTATGGAATGGGTTTTTATGGAACAACATCAAAGGCAGAAGCTGATCTATATGCTGGAGGATACAATGCTCCTGGGCAATGGGGAGAAAGTTATGGATCATTAAATAAAATAACCAAGATTCCTTTTGGTAGATATTTAGATTTTTCAAAAAATTTAAAGAAACAAAATTACGGTTTGTGGAGCATATTAGGTAAACAAGGATTTATGGGGGCTGGAGAAAATCTAGGTTCTCTTATGAATCAATCTGGAATGACTGGATCTATTATGCCAAGAATTAGTGCTGGAATGGCTCCAGGAGATATAAATGCTGCAAAATGGATTGCCCTTAATAAACCAGAAGGAACTAAATTAACAAGCAACTTTGCAAATGGTGGAATGGTCGGACCTAAATATAATATTCCAAGCACATCTACATCTATTGTAAATCCAATGCCAATGAGATATAATAATGGTGGTGCAGTTCATAAGTATGATGTTGGTGGATTAGTTGTAAATGCCGCCCCAGGACAAAGCGAAAGAGAAATTGCTTCAATGGTTGTTCAGATGCTTGATACAAAGAATATGCTTGACGCTGCTAAATCAGGCGGGAGAGGTAGAACATAATGGCACTATATTTACCAGTAGGGTCTATACTAAAGTTAAATTCAAATATAACTCTATCTGAACATAACCGTCAGCCTGTTTCTATTTCAACAAATAGAATTGAAAAGCAACAAAGAATGTCGAACGGATCCCTACGTAAGTATTACATTGCAGATAAGAGATCATTTTCTGTGTCATGGGTTATGCTTCCATCATATTCTACATTTACAGTAGATGGCGGATATGGCGCATTAGACTTAAAAGCATTTTATTCTGGAACAGCAAACAAAGCATCTGGCGCATTGTCAGGCCAAAAAACATTTGATTTATTAATTAAAACTGGCACATCAACAGAAACAGTTGAAGTAGTATTTTCATCATTTAACTTAGAAGTAATTAAGAGAAATGTAAAGCAAAAGACTTCGGATACAGCTCAGGAGTTCTGGAATCTATCCATATCCATGGAAGAGGTGTAGTAAATGCCTACTGACTTGGAAAATGTATTTTATAATAATTCAGTTGTAAATGTAGGACTTGGCGCAACTATAGAATACAACATGAATAATATGATTGACAATATCTCTGTTGTAAATACAAGCGCATCATATGATGACTTATACACTAAGGTTGAAGGAAAGAATGCATACAAGAAACTATTCCCCCTCGACTCTATTATTAAACCATTTAGACCAACAGATTCTGGAATTAAATATTATTTGTTTTTAGACAATGAGCACATTGCTTTCCCGTTTGATTCAATTAGAAAAACAGATTACCCTACAACAAAGCCAAGGGTTTATTATGCTGGCCTAACTAATTTTTATAAGTATTGGGTAACAGCAGAAAATAAAAATATGGATGTTACATTAAAGTATGTTCAATCTACTGCTGTTGTAACTGAAGCATATTCTACTGGAACTCAAGTATTTTATACTACTCAGCAAAATCATGGATTTACAAGCGGACAAACATTATCCATCACTGGATTATCAACAAGTGCTTTTAATTTATCTGGAGCAACAATTGCGGCTGTTCCAACCACTAACACATTTGCTGTAAATAACACCGCAACAGGAAGCAGAGTAATTTCAGCATCTGGGACTGCAACCCTATCTGTTGCAACCAAGACAGCATTAGCAAATAAAATTGTAGTTAAGTTTGAAAAATATCATGCCCTGCCAACCTCTTGTGCTATAACAGTTACAAAGTCTGATGGAACAACAACGACAACAACTGTAAATACACCATCAGATCAAGTAGTTCTTCATTATCATGGCACTACACCGTCATGGCAAACAACTATTGCAGAGCCTAAAACTTATTCAGATCCTATAGCAATTAAATCAATTCGTGTGACTGCAGTAAATCCAGGAGGAAACTCTGGACCAACTGGTTCTGGAGGCGGAAGAGTAATAGGATTAATTGAAATATCAGCACGCTGGGTTAAAGATATATCATCAGATATTGTTGATATGAATATTCAAAAAGAATCATCATCTACATCAGAAGATATCTTGCCTATTGGTAAGGTTACTTCAAATAGCTTAATTTTAAATTTAGCAAAGTATGTTGATTCGTCTGGATCTCAAGCAAGTCAACAAATTGTTGAGTATAATGTTTCAGACGTATTTGATTCTAATTTAATATATATGAAAAAAAATGCAGAGGTAAGGCCATACTTTAAAGTTTATCATAGTGCAGCAACTACAGTTACTGGATCATATGACAAGGTTTATCAGGGAGTATATTTTATAGATAGCTTCTCAGTAGAAGATTATGGAGATACATCTGTAACATGTTTGGATGCCGCAAAGTATTTAATGGAAACAGTTGCTCCAGAAAGAGTTTACGAAGAGTATCCTATGGTCTCAGTGATACGTGCTATCCTTGACTCGGTTGGCTTTTCTAGTTATAACTTTAATTATAAAACAGAATCTGGAAAAATTAATGATAGCTCTATACCACAAGTTAAATATTGGTGGTCAGATGGAACCGCAACAGTTTGGGAATGCATACAGGAACTATGTCAAGATAGCCAGATGAATGCCATAGTTGATTCTAACGGAGTATTGCAATTCTATAGCAGAGATTATATTTATGATTCAACACGATCTGTAGATTGGGAATTTTATTATGACAAGACAGGATCAAAATTAGCCAACATAATGTCTTTTAATAAAAAAGAAATTGCTGCAGCTAATCAGGTTAAAATTATTTGGAATGTGCCAGTTACATCTGAGTTAATCGGTGGTTCTCAATACCTATGGACATCTCCAGTTTATTATTTAACTGCTGGAGCTGTAATAAATACAATGACAGAATCTTCTCCATGGACAGGAGATGCGTTAGAAATGAAAGTAAATCAATTAAATTCCTATTCAAATCTACAGGCACCGTTTGGATTCAATGGATACTTTTTAATAGATTCAGAAATTATTGAATATGATGCAATTAGGTATCAATACGAATCAAGCATAACTAATAATATAGAAGAAGAGTGGATCGCTAACGACATTGACCTTGCAAAGATTAAAAATAAAGCAAGGGGAACAATTGATTATGAAAGCATAACAAATTCTTTTACTGCTACGTTTAAACCACTTTCAAAGTATAGAGTTAAAAAGAGAGGAGCGCTTGGGACTAAGGTTTCCGCACATACACCATCAACAACTTCGTTGTCTACGGGTGTATGGAGCGCTTATGCGGTGGCTTGGGACAAATGAGATATCACGTATTACAACATGACGGCGGCGGATTTATAGAAGAAGAATCAATATTGACTCCACCCACAATTAAATCACTTGGAGGAACTTCCTTTTCTGTTTCAATAGATACTTCAAATATGGATCCAGTTCCAACAAAGTATAGGGTTTCTTATACTAATACTACAACAAATGTAACTACAACAATGACACCAGATCCAACAACAAGTGAATTTAATATAACTGGATTAGTTTCTGGAGGAACATATAATATAGAAATAGTTCCTTTCTTTGGAACAACAGCAGGTGGAAGATATACTGTATATAGTCAAACATTGCTAACTTCATATGCTGGAAATGGAATATTAGGAACTCCATCAAAACCAACAGTTGTAACTCAAAATGAAAAAAGCGGATACCTAACGTTAAGTTTGCCTAAAGACTCAAAAAGAATAGCAGTTGCATCAAGAGCATTTTCTGCAATTGATATCCCATCAACTAAAACTACGCTTCCAATACCTGGTGCTAGAAATCAAGCAAAAGAATATGACTACTACACCACTAGATACTACAGCAGCTTTGGAACAAGTTTATTTTTAGATAGTAAGTTTGAGTCTCCAAGTCAGGGTGGCGGCATAGGATTTTTTACAGATGAAAAAGGTAATGATGGATATTATTTATTAATAAATACTATTCCTTCAGCAATATCTTTAGGGGCTAAAAGCGTTAGAATCGTAAAGGTTCGTGGGACTGAAAGAAAAGTTTTAGCTGATAGCCAACAAAGTGCCGACTCAACATTGGATAAAATATTAGGCGGAGCAGAATATAAAATAGATATAAAGGTAAAGGTTTATCATTTTACTGTAGATATAACAGTATATATAAATGGATTTAAGTTAACAGCAACAGATACAACCTCATATATTAATGAAAAAGCAAATGTAATTCTACCAGTAACAAATAGAGTAGCACTTGTTTGCACAGCTGGAACAGTTAATTATGATTATGTTTATGGCAAAACAATTGAAGAAAAGAATTATTTAAATTCTCAAAACGTTTTAAATTTTTATCAGGGGCAATTTGAAAATGATTATTTGAGCACGTCTTACGGAGACCTAGCTTATTTTGATAAGTCACAGGAAGATGCAATTATAAAAGAATCTCTTGATGAATTTGGAACTGTTGCTAGAGAAATTAGAAAAGTAGATGGAAAATATAATCAGGCTCCAGCATTTCCATTAAGATGGTCAACTGGCTTATTAAAAAATGCATCAATTATTTCCTCATCTTCTTCACCGTTTAAGGGTGAGGCTTATGTATTAAATAACTCTTCATCAGTAGTCCCACTTGCAAACGACGTAGTTACCTTTGGAATATATGGAAATACATTGTCAAAGTCTGGAGCTATTGAGTATACAACTGGAGATGATGGCGACTATAAGACAAAAGAGCCTGTTTCTATTAAAACACAATGGTTGCAAAACGCAGGAGACGTTGAGTCATTGGCTTTATGGATTAAGGATAGAGTAATCAATAGAGGCCAAGTTGTTTTAATAACTACTTTTGGCAATCCATTAATTGAGGTAAATGATATTATTAACATTAGTTATTCTTATCAGGGATTTGATGGAACACAAAGGCTAATAGTTACATCAGTTAATCAAAGATTTAATGATGGATTGGAGACAGATATCATTTGTAGAACTTTATAGTCAACCAAATGGTATAATAAAAAAATGGCACTTATAAAAATTAATGATGATGAAATTTCACAAAAGGCAAAACTAGTTGCCAGCGGTGGAGTAGATGCCTTATTTTTAAATCCAAATACAGTATTAACAATAAATACTGGAACATCTAAAATACTTTCTGTTGCCACAAATATATTCCCTACTGGAAGCGCAAACGTTATTGTCTCCCCAGAAGGAAAGGGTAAAGAAATTGTTACACCTACTGAAAGACCAGACGTTCCAGATATTTCAGACATTGAAATTGTTAAAAATGAAAAATATTGGGATGCGGCAAAAAAGCAGGAGCGTGGAAGATTAGTTATTAAAGTAATTAATAGATCAAATAAAAAAGACGAGGTTGTTGGTATAGACGCTAGAATATATAACCCAGCAGAAAAGGTAGTAGCAAATGATTAAAGGAACGTATATTGTATATGAAGATGGCAAAGAAATTGCACGCTCATCAAATATTATTACAAAGTTTGGCAAAAGATTTACAACTAACTTTCTTGCTGGAAACGTTGTAGGCAATTCAAGAGATATTGCCGTAGGCATTGGTTCTGGCAAAACATTAAGCTCAATATCTGGTAGCGGCTCTGCCATTACATATACAACCTCATCAGATCATGGTCTAGAAGCTGGCGATAGAGTTAGCGTATACGGATCTAATATTGCAGGATACAATTTAAAAAATGTTGCTGTTGCAACAGCCCCAACCACAACAACATTTACTGTTACAAATTCAGCAACAGGCTCATATACTTCTGGCGGAAAGTTAATATCAGATATAGACTCAAGACTAGAGTTTGAATTCTATAGGCTTCCAGTCTTATTTGGAAGCACAGACATACAGACAACATCTAATATAACAACTTATGTTGTGGTATATAAGACTACTCTGCCACAAGATGTATCTGGTGTTATTAGCGAAATTGGGCTTTATCCATCAAATAGAATTTCCACAAATAACTTTGATAGCAAATTTTTAGCAGACTTTACAGACCCCTTAGATTGGTTTGCGGCAGATGGATCAACTGGAGTTGAGTCAACAACTGGCGCTAAGATTGGATCAACTACTGTAACTCTTTCATCGGCAAGCACATCTGCAAGAGAATATTTTTACACAATACCTGCAACAGATTTTTCTGGGTATAGCGTTTATGATTCAATTAAACTAGCTTATTATAAGAATAATGCTGACCTACAAAGTATTAAAGTTAGATTCTATAGCTCAGACTCTAATTATTATGAAGCCACAATTACAGACACATCTGGAACTGGATATAAAATAAGTAGTGACATATTAATGTCAACAGTATATTCTGGTGGCTCTGGAACTCCAGACAAAACAAAGATTAATAAAATTGGAATTGTAATTACTCCAAAAACATCTTTATCAACAACTGTAAATTTTGATGGACTCAGAATAAATGACGAAGATTCCTTTGACCCATATTTTGGATTAATCAGCAGGACTCTTTTTGACACAAGCCTAACAAAGCAGGCGGGAAGAAAAGTAGATGTTGAATATAGAATGGAGATAGGTTTCTAGAATGGCGCTAGAAGATCTTAAATTAAATGATGAAACATCTGGAGACCTAGGTGGTTATTTTCATGTTACAATTACAGATCTTAATTTAGCAACACAATATCCTCTTCAATTTCAATATATATATGCAGATAAAAGACTTAATGATAATTGGTCTGCAGTAAAATATTTTACAACAGTTGGAGCAACGGTTCCAAATGAACCACAATTGCAAACTACAGATGTTGTTGGTGGTGCTGGATTTATAAAAGTAGCCTGGAGCGGCAACGATGCAGGTGGATCACCAATTGCTAATTTTGATAGAGTAGATGTTCATATTTCTGGAACCACATTTGGAAACGGAACTAAAGCAGCTGGATCATTTAAATCATCTGGAACACAAACATTTACCTGTGTTGCTGGCGTATATATAGTTCAGTTAAAAGTCTATAGTTTAAATGGAGAAAGTTCATTTTTTAGCACAGCAAGAACGGTTACGGTAACAGAAGTAACTGAAGAAATTCAAACTCCTATAGCTCCCACTGGATTTTCATCAAGTAGAATTCTTGGCGGAATAGAGGTTGCCTGGGCTGGAACATATGGATCAGCATGGACTGGATTTGAAGCAATTAATATATATGCTGGAACATCAGCAACAGCAACTGGTGGAACATATATAAAAGTCGGTCAAATGACTGCAAATAAAATTTCAAACAAAATTGTAGTTCCAGTAGATGGAACTTACGTTAGATATAATGTTCCAGTATATATCCATGCAAGCTCTGTAAATAAAAATGGTGTAGAGTCAGCAATTAGTGCAAACGTTACTAGTCAATCATCTGGAGCAAGATCTGCAATAGGAACAGATTTAGCAGATGAAATTATTACAAGCGCCAAGCTAGTAGCAGATTCTGTAACTGCAACAAAAATTGCAACCGCAGCTATTACGGAAACAAAGATTGCCTCAGATTCAGTAACTTCTGCAAAGATTATTGCTGGAGCAGTTACTAGTGCAAAAATAGATGCACTTGCCATTACTGCAGATAAAATTGCAGCTAATGCTATTACTGCAAGCAAGATACTTGCTGGAGAAATTGATGTAACAAAATTAGCTGCTGGAACAATATCCGTAAATAATTTAGAAGCTGGAAATATAAACGCTACTTCTTTTATTCGTGCAGGAAGTGGAAACACTGGGGCAAGAGTAGAAATATCTAGCGCAGCTATTTCTGGCGGACCAGCCGCAGGATTTTATATTTATAATTCAGCAGGAACAGCAATATTAAGTGCTCCTTTAACTGGTGGCCTTTCAATTGTTGGTGGTGGAACATTTAGCGGTGCTTTATCTGCAGCAACTGGAACATTCACTGGAACTTTATCTGCAGCAACTGGGTCATTTAGCGGAACAATAACAGCATCAGGAGGAACCGTTGGTGGTATTTATATTGCAGCTGGTGCTATTCAAAACGATGTTGGTGGATCTCAATTCAAATTAGATAGCAGCGGAAAGGCCAGATTTGGATCAGCTACTGGCAACGCTATAGTAATAAATCCAACAGCTTCTAACGGGGGATATTATTTATACCATACGAGTGGCGGTGATTCTGGATCAGCATCTTCAGCTTTTAGCATTTCAACATCTGGAATATTAACAGCAACTGGTGGCAGCTTTAGTGGAACTATAACAAACGGATCAGATTTTTGGAACGCTGATTCATCATTTAGGTTTGGTGGAACAACTGGCATATCTTACTCTGGATCTGGAGCAGTAACACTAGGTTCGAATACTACCATACAGGGAACAATTCAAGCAACAACTGGATACATCGGTGGATGGTTTTTTAATTCAACTTATCTTAGCAATATTCAAAATGATATTACAGCTTATTATATTAATGCGTCAACTGGTTCAATGGCAATGAATAACATTTTTATTAGACAATCAGCTGGTTCAAATGGAATAGATTTAACAAATGGTTCTGATTTAAGAATGCGTGGGGGAACAATTTATTTAGGAACTGGAGGATCTTTAGAAATTTCTTTAGCTTCAATTAAAACTGGAGCAGGAGATATAATTGATGCATCTGGTAATATAGCATCTCAAGGAGTTCTGACTGTCAGCACAGTTGGAACAAAAGGTTCTTATAGCACTACAAATGACAACATTGCTTTGATAGGAGTTGGCGGAAGCTCGATTGTCGGAAGACTTTATAAGGTAACCTCTGTTTCATCAAGACAATTTAAAGAAAATATAGAAGATATTGATAGCGCAGATTATTTAAATATAATTAACTCTTTAAGACCAGTTAAATTTAACTATAAGCCAGATATAGTGGAAGATCCAGAAGTTAAGGTATATGGCTTAATTGCAGAAGAAGTCGATGAAATTCCTGGCGCAGAGGTTTTAATAACATATAAAGATGAAGAAGTATATTCAGTTAAATATGATAGACTGCCTTTAGCTTTAATTAAGGCAATTCAACAAATATCAGAAAGACTTGACGCTCTAGAGGCGTAATGGTATTATTACAACAACAGAAAAGAGATAAAATGTCACAAAAAGCAGAACTAGTTATAACAGCCTTGCAACAGCGCATTGCCGAACTAGAATTAGATAAGGCAATTTTACGTGCAGAAATTACAGAAATGCTTAATAAAAATGCTAAAGAAGAAACAGCAGAGCAAGATAGTAATTGATCCAACTATTTTCCCATCTGGAATAGCGGTAAAAACAGAAGGCGGAATATACTGGATTAAAGACAGCAAAAGATTTAGGCTTATATCTGACCGTGCCGCACAGTCATGGATGTTTACTACAGTAAATGCAACAGAAAAGGCACTATCTCCAATGAAGCTTGCAGGCAAGCTGGGATTTAGAGATGGCACATTGATCAAGAATATGGCAGATGGTAAAATGTATTTAGTATCACAAAACAAGAGGCGGGATATAGTTGACCCAGATTCCTTTGACAGATATGGTCTAGATAGATCTACTGTTATTGAAGTAAGTGAACTTGAAATAAATATGCATGACCTAGGAGAAAACTTATAATGGCTAGTTTACAGAAACCAATTTTTCAACAGGGCGCACCGCTTGATATTGGTGAGCTTAATAAGTTATATGACAACACAGTAACAGCATATTCCCAGTCAGCAATTTTAGTAAACGCTACACAGAATGCACAGTCTCAGTCATTTGTTTCAGTAGGATATCCAAATACAGATACAGTTACTTTAGACGCAAACGGAAGCGGAAGCAAGACAGTATCATTTGGTAATACATTTCAGTCCAACCCAACAGTAGTAGCATCACTTGGTTCTAATCCATCTAATTTAACATACACAGTAGGTGTTACAGTTACTGGAAGTAATGGTGCAACCATTTATGTATATGGTGGCAAAGCAGCAGCAGGAAAAACAGTTACAGTAAACTACATTGCAATGATTAACAAGCAAGTAGATTTAACATAGTTGACAGCACAATATAATATGTTACACTTAGGGTGTAACATCAAAGTCACGCTTTCGTGACTTTTTTCGTATTAAGGTAAATAATGAGCAACGATTTAAAATGGATGCTATCATCTGATCAGCAATTCCCATATCAAGATGATCGTGCAATTGCACTATGGTTTCAGGTCATGAAATGGTTTAAGCCAGACGTAATTGATTATCTTGGAGATACAGACGACCAGGCATGTTATAGTAGATATACAGAAGGTCGTTCTGCAGAATTTATGCAATTGCATAAAGACGATAGTAGAGATTTAATTGTTCCAATGATGAGGCACGAGGCAAAGGGCGCAAGAGATTTCTACGCCAAGACAAGAGAGATGATGCCAAACGCACAGTTGTTCTCAGCCCTTGGCAACCACGACATTCGTATTTTTGAATACATGGACAAGAAGTTGCCAGACTATATTAATGAAGTAACACCAGAAGCCTTGTGGTCTTTAGATTCATTAGGATACGAATACATTTATTATGATGATGCGCCAAAGCTTCGCTTTGGAGATATCCATGTTCATCATGGAAATGCAATTTCACAAAATGCTGGAGAGTCGGTTCGCAAGGATGTAGAAAACTTTGGAGTTTCTATTATTCGTGGGCATTCACATAGAGCAGGAACATTTTATCAAACATTCCAGCTTCGAAACGGCGGGGCAGGAGAAACATTACGTGGCTATGAAATTGGACATATGTGTGATGAGAATAGTGATGGAATGAAGTATACTAATAATCATAATTGGCAGAAAGCATTTGCTATAGCCCATATTGAGAATGGCGACAAGCCACATATTCAGATTATTGAAATCTCAAATGACTACACCTGCTATGTTGATGGAAAGAAGTTTAGTGCATAATGTGGTGTCAAAAATGTAATGGAAGAGTATTTGTAGATAGAGTATTTTCTCAAAAACTACACGTTGAGCTTTTCTGCATTATGTGCGGAAAGCGTTGGATGATTAATAAAGAAACGAGTGCATTAGGAAAATGGCTGGAAAAAAGAGACAAAGAGTTCGAAAAACAATTGTCTATTTCTTCTTAAACGATAAGATCCATAAGGTAATTAAGTCTCATCGTGCTAAAGATGAATTGATTGCGTGGTGTTATCCAGATAAGAAAAGGGTAATGTATTCTTATTCTCAGGTTGAGAAGTATATGGTTAATGCCTATACCATTAAACAAGTTGGTGAGATACTAGGAAAGCATAAGGTTACAATAGAGAATTATATTTTAGCTGGCAAAATAAAAGAGCCACAAAAAGTATATCCAATTGGAAATCCAGGCAGCACATGGAATAAATTTATGCTGAGTGAAAAAGATATATTAGATCTACATGAGTTTATTGCAGACACAGGGTATAGCAAGAACTTGCCAACAAAGGCTGAGGTTCAGGCTATTCTCAAACACAATTTAATATTGTATACTAAGACAGAAGAAGGAAAGTTTGTTCCTGTATGGAAGGCGGAATAATGACAACTAAGGTAAAAATAGATCTATCGTTTACACGAAACCTAGGCAATTATGAAAGTATCAAAATTGGAATAGGCGTGGAAGACGATGTTCGTGTTGGAGAAAATGTTGACTCAGCAACTGAACGTGTCTATAAGTTTGTTGAAGAAAAGCTAATTGAAAAAACTCGTGAAGTGGAAGAGGAACTAAAGGGTGGCAAATAGTAAAGAGCCTTACATTCTTTTGACTCAATATCAAAACCTAAATAAAGAAAGATATGGAAGGTCCCAACTATAAATAAATTTAGAGAGAAGTGGGCTATGCAAGATGTCATTGAGAGTGTAGGATATGATCGTGCGAAAGAGTTGCTGCTTTACTATTTTAAAACTGGTAAGTCAGGTCACCCTTTAAATT
>Ga0114974_10001601_pt1 | contig 17824 bp, 10 predicted proteins | sample S_130206_EF_Meta_FD_87318 | JGI IMG/M metagenome (GOLD analysis project Ga0114974, IMG submission 87318) | Freshwater microbial communities from Lake Simoncouche, Canada to study carbon cycling - S_130206_EF_MetaG | ecosystem: Environmental > Aquatic > Freshwater > Lake | place: Lake... | reverse complement strand
GTTGCTAAAACTGGCAATTCATTTTCGTTCAAAATTACATCGCGAAACAAATTTGTAACTGGAACTTCTGCAGTAGGAATTAGGTATAAATTATCGGTGGCGTCGTGGTACATTTGCCCTTCTTTGTCTGGCAATTGTCCCGTTCCATAAGCCGAAGCTTCATTTACAAGATGAGGAACTTGGTATTCATTATAACCCGCATCGGTATTTTTATCTAAAAAATAGGTAATTAACGCACGTTGTAATTTTGCACCTTTCCCTTTGTAAACTGGGAAACCCGCACCTGTAATTTTATTTCCTAATTCGAAATCAATGATATCGTATTTTTTAACCAATTCCCAATGAGGTTGAGCTCCTTCGTGTAAAACGGGAATTTCACCTTCTTGGAAAACGTTTTCATTTTCTTCGGGAGTTTTTCCAAAAGGAACACTTTCTGAAGGAAGATTGGGTAAGGTATATAATTTTTCTAGTAATTCATGAGCCAAAGCATCCGCTTTTTCAGCTAAATCTTTACTTTTTTCTTTTAGAAGTATCGTTTTTTCTTTTAAAATAGCAGCTTTTGATTTTTCGCCACTTTTCATTAGTTCACCAATATCTTTGGATAATTTATTAGATTCGGATAAGATGTTGTCTAATTCTACTTGCGTAGCTCTTCTTTTTTCATCTAATTGGACTACTTCATCAACAACACTTTTGGCGTCCATATTTCTCTTGGCCAATGCTTTGATTACTTTTTCCTGATTTTCTCTAATAAATGCTATTTGTAACATATCGTAATTTTTATGAATCCTGAATTTATTTCATGATTAAGTGGCAAATTTAATCATTTGTTTCTAAAGTTGCTATTTATTGATAATTGTTCTTTAACAATAAAAATAAAACAAAAAAAAGACTGTCTTTCGAACAGCCTTTTTATTATTGTAAAAAAATAGTACTATCCTTTTAAGCTTGCCGCTAAATATTCTCTGTTCATTTGAGCGATATAATCTAGCGAAATTCCTTTTGGACATTCCACTTCACAAGCACCTGTATTGGTACAATTTCCAAAACCTTCGGCATCCATTTGTGCAACCATATTCATTACACGGTCAGTAGCTTCAATTTTCCCTTGAGGTAAAAGTGCAAATTGAGATACTTTGGCAGAAACGAATAACATGGCTGACGAATTTTTACAAGTCGCTACACAAGCTCCACAACCAATGCAAGTTGCTGCATCAAAAGCTCTGTCGGCATCGTGTTTTGGAATTGGAATGGTATTGGCATCAATTGTATTTCCTGAAGTATTTACAGATACAAAACCTCCAGATTGTTGGATTCTATCAAATGCACTTCTATCAACAACTAAATCCTTAATTACAGGAAATGCTTTTGCTCTAAAAGGCTCAATATAAATTGTATCGCCATCTTTAAATTTACGCATGTGTAATTGACACGTTGTTACCAATTTGTCTGGTCCGTGTGCTTCACCGTTAATATACAAAGAGCACATCCCGCAAATTCCTTCGCGACAATCGTGATCAAATGCAACCGTATCATCTCCCTTTACGATTAATTCATCGTTTAAAATGTCGAGCATTTCAAGAAAAGACATATCTGGTTCGATATTATCAACCGTATAATCTACCATTTTACCAGTAGCTTTGGCGTTATCTTGACGCCATATTTTTAATGCTAATTTCATCTTATTTCCTTTGAAAGTCATTAGAGCGAAAGTCGAAAGTCAAGTGACATTAGGACGTTAGCCATTAGACTATATTATTTATAACTTCTTTGAACTAATTTAACGTTTTCGAATTTCAATTCTTCTTTGTGTAATACAGCATCACTTGGATTTCCTTTGTATTCCCAAGCGGCTACATACGCAAAATTCTCATCATCACGTTGCGCTTCTCCATCTGGCGTTTGGTATTCTTCACGGAAGTGACCGCCACAAGATTCGTTTCTATGCAAGGCATCTTTTGCGAATAATTCACCTAATTCAAGAAAATCGGCAACACGAAGTGCTTTTGCTAATTCTGGATTAAAACTATTTGCATTACCTGGAATTTTTACTTCCTTGTAGAAATCTGCTCTAATTTGAGCAATTTCAGCTTGAGCCTCTAATAAACCTTTTTCATTTCGAGCCATACCAACTTTATCCCACATGATTTTTCCTAATTTTTTATGGAAATAATCTGCAGGTTTAGAACCACCGTTATTCATTAATTGTTCAATTTGGGCAATTACATTTTTTTCCGCAGCTTCAAATTCTGGTGAATCCGTAGAAATTGTTCCCATTTTAATATCTGGTGCTAAATAATCGCCAATTGTATAAGGCAATACGAAATAGCCATCTGCTAAACCTTGCATCAATGCTGAGGCTCCTAATCTGTTAGCTCCGTGGTCTGAAAAGTTTGATTCTCCAATAGAGAAACAACCAGGAATTGTAGTTTGTAAGTTATAATCAACCCAAGTTCCACCCATTGTATAGTGAACCGCTGGGTAAATCATCATCGGAGTTGAATAGGGATTTTCGTCAACGATTTTCTCATACATTTGGAACAAGTTACCATATTTATTAGCAACAACTTCTGTTCCTAATTTTGTAACTAAAGTAATATCATTTTCATCTTGATGTTTTAATCTTGCTTGATCCACACCATATCGTTGAATTGCCGCAGCAAAATCTAAATATACAGCTTCTCCAGTTTTATTAACTCCAAAACCTGCATCACATCTTTCTTTAGCAGCACGAGAAGCAATATCACGAGGCACTAAATTTCCAAAAGCGGGGTAGCGTCTTTCTAAAAAATAATCTCTATCCGCTTCAGCGATTTGTGTAGGTTTTAATTTTCCTTCACGAATAGCTTTTGCATCTTCTAATTTTGCAGGAACCCAAATTCTTCCGTCATTACGCAATGATTCCGACATCAAGGTTAGTTTTGCTTGATGGTCTCCAGAAACTGGAATACAAGTTGGGTGAATTTGTGTATAACAAGGATTTGCGAAATACGCGCCTCTTTTGTGAATTTTCCAAGCGGCAGTAACGTTACTTCCCATGGCATTTGTAGAAAGGAAAAATACATTTCCATATCCTCCAGAAGCAATTACAACGGCATGTGCAGAATGTCTTTCGATTTTTCCAGACACTAAATCACGTGCAATAATTCCTCTTGCTTTTCCATCAATGACAACTAAATCTAGCATTTCGTGACGGTTGTGCATTTTTATTTTTCCACGACCTATTTGACGGTTCATTGCCGAATAAGCACCTAATAATAACTGTTGTCCTGTTTGTCCTTTTGCATAAAAAGTACGAGAAACTAAGGTTCCACCAAAAGAACGATTGTCTAATAATCCACCATATTCACGAGCAAAAGGAACACCTTGAGCCACACATTGATCAATAATATTAGTAGAAACTTCTGCTAGACGGTGCACATTTGCTTCACGAGCACGGTAATCACCCCCTTTTACAGTATCATAAAACAAACGGAAAGTTGAATCTCCATCTCCTTGATAATTTTTTGCAGCATTGATTCCACCTTGTGCAGCAATTGAGTGCGCACGACGAGGAGAATCTTGAAAACAAAATGCTTTTACGTTATAACCTAATTCTGCTAGTGTTGCAGCTGCAGAACCTCCAGCAAGTCCTGTTCCAACAACGATAATATCTAAATTACGTTTGTTTGCAGGATTTACTAAATTAATATGATCTTTATAATTTGTCCATTTGTCCGAAATTGAACCTTCTGGAATTTTTGAATCTAATGCCATTATAAATTGAATTAAATTTGATTAAAATGATGAAATAATGCAATAAAGATGAATCCAAAAGGAACAACGATTGCAAACGTATAACCTAATTTATGAAGTGCTCTGGAATATTTATTGTTAAACCCTACCGATTGGAACGATGAGTTGAAACCGTGCCACAAGTGCAATGACAATAATAAAAATGCAACAGAATACAATCCGGTACGAATTGGACTTTCAAATTTGTGGTTCAATTCATGATAATACCTTGTTGCATCTAAAGCATTTGCATCTACATATTTATAGACAATTTCTTGAACCCAAAAGTCGTAAAAATGCAATCCGATGAATGCTAATACTACTAGTCCAGAAACAATCATGTTTCTTGAAGCCCAAGAAGCGTTTGCTGCTCCATTGTATTTTGCATAAGCAACAGGTCTTGAACTACGATTTTTTAATTCTAAAACCATTCCCATCACAAAGTGAAATACAACTCCTGCTACCAAAATTGGCTGCATTACAAATTGAATTATTGGATTGTAACCCATAAAATGTGACATCGTGTTGAAAGTATCAGCACTAAAAACAGAAGTCAAATTAATAAAAAAGTGAAGGGATAAAAATGAAATCAAAAAAAGTCCCGAAAGCGCCATCGCAACTTTCTTTGCAATTGAGGACTTTAATACAGTAGAATTGGCCATAATAAAAACAATTTTTATATAATAATTGACAAAAATAATCATTAAAGAAACATACTACAACCTTTTCGTAGTTATTTATAATGATTTTAAAGTGTTTTGGACAATTGCTTAATTATTGTTGAAAGTTTTTATAATTATTCAAAGAATTAATGAAAATTAAATAAAAAATAAAATTTCATTTTATGCAATTAATAGGTTTTTGTAACATCTTCATCGATTACAATAATGAAAGTCGCTTTATTGTAATTCTCTCCTTCTAATTTTGAAATGTCTTTTTGAGTAACGGTTGCAATTGTGCTGATTTTTAAATTAGAGTTTTGTTGGTTTAAATACCAATAAATTCCTTCAAAATTATCACTGTGATAGGAACCATTATAATGAATGAAAAGGGAGTTTTCAGTTCGGTTTTTACTTATAAAATAGGCCATCGTAGCATCTTTCACAGCTTGTGCTTTCGGAAGATTTTCACCGCCGTGACCACCCATTTCCTGAACTATTTTTAAATATCCTGGCAATGTTGGGTCATATAAAATGGGCAAAGGTGCAATCCAAGATTTCTCTTCATCTGATAGTTTCTCCAACGCTTCAAATCCTTTTTTAAAAACCAAACTTGCAAATCTTCTTGGGATATTTGTGGCAACAAAGGCAAGGTTCTTTTCCTTTGCAAAATCAACTAATGGTTTGTAATCTGTTTTGTAATTGGGCCAAAGTCGAGCAGTACTGTCTAACTTTTTCTGATTATTTTCACCTTTTAAATACTGATTTACTTGTTCTTGATTATCGGCTTCCAGCATTTCTGCTCCTAAAACCAATCCTTTTTTTTCAAATAAATCTTTAGTAATTTCTAATTCAAGCCAATGAGCAACTGAATTATCATGAAACTCTCCAAACAAAAGTACATCTGATTTTTGGGAAGTGTTTATTAGTTTTTTGTAACTTACTTTCTTTCCGCTCTGATTGAAAATCTGATACGATTGTTTGTTTTGTGATGCAACAATGCCAAAAAAACCAATGGAAAAAATTAAAAATACTGTTTTCATTAAAGAACATTTGTTAAATTAAAACTTCTGCTAAAATAACTAAAAAAAGGCTCGTTTGAAAGTAAAATTATTAAATTCATAGTAGAACTTAATGTTTGTTTTAAATATCGTAAAAATCACACAATTTCATTTTTTTCGACCACAAATTAGATAAAACATAGCTTTCATCTTTGTAATTTTACAAAAAAAATTGAAAATGAATTTCGGAATTGACGCTATTGCTTTTGATGTTGCAAAAATACATTTACCTATAAATACTTTGGCGAAAGCCAGAAACATTGAGCCTGAAAAATTAGAAAAAGGTTTGGGTTTACTTAAAATGACATTGCCAGATGTACATCAAGATACCGTTGTTTTTGGTGCTAATGCCTTGACAAAATTAATAATAAACACGGGGCTTAATTTAGAAGATATTGCCCGAATTTATGTTGGAACCGAAAGTGCCATTGACAGTTCAAAACCAATCGCTTCTTTTTTAGTTTCTTTAATGGAGCAAAAATTTGGAGAAAATACTTTGTCAGAATGTGACGTTGTGGATTTTACATTTGCCTGCATTGGTGGCGTTGATGCTATGCAAAACTGCATCGATTTTGTACGATTGAATCCAACAAAAAAAGCAATTGTAGTAACCAGCGATATTGCAAAATACGATCTAAATTCTACTGGCGAATATACTCAAGGTGCTGGCGCAGTCGCTTTATTGATTTCATCAAATCCAAGAATTATTGCTATTGATAACCATTGGGCAACGAGTACAAAAGGTGTTTTTGATTTTTTTAAACCATACCGAACACTTTCAAAAGAAGCCATTACTGGAAATTCAAACAATGAAAACTGGTTTGATAATTTAGAAGCTGAAATTGAAATTCACAAAGACCAGCCTGTTTTTGAAGGACAATATTCTAATCAATGTTATATGGACAGAACGAGAAACGCGTATTTTTCATTTAAGAAAATTGCCAATGCTCCAACTTCGGTTTATGACTCATGGAAAAGTATAATTATGCACTTGCCGTATTCCTTTCAAGGGCGCAGAATGTTATCTGAAATCTATGCTTTGGATCATGAAAATCAAATTATTTCTGGAAGTGAAGACCCTTCAGAATATCAAAATAAAATAAAAGAAATCAGTAAAACTGACGAATACCGCAACTTTGTAAACGAAAAACTACAGCCTGCAGAAATAGCTTCTTCCTTAATTGGGAATTTGTATACGGGTTCTATATTTATGGGATTCTTATCGACTTTGGCTCATTTTTATGATACTAAAGTTGATGTTTCCAATGAAAAATTTGGGTTTTTAGCTTACGGAAGTGGTTCTAAATCAAAAGTATTTCAAGGTACCATTCAACCCAATTGGGAAGCGGCTGTTGCCAATGTAAATCTGTTTGAAACATTAGAGCAAAGTTTTGAAATTGGATTTGAATCGTATGAAAAACTACATAAAAAAGAACAAAAACAAAGTATTCAATCTCCAAAAAACGAATGGATATTGGAAAGAATAGAAAATGAAAATCCAAACTTAATTGGTGCTCGATATTACAAATGGATTGATTAGATTTGTATTCTAATTTATTGCATTATGAAATACCATCAAATTGAACGTAATTTATTTATAAAAAATCGTGCAAAGTTCTCGGCACAAATGAAACCGAAAAGCGTTGCGATTTTCAACTCTAACGATATTTATCCCGTTTCTGCCGATAGCACTTTGCCATTTGCACAACATCGCGATATCTTTTATTTGTCTGGTGTAGATCAAGAAGAAAGCATTTTGTTGCTTTTCCCTGACGCGCCATACGAGCACCAACGAGAGATTTTATTCCTAAAAGAAACCAACAATCATATTGCGATTTGGGAAGGCGAAAAACTTTCTAAGGATCGTGCCTTTGAAGTTTCAGGAATAAAAACAGTATATTGGCTTCAAGATTTCGAAAAGATTTTATTCGAAATGATGACGCATTCTGAAACAATTTACATCAATACTAATGAGCATTATCGTGCCACTGTGGAAACAGAAACTCGTGAAGCTCGGTTTGTAAAATGGTGGAAAGAAAAATATCCTGCTCATGCTGTTGCAAAAAGCAATCCGATTTTGCAACGAATTCGTTCTGTAAAAGAAAGTGAAGAATTGGATTTAATCCAAAATGCATGCAACATTACTGAAAAAGGCTTTCGAAGAGTTTTGTCATTTGTAAAACCAAATGTTACAGAATACGAAATTGAAGCCGAATTTATCCACGAATTTATTCGAAATCGCTCGAAAGGTTTTGCCTATACACCAATCATTGCTTCTGGAAATAACGCCAATGTTTTACATTATATCGAAAACAACCAACCTTGTAAAGCAGGAGATTTGATTTTACTTGACGTTGCCGCCGAATACGCTAATTATTCAAGTGATATGACACGTATGATTCCGGTTTCGGGACGTTTTTCTGAAAGACAAAAAGAGGTGTACAATGCGGTTTTGAGAGTGAAAAATGAAGCTACAAAAATGCTAACTCCAGGAACACTTTGGAAACAATATCATTTTGAAGTTGGAAAAATAATGACTTCAGAATTATTAGGTTTGGGATTAATTGACAAAGCTGATGTGCAAAATGAAAACCCAGAATGGCCAGCCTATAAAAAATATTTCATGCACGGAACTTCTCATCACATGGGATTGGACACCCACGATTATGGGATTTTGACCGAACCAATGAAAGCCAATATGGTTTTTACTGTGGAACCTGGGATTTATATTCCAGCTGAAGGTTTCGGAATTCGATTGGAAGACAATTTAGTAGTTCAGGAAAAAGGAGAGCCTTTTAACTTGATGCGAAATATTCCTATTGAAATTGAAGAAATTGAAACGATTATGAATTCTTGAATTAGATAAAAGAATATAGACGAATAGATAAAAGCCGGTTTGCAGAAATGTAAACCGTTTTTGTTTATAAATAATTATTCGGTAAAAAATTTAGCCTTATTTTTGCTTGATGTTTATAAAAATGAAACAAATCCTATACAAGAACACTGCAATTTCTTATTCCGATACGGGAAAGGGAACCACTGTGGTTTTACTTCACGGTTTTTTGGAAAATAAAACCATGTGGAAGGATTTGGCTCCAATATTATCAAATAAAAACAGAGTAATTACAATTGATTTATTGGGTCACGGAGCAACTGATTGTCTTGGTTATGTGCATTCAATGGAAGATAATGTAGAAATCGTAAAGGCGGTTTTATCGCAGTTACGGATTCGAAAAGCGGTTTTTGTAGGGCATTCTATGGGCGGTTATGTTGCTTTGGCTTTCGCAGAATTGTATCCTAATGCCGTAAAAGGGTTGGTGCTAATGAACTCCACTTCTAAGGAAGATAGTCCTGAACGAAAACACAATCGGGATCGAGCTATAAAAGCTGTAAAACAAAATTACATCAATTTTGTTCGTTTATCGGTTGCTAATTTATTTAGTGAAAACAATCAAAAACGCCTTGAAAAAGAAATTGAAAATGTAAAATTAGAAGCTTTAAAAACACCTTTACAAGGAATTGTAGCTTCATTAGAAGGAATGAAAATCAGAAAAGACAGGCAGTTTATTTTGAACGAAAGTAAATTTCCTAAGTTGCTCATTCTCGGAGAAAAAGATGGCGTTTTAATTTATAAAGACAATTTACCCCAAATTGAAAATACAGATGTGAAATTAGTTACATTTCAAGACGGTCATATGAGCCACATAGAAAATAAAGAGGAATTGGGAAAAACTTTGTTAGATTTTCTTAAGGTAATTTAATTTTCACCACAAAAGAATCCTTTTGTGGTGAAAAACCTAAACTTTCTCCTCAAAAGGAATATTCACATCCAAAATCTCCCGCAATAAAACTACAATTTGTTCTAAATAATCCCGCAACATTTCCTTATCAATTATTGTATTAACTTCCTTACCTACTTTGAAAGTAAAAGGCATAAATCCTGATTTTAAGTTTTTGAAAGAAATAATTCCTGCTTCCATCGGTTGTTCTAAGGCAAGTTTTTCATACATGAAAGCATACGCCAATACTTGAATTATTTTATCATTACTACTATCTTCAGTAAGACCAGACCAAGTGGTTAAAATAATATTGCCTTTATCAACTTTGCCCGTTTTATAGTCTATAATTCTGATGATTCCGTTGCGTTCTTCAATTCTATCAACGTTTCCTTTTATCAAAACTGGAAAAGGCAAATCAGGATGAATTAAAGTTTCCTCATATGTTTTTTCCAAAGCTAGAATTTTAATAGCATCTCCACTTTTAACACTTTCTAACTCAACTTTAAGGAAATTAAAAACATTACGCTTGGCAACTTCAAAAGCCAAAAGGTTTCTTCCTTTTTTGATTTCGCCTTCTTTATAAACTACTTTAAATTGCTTCAATACTTCAGAATCAATTTGCTTAAAGCAGTTTGATATATCTGTCTCAGAAATAAATTTACCGATAAATGGTTCGTATAATGCTTTTAGAGTTTCATGAATTATGGTTCCCAACGTATTCAAAGCGACATTTTCTTCTACTTCTTCAACTTCCCGAATTCTTAGAATTTTTTGGAAATAAAACTGAATTGGATTCCGAATGTAACTCGTCAATGCAGAGGGTGAAAACCCTTTTTCGGCAATTTCTTTCAGACGTTCCATCACCGATTCCGACTTCGGTATTACCATGGGTTGATACGCTTTTTCGGGAAGAACAGCATTGTAAATTTCATGCGTAAGAATATGTTTGGCTTGTTTTTCGACTTCCAATTGTGTGATGAAACGGCTCTTTTCGCCTGCATCTAAACCTTCACTTTCGGTATTATAAAGCAAGTAAATGTTTTTTGCGCGTTGCAACAAGTGATAGAAATGATAGGTATAAATTGCGTCTTTTTCTTTGAAAGTGGGTAATCCCAATTCTCGTTTTACATCATACGGAATAAACGAATTCTGCGATTTTCCAGCGGGTAATTTACCTTCATTCATAGAAGTTATAATTACAGTTTCAAAGTCCAAAACCCGACTTTCTAAAACGCCCATAATTTGCAATCCGTTCAAAGGTTCTCCCTCAAAAGAAACCTCAGCCAAATCAATTACTTGTTTGTAAATAGCATGCAATGTGTCGATTTTATCAATGTGGCTGTGCTTTGAATAGTAATTAATTAATTTATTAATAACTTTAAAAATCGAAAATACAAAGGCTTTCGTGATTTTTTCATCTTCACTATCGTTACCTAAATTGGCTTTTATAGTTTGCAATAACTGCGATAAAGATGCCAAGACTTGCAATGAACCTTCTTCCCATTTTCCAAATAACAAACGAAATAAATCACTTGGATTTGGATTCAAATCCATCAATTTTTGATGGGTAATAAAAGTATAATTGTATTGATTGATTGTATTTACCAATGCACTCGTTTTGGAATAAGGCTCCACCAAAGGATGGGTTAAGATATCCAAAACATCTTTGTAATAAAACACATAATTCTTTGCGTTTCTTGCCAAGGCATTGGTGTGCATTTTAAATAATTTGGCAATTAAAATCTGAGCAGGATTATTCTTGCTTGAATATCCCATCGTAATATTCAGCGCCCCAACGGTTGCTGGAAGCGAGTATAAAAGAGGAACAAGCATGTTTTCATCTCCCAAAACAACCGCTACTTTATCAAGAGTTGCCATTGGATTGTCTTCTATTATTTTTTCGATAATACTTCCTGTGATTTTGGCTTGCCCAATTGTTTTTGGAGTTCCAATAACCTGTATTGTTTTTGGGGCTGAAAAGTCATCTACAATCCATTCAAAAGGTTTTGATTTGTATTGTTTCCAACTTTCCTTAAATCGGCGTACAAATAATCCTGCGTCATGATAAGGGTCGTTTAAAAATGCTTGGTCAATATCCCAATATATTTTTGCTTGATCAGTCGCAATCAAATGTTGCACTATTTTTTCCTCGGCAGCGTTTAGGGCATTAAACCCTGCAAAAACATATTTTTTATGAGTTACTGATGTAGAAAAAGCTTCTAATTTATTGACTGCTTCACGATAAATTAAACCTTGATATCCTATTCCGCTTTTCAATAAATGGTTATAAAGCGTTTGGTAATAATTGGGCAATAATTTCCAAAAATCGATATAATTTTCAAGTAACTTAGTTTTATTTTCAACTTCAACTCCCCATTTTTTAATGTCTTCAATGTCTTTTAAATAAGAAAGCACATGATTTGAATCTAATAAATAGCGATCAATTTCGTTGAAATCTTGCAGTAGCATTTTCGCCCAATTGGCAAAAAGCTCAAATGATTGTTGTTGTTTTACATCTGTAATCGAGAGATAAACTTCATAGAATTCAAAAACCAGTTCTATGGGATCTATTGTTCTAATCCCAGAAACGTTTTGAATAAAATCTTCAATACTTATTATTTCAGGAGAAAGAATATTATTTTGAACTTGCTTTTTTAGCGCCTCAATTAAAAATATTTTTGCTCTTTTATTAGGCAAAACTATAATTGTATTGTATAGATCATTAGAATAATCTTCAATTATTACTTGTGCTATTTTATCTAAAAAAGTAGGATTTATCATTCTATAAATATAAAAAAACGCCCCGATAAATCGGGGCGTTTTAAAAAATATTTTAGGATAAAATTATTTTACTAATTTCACTTCTACTCTTCTGTTAGCAGCTTTTCCTTTAGCAGTATTATTGCTTCCAATTGGTTTAGTATCTCCGTAACCTTCAGAAGTTAATCTGTCAGCAGCAATACCATTTTCAACTAAATAATTTTTAACTGCGGCAGCTCTATCTTTAGACAAAACCAAGTTAGATGCTGGTGTTCCAGTACTATCTGTGTGTCCTTCAAGGCTGAATTTAGCTGTTGGGTATTCTTTCAAAATTGAAGTAATAGATACTAAAACTGGGAAAGTTTGTTTTTGGAAAGATGCTTTACCTGAATTAAACAAGATTGTTTTCGCGTACTCATTTAATTTGTTAACCGCTTCTTCAGAAACTTCTGGACAACCGTTATTAGCAACAGTTCCTTTTACAGTAGGACATTTATCATCTTTGTCTAAAACTGTGTCTCCATCAGTATCAGCCCAAGGACAACCTGCATTTTCTTTTGGGCCTTTTACATTTGGACATTTGTCAGATAAATCGGTAATTCCATCTCCGTCAGTATCAGGACATCCTTTAAGTGCTTTTAATCCAGCAACTTCTGGACAAGCATCATCTTTATCAGCTACTCCGTCTCCGTCAGTATCAGGACAACCGTTCATAGCAACTGAACCAGCAGCGTCTGGACAAGCATCGCTTGCATCAACAATTCCGTCTCCATCAGTATCAGGACATCCTTTGTATATTTTTAAACCAGCAACTTCTGGACAAGCATCTTCTCTATCGTATACTCCGTCTCCATCTGTATCTTTACCTCCAAATTTGAAAATAAATCCAGCGAAGTGTTGCATGTGTGAAGCTACGTCAGTTCCAGCAATTCTAGTATCATCAAACGAATGTTTGTATGTAGATTGTACAGAAATACCTACTTGCTCAGACATCCAATAAGTCAAACCTAAACCTCCGTTTAAAGTTCCTGAACTTACTTCTCCAACAAAAGTATATCCACCACCAATGTGTGCAGATGGCTCAAAAGATTTGCATTTTAAAAGGCTCATGAAGCTATATTTAATATCAGCATCAACACCATAATAGTATAAATCTCCAGGATTAGTTACTTCATAAGGTCCTTTTCCTACTCTAGGATTTACAAAATTTGAAATTTTATTTACAGAACCTGTAACTCCAAATGAGAAGTTATCTCCAACATATTTTGATACATTTAAGTAAGATACAGATGGAAGAATGTTCCAATTATCTTTTGCATTAAAATACTGAGAGAATTGTTCTTTAATACTTGAAGCCGCACTTACTCTAGTGTCAACTGCATTTGCACCAAATGATAATGCCCAAGGGTTGTTACTGTCTTGTGCTTGCATACCTAGGCCTACAAAAAGACATATAACAGCTACTAATTTGTTAAGATGTTTCATACTTGTTTTTTGTTAAATTATAAAATTAATTTGGACAAAAGTAATGTGTAATTATTTAACTACAAAAAGAATTACCAAAAATCTGTTTAACTGTTACTCTTTGCTTGCTATTGAATTACCTTTAATTCTTTGCCAACCTCTGTAAATGCTGAAATAGCTTTGTCTAAATGTGCTTTTGTGTGAGATGCAGAAAGTTGCACTCTAATCCTCGCTTTGTCCTTTGGAACCACCGGAAAGAAGAATCCAATCACATAAATCCCTTTTTTAAGCAACTCATTGGCCATGTTTTGAGCCAGTTTTGCATCATAAAGCATTACAGGAACAATTGCAGAATCGCCGTCAATAATGTCAAAACCTGCTTTTTTCATTCCCACTTTGAAATAATTGGTGTTTTCTTCTAATTTATCTCTCAAAGAAGTATCTTTTTCTAGTAATTCAAATACCTTGATTGATGCTCCCACAATTGCTGGCGCTAATGAATTTGAAAATAAATAAGGACGAGAACGCTGTCTTAATATTTCGATAATTTCTTTTTTGGCAGTCGTATATCCGCCCATTGCGCCTCCCAAAGCCTTTCCTAATGTACCTGTAATAATATCCACACGCCCCATAACGCCTTTTGCTTCAAGCGTTCCTTTACCAGTTGCTCCAATAAATCCTGCAGCGTGACATTCATCAACCATAACCATAGCGTCATATTTATCGGCCAAGTCACAAATTTTATCCAAAGGAGCTACCAGTCCATCCATTGAAAAAACGCCATCTGTAACAATCAGTTTGAAGCGAGTTCCAACTGCTGTAGCTTTTATCAATTGTTGTTCTAAATCTTCCATATTGCTATTTTCATAGCGATAACGGGAGGCTTTACACAAACGAACACCATCAATGATGGAAGCATGATTCAAACTGTCTGAAATAATACAATCTTGATCTCCTAACAAAGGCTCGAAAACCCCTCCATTTGCATCAAATGCCGCAGCATATAAAATGGTATCTTCAGTTCCATAAAATTCAGAAATTTTTCTTTCTAATGTTTTATGGATATCTTGAGTCCCACAAATAAAACGTACCGATGACATTCCAAACCCGTGAGAATCCAATGTGTCTTTTGCTGCTTGAATCACTTCTGGATGAGAAGAAAGTCCTAAATAATTATTAGAACAAAAGTTCAAAACCGTTTCGCCATTTACTGTAATTTCAGCTCCTTGTGGCGAGGTAATAATTCTTTCTTTTTTAAATATCCCGTTGTCTTCAATAGTTTGAAGCTCTAATTGAAGGAATTGTTGGATTTTACCGTACATTTTTTTTAGTTTTTAGTTTTTGAGAATTTTTACAAATTTACCACCTTAATATCTTCTCCTATATATATTAGTGCTTTTTTTGTTACTTTAAAGCCCATTTTTTCAATTGCAGTTTGGTAGTTTTCTAATTGCAGTTGGTATTTCGGATTGTGGGTTCCTGTTTTATAATCCAATAAGAAAACTTCTTTGTTTTTTGCCAATACCATTCGGTCTGGCTTAATGGTTTTTCCTTCTTTTTGAATTATCGTTTGCTCGTTTAAGATTTCATTTCCCTCGGCAAAATAGTTTTCTAATTCGGAATGATTTACAATCTCTTGGATACTTTTATAAACCAACTCTTTTTGATTGAAGGTAATTAATCCATTTTCTAAAGCCTTTAATATTGCCAAATCAACATCTGATTTTGTTTTTACAAAAGACAAAATTTCGTGAATCAAATTACCATATTCAATAGCTTCTTGCTGATGCGTTCCCCACATTAAAGCCTCACGTTGGGCAATTTTAATACTTTTGGGATTTAGAATTTCATTAATTAACGGAATGGTTTTTATTTCGTTTTTCTCGATGATTTTCTCCGACAATTTTGCTACTTTTCCAAATTCATATTCCATTTTACTTGGCTCATAAACTCCAATTCCTATCAAATATTTTATAAAAAATGAAGCGGTATTGTAGGGATATTCGCCTTCTTTATTAGGTTCCAAGAATTGAGAAATAACATACAGTTGTTCCTCAGCACGTGTTAATGCTACGTACAATACATTAATATTATCCAATAATTCTTCTTGCTTTTTTTGGTTATAAACCAATGCTGCTTCCTCCCCATAATTTTCAACAGCGCTACTATTGTCTATTAAAACTTTGGGTAATCCGAAGGTTTCTTTTTCGGCATCAAGCCACAATTTATCTTTTGGTTTTCTAACATAATCCTCATCTGCAAATGGCATAATAACGACTGGAAATTCCAATCCTTTCGATTTATGAATGGTCATAATTCGAACTGCATTTTTACCTTCAGGCGACGGAATACTGAATTTTTCTCCGTTTTTCTCCCAATAATTCAAAAAGTCTGCAATTCCCGCTTGGTTTCGAACATCGCGTTCTAAAACAATGTCGATGAAGTATTGAACGTAGGCATTCCCCTCCCCAACCCTCCCCGAAGGGGATGGAGACGAAACCAAATCATTGTCGATAAAAATGCTTTTTTGTGACAATAATTCAGATTTTATTTTTTCTAAAACTGTTGAGATAGTTCCGATAACTTCTTCGTTTTTGAAGCGAATTACTTTATATCCTAATTCATTTAAAATACGTGTTCTTTCGGTGTCTAATTGGATTTGTTCTTCGGTGAAATGATATTCTCCATCCACTTCGATTATTAATTTTGTTGATAAACAGACAAAATCAACTATGAAATCATTTATTAAATGCTGTTGTCTGAATTTATATTCTAAAGATTTCGATTTTAACTCTGACCATAATATCTTTTCAGCATCTGTTGGAATTTTTCTCATTTCTTGTGCCTTTTCAAGTGATAAATGAGAATAATTTCCGCCTGTCATATATCCAAATTTTTGACCTTTATCTTCCGCACGATTTCCCGCACTGTCTCCCTTTCCTTTGGAAAGGGTTGGGGATAGGAATTTACTCACTATAATTTCTACCGCTTCATACAAAGATTTTTTTCTTATGTCTTGAAAAGAAAGAGAAATATCAAATTCTGAAAGCCATTTTTCAAATTCTTCCTCTTGCGTTTTTTCTTTTCCTTTCGCAATAAAATCATGAACAGACAACTCGTTTTGAACAAGGTTTGCAATATAAAGCAAGAAATAAGCCTTGGCTTCAATATCGGCACTATTCTTTAAATATTTTAAAACATTAATTATCATTTGTACATCCGAAGAGTTTTGAATCATCAAGGTTTCCGATGATAAAAGTGGAATATTTTGTTCCGTCAAATAATTAGCAATTGCAATTCCCTGGCTTCTTTTCCGGGTTAGAATGACAATTTCTTGATAGTCGAATCCTTGTTTTTTAGCTTTTTCAATCGTATTTAAAGTTGCTAGTAAATACAAATCGTTTTTATCTAAAGCGTCTTCATCGTCTTCCGATTTTTCAGGTTTTGGAATAAATGAAATGTTCACATAACCGCCTGACTTGCTGTTTTCTTTCTGATGACTATGATTTTCGTATAAATCTTGGTAATCTAAATTGGTAAATTCAGAAGATAAAAAGTAAAATAGTTTGTTGTTAAAATCAATTATTTCAGAATAACTCCTGTAATTTTTATCCAAATGAAACAATTTTTTTTCTGGATTATTGAACGGATTATGAGTTTTGCTTAAATCGATAAATTGCTCTGCTTTTCCGCCCCGCCATCTGTAAATGGATTGTTTCGGATCGCCAACAATCATTAATGTTCCTTTTTCACCTTCAAATTCGCTAGATGTTGCGTTGTCAATTAACGGAATTAAATTCTGCCATTGCATTTCGGAAGTGTCCTGGAATTCATCAATGAAAAAATGGCGGTAGCGCTCGCCCAAGCGTTCATAAATAAATGGGGCGGGCTGGTTTTGAATTTCTCGGTAAATAATAGCGTTAAATTCAGCGATTGAAAGTACGTTTTGTTCTTTCTGAATTTTTGCCAATTCGTTACTAACCGTATTTAATAATGAAAGTGGCGTAATGTTTTTTAGAAAGGCATTGTAAAAATCTCGCTTTTCAAATTTCTTGTAAATTGCATCCAGAATCGCTAACATTTCTGGAATTATTGCTTCAATTTCGTTTCTGTCCTTAGCCGTTTTATTGATTTTTATGTCATCAAATTCGTGGTAGGTTTTATTTTTTGGATTGAATTTTTCATTGATAATACTTTGCAAATGATTGGGAAAATGTCCTGCAGAAAATGATTTGGTGTCAATTCCGTTAGTTTCAATAAGATTCAAAATGCTTTGAGAAGCTGCTGAATTTTCTTTTTCCAAAACTTTACATTCTCCGGCAATTTT
>Ga0114974_10001600_pt1 | contig 17825 bp, 14 predicted proteins | sample S_130206_EF_Meta_FD_87318 | JGI IMG/M metagenome (GOLD analysis project Ga0114974, IMG submission 87318) | Freshwater microbial communities from Lake Simoncouche, Canada to study carbon cycling - S_130206_EF_MetaG | ecosystem: Environmental > Aquatic > Freshwater > Lake | place: Lake... | reverse complement strand
TGCTGCCATCGCTTCGAGAACCGACAGAGTTCCAATTGCATTCGTTTCGTATGTCTTGCGTGGTTCTGCATACGAAAGTCGAACCAAAGGCTGCGCCGCTAAATGAAAAACAAAGTCAGGCTCAACTTCAGCAAATGCCTCTGCTACGGCGTCGGCATTATTGATATCCACACGGAAATCGTGAACCAAATTAGATGCAACACCACCTCGTTCATAGAGTGCACCTCGAACTGGATCAAGCGCTAAACCATAAACATCGTGCCCCCCTCGATTAAGCGCGAGGGAGACCCAAGCACCTTTGAAACCAGTGTGGCCCATGATGAAAATTTTCATCTACTCAAAGTCCTTTATGATTTTGCATACTTATTGAACCGCAGCACGTAACTCATCGCTGTCCACCATAGACCAACGACTAACCCAACCGCGGCACCAAAAACTCCATACCCACTGGAAAGCACATAAATACCTATGATTGTCACTATCAATCCACCAAATTCAGACATCAACGTATAGTGCGACTGGCCAAGCCCTTTGAACATTGCACTGATAACCAGAGATATAGCTAATGCAGGTTGCCCAAAAGCCATGATTAAAACAATCTTTCCGACATTCTGATAACTAACACCAAGAAAATAATTGGCGAGGACAAATCCAACTACTGTTATCATTACGCTTGCAAAAATCGTAAATTTCACCGCACCTCGAATTGCCATTTTCACACTGTCAACGACTTTTGCTTGACTTCCGTTTTGGGTGATTCTCGCAACGTCAGGAAGTACATGCATTGCTCTTGACGTTGCAACCACCATTGTTGCCGAGGCCAAAGTAAACGCGACGGCATACTCACCTACGTAGGCAGCGCTAAGAGTAATTCCGACTATAACTACGTCTACTCTTCCACTAAGAGTGCTCACTATTGTGGGTAACAATGAGCGACGACCATGACGGCGAAGTTCCTTATACAAGTGAAAGTCTTTGAACTCAATCTCTGCTGAGCTCTCATCTTCTTGTGATTCTGACTTCAATCTATAAACGAATTGATTGCCTGCTACTAGTATCACAAGTAATGAAATCCCGTACGCGATCGAGATGCTCCAGAGTGTAACTTGGTGAAAGAAGACAAGAACAAGTATCAGGATGAGGTAGGAAACTGGTTGAGTGGTGCGCGAGATATTCCACTTTTTAGGATGATTGCCTTGAAGGATGAAAATCGATACTCCAGCGAGAGAGGCAAGCGGTAAAAGTAGACAAAAGAAGAAACCGATGTAAGTTCGAGTGGACTCTGAGGGGACGGCGAATTGATACACCAGAAATAGTCCGCACGCGGCCAGTAGCCCTAACAGCATGAATACCGATCGTGCTTGTCTATTTATTTCGCCTACTCGCTTAGGAAACATTGCAGAGAGCATCGTTAATGCTGAACCGAGGCCTGCCTCGCCAATCCCAAGGGCAATGAGAAACCAAGCAAAATAGATTGCGAATATCCCTCGATCTTCAGCACCTAGTTGCTTTGCAACTATGAGCCCGACCAGCGACGACAAACCCAGCAATATCGAGTTGAACAAACTAGTCGTAGACGATTTATTTCCCAACAATTTGCGAACTCTAAACACAGCATCTACTCAACTGCTCAGGTCCTTTCAGATTTCCAATTGCGGCGAAAAACTGATCATGCTTACTGTGCCTGAATTTCATCTACAATTATCTTCTACTGAAGTTCAGCTTCAACCACTACTTTTTGTTGCTGATTGAACAGGTTGACCGATAAAGATTAGGTTTTGCGAGACAACAACGTCAGATCTGTCGCCCGTTTCAGTAACGATCATAAATCTGATAATTCTTGAGGTCACACCGAATGCAATCCGGCGAATGAATCTTTTCATGCCTCCGCCTGGAGCAATCCCAACTTCATTTATCGAGACAATCTCAAGGTTACATAATTTTGCCAATTGCTTGATGCTTCTCGCGTTGTAAATGCTTAAATGGGTCAAGTCAGCGTAGGCATAGTTTCCAAAAAATGGGGAACTCGCATTCGGTACTTGAATTATTATTCTGCCACGCGTAGACAATCGATCTGATATCAAGTGCACTAGCCTTATTGCGTTTTCAACAGAAAAGTGTTCCAACACGTCCTCGAGTACAACTAGATCCCAGCGCATCGAATTGTCGGTAAAGAAGTCAAAAATATCTTGACATGCCAAAGTTGCGAAACCATTTAAGCGAAGTTTCGCCGCTTCAACTTGCTCAGGGCTGATATCAACACCATGTAGATTTTTATACTCCAGAGAAACTAGCTGCTCAAGAAATTCACCTGCTCCACAACCCACATCAAGGATGTTTACTGATCTATCAGTGGGCAGGTACTTCGTGACTGGAAACCATTTTTCATGGCGTTTAGAACCCTCACTCACTGCATTGCTTGTGTGAGTCGAAGCGTAGTGGCGGTATAAGTCTTCCAGTTCATTCTCCGGCATTACAACCCTCTTTCTCGAAGCAACCGAATTACTTGTGAACTGTTGAATATCCAGCGCCATTATATGCAAATTTCTTGATTTTCCTAATGATAAAGCCGACCTACTCACTTAAATTTGAATCGCGGGCTTCATATTTGTTACTCAGAGCAGTAATTTATGGAATTTTTCCGGACTCTCAAAATGATTCGAGTCCATTAATCAATCCGCCATCTTTTTTAACATCTATTTTTTGATGATGCGGAGTATTATAGAATTGTACTCGGGGGTAATTTCAAATGGCTGTATTTATTTTTTTCGTTCTAACAAGTTCTTTGTTTCTAGCGATGCGTCTTGCTGCTCCATCCAAAGTTTTACCAGCTTTCATCAATTTGAATCTACCCGTTGTTGCACTAGTTGGAATAGCGCTGACAACCATGTTTGCAGTTCCGTCAATTACTTCAGATTCTTGTCTCGAAAGTGAATTCGGAAGTTCTTGCGGCTTCAGCATGCTATTGCTGATCGTTTTTATGGTGACTTTGTACATGGGCGTGGTTCTCGTAAGGCACAGTGTTGGAAATGTTGCTAACAGGCTGACTTCTTGGACTTGGCTACCTCAAAATTTACATCCAAAATATTCGGGGGTGTTTTTTTTATTTGTTGTTAGCCTAGTGTCTTCGATATTACAGATCTCTCAAAACACCTTTGGATACTGGGCAAATCCTCAAATCTTGATAGAGCAACCTTCCGCTGCAACGCATGCTTTATCGCTCCTCCAAGGTTGGGGTTACCTTGGTTGCCTTCAAGCAGGGACGTTATATTTTCAATCTACGAAAGTAATCCAGAAATTTTTCCTATTCGCAATTGTTTTAACGTTGTGCGTCATTGGCATACTAAATGGTGGACGTGAACCTGCTCTGATGCCCTGGGTCGCATTCACTTTCGGCGCATTAATTACTTCTTTTACCTACAAGCGGCTTATTTCCCTAAGTCTCACTTCAGTTATCGCTCTATTGATACTGACGCCGGCGATCTCATTAATGCGAGACACCATAGTTTCAATTGGATCGCGCTCGGTCTCTACTACTTCAGTACCGAATTCAAATTCGCCTTTGCAAAGTCCGGAACCTAGTGACCTGCTTGGCAATTCCTACGATTTCGTCCTTTCTATTAGTAACCGCTTGAACAGAATTGCTGACATCCACGCGATAACAACCAAAGTTCCTTCTGAAGTTCCCTATGTTTCGACCAAGGATTCAATAACCTCACTCTACGAATCCCTTATTCCTAGAGTTTTGTGGAATGAGAAGCCATCGAATACGGCAACTAGGGATATGTCGGTTGAGTTTTATAACGTACCTGTAACTACCTTGACGTCAAGTGCCATTACTCCCTTTGGTGATCTCTGGCGACGAGGAGGGATCACCTCTGTCACAACAGGAAGTTTTGTCTTAGGCATGATTTACGCACTAGTGGAGAGACGTGCCCCCCGGACATTACTTTCAGTTCCTTCATGCTTTGCCCCACTTCTGGCATTCCCACTCATCTTTAAGGGCGAATCAGATGCGATTCCGATGCCTGCCGAGTTGCTTTCCATTTGCGTATCCGCTTTTTTAGCTTGGCAATTGCTACAGTTAATTGCACTGTCCAGGGTGCGTTGCGGGAGATACATTGGGGTAGTGTTTCCAAAACTTGTTGGTTGAATATTTTAATTTGATTGTTTCTTAAGGAGTTTGACTTGCGTATAGGTGTTATTGGTCCATGTGAAGTTGACGATTTTGCTTGGTCCATTAACAACACTTTTATACATATGGGTCACGAAAGTCTTCTTCTAGGATCAATGCTTCCATCTTGGGCTGCCACGAATCGATTTTCGGGTGTTATAGGTTCTCTGATGCTCAAGGAAAAATTAACACGCCCCATTGTTGAAAGTAACCTCCTTCGCCGCGTAAAGGAAGCCGATCTTGATTTGGTCGTGACGGTTGAGTCTCTTCACCCTGAAACCGTGAATTCAATTCGAGCGCGAAATATTGATGTGGCTCTTTGGTTTCCGGACGCGGTCAGCAACTACGGTCCATTGTGGATGTTTGATGCTAACTATTCGGGAGTTTTTCTTAAGGATCCACTTGTCGTATCGCGACTCAATTCATTCCTAGATCTACCGATTTGGTACTTACCAGAAGCCTGCGATCCCACTATTCACTTTCCTATCGATGGCTTGGAAATTCCATCAGTGGCTGTGGTTGGAAGTGTCTATCCGACTAAAGCACGATTGTTGGAGAGACTTTTGGCAGAGAACGTGCCTATCAGAATTTACGGTGGGGGGAATCTTCATCGCTTACCTGATCCGCTTAGGAAGGTGCATTCAGGGGAATATTTGCGCGCTCGAGATAAGGCAACTGTTTACCGGAACAGTATTGCGGTTCTCAATACGCTTCATCCTGCAGAGCTTGAAAGTGTAAACTGTCGACTGTTTGAGGCTACTGCCTGTGGCGGTGCCGTCCTTGCCGAAAGTAGAGCAAGTTTGCATGGTTTCTTTGACGTTGATTCGCAGATTGTGGAAATCCGTAGTTTTGAAAATTTAGTCGAGGAAATTTTCGATCTTTCGACCAACCCTCATCGTCGACGCGACTTGGGGAATGCGGCTTCGCACGAAGCTCTAGCGCGGCATACCTATAAGCATCGCTTGGCCGAACTTCTCGAGAAGATAAATCACTGACTAGGCCTGCGCAAATAAAGCGTTTCAGGTGATTATTTAGTTGCTGTACTAAGTAATTTAGTTCTTTATTCAAGCCCAATTAGTTGAGAATTTTCAAAATATTGTCATGTTTATTCGCAATATCACCCTAATCTGACAACTGGTCCTGCTCCAGATTCTTAAAGGCAGTGAGACTCGTGAAAGTGTTTGGCAAATTAACTCTGCAAATCATCACCATTAGCCGCAAGACCTTAACTTGCCCACAATCATGATGTTTCCCAATGGAAGGGGAAGTGTAAACCTTCCCAACCTGCTCCGCCATAGTCTCATATCTTTTATTCGATCCGGCAATGGTGACAGGCGAATCACGTAAGAAAGCGGATAGCGGTTAATAATTGTGCGAACCTTATACACATCGAAACCATGTTTCTCAAACAATAAGGATACGGATCGCTTTGAGAAAATTTGTAAATGTTCGACATCGAAAATTGGTGATTTTTTCCCGAGGATTCGATTGATCCACCCTGTAAAATCGTGACACACCACAACTAGATTTCCATTGTTCTTGAGGAAACTTGAACAAAAAAGCATGAATTCATTCGGATCCGGAAGGTGCTCAATTGTTTGAAAAAGTGTTATCAGATCGAATTTATGATCCGATTCAAAGTCTTGATAGCCTCCCAGAAAAATTCTTTGTCTAATATCTGAAGGCGACGTTTCAGCCGCTGCTGGTGACGGCTCTATTCCAAGCACATCAGGAAAGCCATGAGAAGCGCAGAGCCCTAAGAATTCACCATCCCCACATCCAACATCCAAAATTTGATCTAGACTTTCAATCCTGAGAGCCTTTATTTCCTTCCAGTAAGTCTCAGCTGCGCATTTGGACTCAGTTTTTGCATCAAAGGCCGCGTCAATGTAATTCTCGATTAAGTCATCCGAATTTGGGGCATCGCTGACATAAAGAATCGAACATGAATTACATATTTTGTATTCGAAGTGCATAAGCTCTGGAGTCTTACGCGATGAATAAGTGAAAGACGTGTATCGATCTGGATCAATTCTCGCGGGGTATTTAACTTCACCTAATTCACCACACACCAAACAAGCGCTCCGTGTATTGCTGCTACTCATCTTTATGGAACTCTCCGTCACCATAAAGATTCGTGTCTCCTCGGCTAGTAATTGATCGACGTACGAAACGAGGTCTTCTCTTTACTTCTTCGAGAATTCTTCCTACATATTCTCCTACAATAGAAATTGCTAGCAAATTTAATGAGCCGAGACCGAGGATTAAAACTGATACAGATACAAATCCTTCCGGTGCAATACTTGGTGCAACAATTTTGCTAATGATTTGAATCAAAATCGCAATAAGCGAAAGCACGAATAGCGCCATAGAAAAAGCGCTCAATGCGGTTAGGGGTGCGCGGCTCACCGCGAGGACACCTTTTGTCGCCCAACCAAAGTTTTTACTCAAATTATTTGTAGTTTTTCCAAACATTCTCTCCGGTCGCACATAATCCACACCGGTTTGATTGAAACCTACATAAGCGCGCTGAGCACGAATAAACAGGTCCCTCTCTGGCATTTGAAGAATCGTATCAACTACTTGTCTGGACATCAGCGAAAAATCTCCCGCATCCCGTGGAATGGAGAAAGGTGCAACAAGTTGAAACACTTTGTAGAAAGCTTTGTAGGCGATCTTCATAAAAAACGGTGCCTCGCGATCCACGCGTCTTCCGTAAATCACATCAAAACCTTGATTCTTTAACTTCCAGAATTCGGCGATTAATTCAGGTGGATCCTGAAGGTCCCCATCCAGTAAAACAATATTTTCGCCTTTTGACTCCCGCATGCCGCTCAAGAAAGCTGCCTGTGAACCGAAGTTGCGAGCATGCGTTACACCAATAACATGGGAATCTTTCCTAGAAATCTCCTCAATGACTTCAATCGTATCGTCGGGGCTTCCATCGTTCACAAAGATAATTTCGTAGTTAATTTCAAGGCTTTCGAGGACGTTTTTCATGCGTGAATGCATTACTGGGATCGCTTCAGCATCCTTGTAGCATGCGATCACTGCGCTGATTTGAATTAGGGGTTCGCATGAATCATTCTGATCACGAGAAGGTTCGTGTAGGTAATCATAATTTCCTGCAGTCTCGTACCATTCCCGCATTGACGAGAGCCCTTGTGAGATTTCGATTCGAGGTGTCCAGGAAATTTCAATTTCAGCCTTACTTGAGTTTGAATACCAATCGCGCAAATCCCAGCTACGTGAAAATTCCCCGAATTTAGGAGCTTTTGACAGGCCGAATTCAGCGCCCACAAAGGTAGCTAGTCTCTTCATCGACGTTTTCACGCCAGACCCAATATTGAGAACCCCTTTGAATTTCTTCTCTTGTGCCGCAAGTGCGACAGTCATAAAAGCACTCACAGCGTCGTCGACATACAAGAAGTCTCTTGAATTCTCCTCCTCAGCAAATGGTGGAAATTCAGAATTAAGACCCTGCAGTATTATTTGAGGGAATAGACGGCGATAATCTTCCCCTGGACCATAGACTGAGTAAAGTCGCAGAACTGCGAAGCGGAGATTGGCGTCTGCCACGTTTGTTAGATAATTTGTCGCAGCTAATTTTGATACTGCGTAAACACTATTCGGTTCGCATCGCTCTTCTTCTTTCGGTCCCGCGCAATTAGTTCCATACTCACTTGAGGATCCCGCTTGAATTAAAGTCGAGCCGTTTGCACTTGCCCACGCTGCCAACGATACGACAGCCGTCAAATTGATTTCAAATATCCGTTTTGCATCCGATTGAAACGAATATGCGCCGTGTGCTGCCAAATTAAATATCGTTTTTGGGCGAATTTCCTCTAGGAGTGAGTTCATCTGCTCAAGCGTCGGAGTGCTGTGCATTTTTTTAAGCTCAAATGCTTGGGTTCTCCAACCTCGGTTAAGATTATATGTTCCATGCGCATCATCTCGAACTTTTTGTATTTGTGATAGCAGATGTGAACCTATGAAACCATTTGCCCCAGTCACTACAATTGGTCCTTCTAGGGAGCCGATTATTTGTTCCTGCTCGCTTTTGTAATTATTGGGCATGTTTTTCGCCAATGATCCCAATGGCTTTTCTACAAATTTCATCAGCGGAAACGCAGTATCTCGAAATCATGTATTCACTGTCACCTAGTTCAAAAAAAGGGGCTTTTTCAACTCCCCACTTGAGAATACGCCCTTGCCAACCAATTTCCATTAAAGAGTCGCTGAGCAAACTTCCAAAACCGCCCTTGACGTAATGATTTTCAGTGAGGACTAGGACTTTACAATTCGACTGTTGAATTTCAAGTGCAAGGTTTTTATATGCCTCAAGGCTTACTTTTTCGACAGAAAATACTGGAACCCTAATTCCGCTTGTTGCCTGTATTTGTTGGCTTATCAACATCGCAACATTTAAGGAATCCCCGAACGCGAGGACGCTGCAGAAGGAATAAACCCTAGGAATTAAAATTTCTAAAGGTATTTCATAACTCGCGCGAGCGAGTCTGTAATAGATTAATCCCGGATGAGTCGATCCCTGTTCAGCGTGATGCCGTGCCGAATCACCGTTTCTCGGGGCAATGACTTCTGTGTTCGGCTGAGTCTGCAAGAGAGTTAAGTCTTCAAGTGCGAAGTGCGTCAGTCCATCAAAACTGTAATCAAACCCTGGACCAACTCCTATCAATCGCACTGGAAGGCGATGGAAGATTGGGCCATTGCGTAAGAATTCAAAGGTGCGCCCCACAGAAAAAGATGCAATTGAATAGCAGTAAGGGATGAAACCACTCTCTGCCAATCCGGTAGCAATCCCAATCATTGCTTGTTCGGCAACCCCAACATTGAAAAAACGCTTTGGATGTGTGTCAGCGAAGACTTCTATGGAGCCAAATCCAAGGTCCGCAGTCAGCAGGACCACTCGGTCATCTTTATTGGCTAGCTCCGTTAAGCCAGTGAGAAATTCACTACGCATTGCCACTACTTCCAGAAATCTCATCTCTGGCAAGAGAATACTGATCCTCCGTCATAGGCAAGTAATGCCAAGCGACACTATTCTGCATGAACGAAACACCATTTCCAGCATTAGTGTGCGAGACGATCAACTTAGGCCCTTTGAGTTTCGATTCACGATTTAAGACTTGACTAATTTGTTTTGTGTCATGCCCATTTACCTCTATGACTTCCCAGCCTAATTTTTCCCACGCGCCGGCTACCCCACTGAGATTTAGAATTTCTTGAGTTGTGCCCAATGCTTGTTGCGAATTGAAGTCAAGAATAACAACCAAGTTGTCCAGTTCATTATGGGCAGCTATGAGCGCCGACTCCCAAGTTGATCCTTCATCCAGTTCAGAGTCGCTTAATAAGCAATAAATAGTACGTTTGCTCGCTTGTATTTTCGCTGCCATCGCAGACCCAACTGCAAAACAAATACCTTGCCCAAGTGAACCCGTGCTGAAATCAATCCCCTGTACATCGACTAATGGATGTGTCGCCAGCAGAGTTCCATTTTGCTGATATCGAGCTAGGTCTTCTGGAGATAGAACTCCGAAATTTTCAAGTCCTGCGTACAGTGCCATTGCGGAGTGGCCCTTTGAAAGAACGAATCGATCGCGTTCATTATCGCTCGTTCCCAGACTTTCCATATTTGCTAACACGCAAACGACAAGATCTGCTACAGATAACGCGGATCCAATGTGTCCCTTTCCTGACCGAAAAGCTAAGTCAAGAATTCTTAATCTGACATCACAAACCCGATCCTCAAGGGATTTTGCGACTCTCTCCACGCCAATAATTATAGGAATATCGACAGCCATGTCACGACTCTATCCGTAGTTTTGGCCTAAGTATTAATTCGGAGTATTGAACTTTCTTCTCAACACCTACTGCCAGATTTGGAAATCTGAAACGACTAACTTTCTAGCAGAAAAACCTCGTATCGAGAATTTGTGAAGTTGGGCTTTCCAAAGGAACTTAGATCCGTTCCTTCCAGTGGATTATTTGCCTCCTGAGCTGTTGCAGCAAGTAACTTGTCATACACGACAGCACAATAACCTGCACTCCCGAGTAGATGCATTTGATCGAGGCTAGGTGCTTCGCCTAGCGAATTCAATGTCGATTTGGACCCTGGGACCCATGACCCGATTGACCATTGAAATGTTGGATCAATCACGTAGAAGGCGAGTCCTGCATATCCACCAAAATCACCATTTAGAGGGTCAACGACGCCTTGACGCGAGCCAGGAACTCCGTTTTGAGGTAACTGAGCAACGGGACAATTATTTTTCTCACTCTTTAGAAAGGTCACCACGGAAGTTTCAGCAAATTCCGAGACCGGAAGCGCCGCCGGCACTTTAGTAACAACTAGCTCGGCAAATACAGAAACAGCAATCAGAGATATGAACGTGCCTGATGCGAATCGCCTGAATGTGTTATGTCTGATATTTAGTTCACTTAGTTTGAACCAAGACAAAATTGCAATGATCCACACAAATCCAAGCAGCGCCATCAAGATTGATAATCGAGACCAAACTCGTGCCGGATTTTCGAATCCAACAAGAATGGAAACTCCCGTAATCAGATTCCCAAATCCACCAAGCAAAAAGAGTAACAATCCGATGAGGCTCAGATTCTTCACTAGAAGAGGGACCGAATTAATTACTCCATTTGGCTTTGCGTAAGCCAACACCATAAGTATTGAAATTAAAGCCGCAAAAGCGCAGGCTGTTCCAAGATATTTGAATTCGATGCTCCCACCCTGTTGAAGGTTCGCTAACCCAGGAACAATGAAATTCAATATTTTCGATCCAAGAATCAGGTCAACGAGATGGCCTCCGTATGTATTTGAGTCCCACGTCCCCCTGCCTGTAATTGCGTTTGGGATTCTGAAATTCATGTATAAGGAATATTGGACAATTGCTCCCCCAAAAATCCCAATGAAGAGCCAAAGTACCCTGATGCCTAACTTCAGTTGCCCCTGTAAAAAAGTTACTAATGCAAGCACTAGAAATAGGAAGAGGCCCACAATCACCCACCACATTGGAGATGAGAGTGCAAGAACAAAGACCGACAAAACCGGGAGTAATTTATACGATCCCGAATACGTACCACCGGCAGCTTCGATCTTAATTGCTATACCTATGGTCAATGGAATTAAGTAAAAGTAGAGAAGGTTGAGGTGTATCAAACTACCAACGAAATAGGGAGATAGTGCTAGAGCCAGAGCGAAGACAAATTTCGTTCCATTAAATTGACTTCTGCAAAATTGTCGAAGCATAAAATACGTTGCAACCGAAGTGAGCGCTATTCCAAAACAGAAACCTACATACATTGTTTGAATCGCATTGAAGTTCAATATGTTCTGCGAAATCCATGCAAAAAGCGAATAGGTGATTCCCAATTGGGGAAAGTTCCACTGATTATTCCCTTGGGGCCAAGCGAGGTTCGCATCAGTGCCAAATACGCCGACTCTTCCAATTGATTCTGTAATCGCTTGAAGCCATAACATGTCTCCGCTGCCAGGAAAAATATATGTAGCCCTGTAATTCCACGGGCGAACGAGAATAACTAACGCCAGTAACGGTGTAAGGAAAACGGTGATGTACTGGATAGCCTTGTCACTTATTACTCTTTTCGCGGCGATCTGAAATGTCATGATTTTCCTTCATATTCCGCGATGCTGCTCACATTATGAGTTATGTTCACTTGTCATCAAGGATTCGTTTGAGTCTTTTGGCCGTGGCATCAATTGTGAAACGTCCCACCACTCCATCTCTCACAATTTTACTTAAATTCGGAGTTCCGGTGATCAATATCTCTCTGATGGACTTTGCGAATTCATCCTCAAAATTGCCGTTGTGTTGAGAAACCGTATACCCATTCACGCCGCTGACCACATATTCCTCAGCTCCAAAAGTTTCTGAGACGACTACTGGTACTCCATTAGCTAGAGCTTCGAGTGCAGCTAACCCCAACCCCTCTTCATACGATGCCTGAATGAATACGCTGGCTTCTTGAAGTGTTGTTAATAGTTCACTATCCGAAATGCCTGTCTTGATTATGATTTTTTCTGAGTCCACGAGATCTTGCACAATCTGCTGGCAAGAACTCTCGAAAATTCCAGTTCCGACGATTACCAACTTAGGGGCATCTGGCATGAATTCCATGAGTCGCTTATAGCTCTGTAGTAATCGTGGCCACGCCTTTCTGGGATCCCCTAAACGCCCTATAGAAATTATCGGTCCTCGAGGGTTCCAGTCTCTTTCTGCCCCGATCATAGTATTGAGAATCCCAGGGGACAGTACCTCTACGCCAGTGGCGATTTTGAATTGGTCTTCGCAGTATCTCGCTAACTCATTATTCATTGCTAAGACTTTGTCTACCGCGTAGATACCGTAGGCATCAATTTTGATTGTAATTTTTGTACTCAGTCTTCGGCCAAGCGCTTTCAAGCTTTTACCTTTGATTCCGCCGTATGATTCGCGCTCCAATTTGGTGGTAGACGCGATCTGAATCACCTTTTTAGACGAAACTTTAGAAAGTGTGTACGCCCAAGCAGGACTACCGAATACCCCTTGAACCAAATCATAGGAATTCAAAATGTTAGTGAACGATTTTCTGGGCCGATACCTCATCGGTTCCAACTCGACGAAGTTGGCGCCCACTAACACTGTGGGAGGAGTGGTTTCACTATCCGTTAGCCTGACTTTCTTCAGCCACGTTCTCGGCTTTAGAATCTTTCGACTTTGAATGTCATGTGAGGCTGTAGCTAAGTCGAAAATATCCACCTGAAATCCAAGATTTTTTAGTACTTCGTACATGAATCTTGCCGATCGACCAATACCACCGGCGTCAAAGAAACCGACCGTTACGAGTGCAACTCGTTTCGTTACGATCTCTACAGAACAAGTGCTACTCAATTCCATGAACTAAGCTCTTTAGCAATCTCCGACTAGTCGACATTGGTTTGACTCTCACTTAGCGTAGACCTGAAGTGAATCTAAAAGTTGCCTCGGTGGATATGATCGCCGACACGACCCGGTGACTAAAGTTTCTGATCTGATACTCAACTGGAACATCGCGATTCATCCAGTTTTTGACTGTCCAGTCAATACATTCGACAGTGCGTTCATAATTGATATCGCTCAAAGTGAGAACACCTGGTTCGAAAGCTTCAGGGCGCTCAATCGCTGTGCGCATTGTGACAGCAGGAAAACCGAGCATCGCCGACTCTTCACTGACTGTGCCGCTATCTGATAGCACACAGAAGGCATTCTGCTGCAATTTGATGTAGTCAAAGAAACCAAACGGTTCGTGGAAATTCAGATTCGTCGCACTGTCGTACGACTGGGCGGCTTCTAGGCGATTTCGCGTTCGTGGGTGCGTCGAAATGAGCATGGGAATGTCGTACCGCTGCTGAACCCCTACGAGCGTTTCAACTAACTCATTTAAACGTTCCGGCAAGTCAACATTCTCTTGGCGGTGCACGCTAACGATGAAATACTTACCCTTTTCAATACCCAAGCGATCCAACACATTTGATTTTTCAATGGAGCTTCGATAATGCTCGATGATTTCTAACAATGGCGATCCAGTCAGAATGAGGCGCTGCGGGGCGAGCCCCTCATCGAGCAAATTTCTTCTCGCTGCTTCCGAGTAAGGAAAGTTGTAGTCGGAGAGATGATCCAGAATCGTGCGATTGACTTCTTCCGGCACGTTCGCATCAAATGAACGATTACCGGCTTCAAGGTGATAGATCGGGATATGTCGCTTCTTGGCGATGATTGCAGTCAGTGCACTGTTCGTGTCACCTAAGAGAAGGAATGCGTCAGGCTGTTCTTTACTTAGGATCTTTTCTATTTCTTCAAGCGCATCTGCAATAAAGGCGCCGACCGAATCAGTGCGTGCCCCTAAGAAGTAGTCAGGCTGACGCACCCCAAGTTCTTCGAAGAAAACTTCATTTAGTGAGTTTGCACTGTTTTGACCAGTATGAACCAACACGTGTTCAACAGACTCATCTAGCAACGCAATCGTGCGCGACATTCGAATGATTTCTGGCCGGGTCCCCACTACGGTCAAAACTTTCACTGTAAAGCCGCCTTTAATTTATTGTGTTGTTGCGAGTCGGTATAAAGCTCTTCTATTAGTTCGGGCCAGTCAGAAATTTTTAGCTGAGCAGCCTCGATAAGCCTATCTCCGTCAAGGCTTCGGTCTAGTTTTGGCTCACTGATTGGGACCATTTCCCATGGTCCACTGAATCTTTCCGTCACCCAACTCAAAAGTTCGAACTTATTCACTCGATGCGAAGACAAGTGATAGATACCGGAAAGATCTGGGGCTCGGTCAACTACTTGGGCCACCAGTTTGGCGAATGTTATCGAGGGAAAACCTGACCAAAATGCCTCTGAATATCCAGATACTGCACCCTGGGGCCGGCTCATAAGCCACTCAAATAATCCATGCGGCTGACCCAATTCGTGACCTATGGCAGAAGTCCGAATCACCAATGCGTTCGTGAGTGAACTTTCACCGGCAATCTTCGAGCGACCGTAGAGATCTGGTGAGTCGGGTATGTCAGTTTCCTTGTAGTTACCCTTTTCACCAGTAAATACACAATCAGTACTGAGGTGAATCATGCGTGATTCGCTTGTGAGCGCTTGGGCCTCTACCCGTTGGGGGAAATTCACGTTGAGGTCCCAGGTGTAACGCTCATTTTCGATTTTTTCGCTCTGCTTCACGAGCCCAATAGCGTTAACAACAAGGTCAGGTTGAGAGACCTCAAAGGTCCTCTCCAAATCCTGGTCACTAAGTGCATCAAAATGATGAAATATTTGGCCTCGTGGAATTCCAGTGAAATGAGCTACTAAGGAGGCATCTCCACTTGCTGTACCCCAAACCTGATGGTCTTTGCTGAACACTTGAGCAAGCTTATGGCCCAACATTCCGCCACCGCCGAGAATGAGGACGCGCATTTGCGAATCTCCAATCTTGGTCGTAAAAGTGAAACCTATCGATTACCCGCAAGTTTATCCGCCCCATACGTTGCGAACTCATCTGGAAACAGATGTCTCGGATAAATCGAGACAGGTCCTGAACCCCTAAACTTTCATTCATGCGTATCGGGTTCATTAGCCAGTGGTTTGACCCCGAAAGCGGCTCAGCAGCCATTCCGGGAGGAATCGCAAGGGCACTACAGGCACAGGAATTCGATGTACAGGTGGTTACTGGATATCCCAATTTTCCCTCTGGAAAGATTTTTTCAGGATACAAGCAAAAATTGCACTCAGCTTCTCAAGAAATGGGCTTTCCTGTTCACCGTGTTCCATTGTTTCCTGACCATAGTCAGACTCTTGCGCGGCGTGCACTTTCATATAGTTCATTCGCGCTGACTTCATCGCTTATCGGACTCCCAGCACTTGATCCGATAGACGCTTACTTTGTTTACTCGTCCCCAGTTATCGCAGGAGTCGGACCCAAGTTGGCGTCGTCTATTCGAAAGAAACCACTGCTCACTTATGTGCCAGATTTGTGGCCCGACTCTGCAACTGCTTCTGGGATAGCCGGTACGGGATTTATCGGGAAAAATATCTCTAAGGTTTTAGCTTCTACGAGCCGTTGGTGCTACGAAACTAGCGATGCAGTTGTTGCCACCAGTGAATTAATGCGCACAACTTTAATCGGTCGCGGTGTCGATGAAAACAAAGTATCAACTGTTTATAACTGGGTAGATGAGAGTCTCTTTTACCCAAGGCCTCGCCCTCAAGAGCTTCTCAACGAATTGGGCCTGAAAGATAAATACATCGTGATGTATGCCGGTAACCTCGGGCATCTGCAAGGCGTCATGACATTCATCGAGTCAGCTCGCTTGCTACGCAAAAGAGATGACATTGCTTTCGTTTTTATCGGATCAGGCGCACTTGAATCCGCTATGCACGAGTTTGCAAAGATTCACAATCTTGCCAACATCACATTCCTTGGGCAGCAACCTATGGACCACGTCGCTGAGCTCATCGCGGCCTCCGATGTCCAACTCATCAGCCTTATCGACACTCCACTCCTGCGAATGACTGTGCCAAGTAAATTGCAGTTCACGATGGCTTCTGGCAGACCTGTGATCATCGCAGCTAAAGGTGAAGCAGCAGATCTCGTTCAGCGTAGTGAGGGGGGATGCATGGTTGACCCTGAGGATTCAACACAACTTGCTGAAATGATTCTCGAATTTGCCGATGGTGGCCATCAACTTTCGGACTTACGTGGCTCAAATGCATATCAATTTTATCAATCGCATTTATCTGAGTCTGTCGGTTCGATGGCTCTTACAAAGATTCTTATAGCCCTTCAATAGCTCCAGAGAATATATCTGTGGCAGATTGATTTTCTGCACACCACTTTCGATATGCATTGTGAATTTTCACCCGATTCGCCTCTCGCTCTTTTGCATCACTTGCTAGGAAGGTTCTTAGATAGTCAACGAACCCTTGAAAATTCCCTGCATATCCACAGTTATTGTCATTAATAAATTCTGTCCAATTGGTATTTAGACTCATCACAACCGGGCAGCCAACCGATAAAGCTTCCGCTATTGCGTGGCCGAAATTCTCACCGCGTGTGGGAAAAAGGAAAACATCCGCATCTGAAAATATTGTTTGAACACTCGCATGGCTGTAGGAACCCATATATATAAAGGCTATTTGGCTTGGAAGTTGGGCTACCAGCTCTAGGCAATGTTCCCAAAAAGATTGATCACTTATCGACCCATACACCCGAAATTCGCACGGACATGTAATTTCCTGCAAACACTGAATGGCAATATCTAAGCCCTTCATCTGATCGATGCGGGAAGCGAACACAATGACCGGTACCTCAGCACCAGACCCGGAAGAAGGTGCCGGTGAAGCAGTAGCGGCAGGGTCGCCTTGAATGATTGATCGAGCGCCTTCAACTTTACGCCGACGCCAAGCTTCAACTTCATCTAATTCACGTCTAGATGAAACATGCCACATTGCATCCCGATTCAGAATCCAATTGAGGAACGGGCGAGCAACACGCTTCTTTAATGCTTTATGATTACGTGCACCTACGGAGCACTCCCCACGCGGCGCAACAAGGAGTTTGGCATTCGGGATAACCCGAAGGAACCGCAAAATATAAGGAAGTATTGAGTAATCTGGACTTTGAAGACTATTAACGTAGTAGAGATCTGGCTTAACCCTGCGAATCTCTTTAACCATCCAAATCAAGTCGCGCAGACCAGGACGTAAATACGCTACTTCCACATTGCCGATTTGCATCCACTTCTGGTCAAGAACATCAGGGTAAACATGAGGGTCGCCAAGGTCATGATTGCGCGTGAAGACAAAGTGCTCGTGCTTCGTGGATTGTTGAAGGATACGAGAAAGGCTAACAATCGTTCCTCCGCCTCGAAAGCCCGGCAAAAAATACTCTGAGAAGGAAATGACTCTCGCCATTGCGTGAACTCCTTCCCACTGTTGAATCCCGATGATCTGAAATATTTACTTTAGCGCGAGAGGTCGTTTTTCCACTTAAATAGTTTTGGAAGCGCGCAATACAGCAGTGCCACAAGTATTCCAAAAATTGGTACAAACACATTTTGCATTTCCTGCTTCGCTATCAGGAGGGCAAGAAT
>Ga0114974_10001599_pt1 | contig 17831 bp, 19 predicted proteins | sample S_130206_EF_Meta_FD_87318 | JGI IMG/M metagenome (GOLD analysis project Ga0114974, IMG submission 87318) | Freshwater microbial communities from Lake Simoncouche, Canada to study carbon cycling - S_130206_EF_MetaG | ecosystem: Environmental > Aquatic > Freshwater > Lake | place: Lake... | reverse complement strand
TAGCACCGGCCTTAACGCAAAGGATATGCCATGAAATCGATGTTTAAACCCTTATTGATCGCGGGTTTGTTGGCCACGGCTGGGCTCACTGCCTTCTCTCAATCGCCCATGAGCCCAATGGGCGCAGGCATGGGGCATGACCGCATGGACAAAGGGGAGCTCATGAATCCCGTCCGGATGCAGGCCCGGATGGACAAGCACCTTGCTACCTTAAAAGCCAAGCTCAAACTCAGTGCCGCACAGGAAGCCGACTGGACAACTTTTGTGGGCGCCATGAAACCACCCGCCGACATACAGGCCCGGCAAGCGCAGCATGACGAGTTGGCCAAATTGCCTACGCCCGAGCGCATCGACAAAATGAAAGCCCTGCGCAGCCAGCATATGACGGAGATGACCGCTGCCATGGACAAACGCGGCGAGGCAACCAAGGCTTTTTATGCCACCCTGACGCCTGAGCAAAAGAAAACTTTTGACGGCGCCATGATGTACCAGCGTGGCGACAAAGGACACATGAGCGGTATGGGCGCTGGCAAGGCCGCGGGCCCAGCCAAACCCTAAGTTCAGACCTTACGCTTTAGGCAAGCATGGTCTTCAGCTCGCCACTTTTGATCAGTTTGCTCAGGTCATCGGCACCGCCGACCAGCGTGCCTTTGACAAACACCATGGGAAAGCTGGGCCAGCCGGTCCACATTTTCAAAGCATTGCGCTGGCGCCAGCTGTTGAAGTAATTCCCATATTCAAGGTATTGGTGCTCAACGCCCGCATCGCCCAGTGCCTTGCGGGCTTTTTTTGGGTAAGGGTTCATCGCCATGCCGACCACCACCACGGGGTTTGACGCAATTGCCGCTTGAACCTCTTGGACAATGCCTTGCTCGTGCTTTACAACTTTTTCACGTACTGCGGGGTGAATATGGGTCTCATTCAGAATGGCGCGTGGCATGGGTGACTCCTTTTAAAAACGCATTATGCGGTTTGGGAACTTGGGCTCCGGTTCCAAAGGGTGCTACAAACGCACTTGACTTGAATCAAATAGCCAACAAGCACACCGCCTTAAACTTAAGCCTTCCATGCAAAACCCATTGAACACCTCATCTGCAATTGATCAAATCCCCCGATTGCCAGTGGTTCGCACCATTGGGATCATGCAGCCCATGCACTGGCTGGTGCTGGCTTGGCGCGACATGGCGCGTTGCGGCTGGATCAGTTTTGCGCATGGACTGTTTTTAACGCTGTGTGGATTCGTCATCTTGGCCGTGGCGCACCACCGTTTTTGGCTGCTGGCGGGTGCCTTGTCTGGCTTTTTGGTCGTTGCGCCCATTTTGGCCACCAGCCTTTACGCGCTAAGCCGTGCCTTGGAGCGCGGTGAAAAAGCGGATGTCAAGCTGGTGTTAAAAACCTGGCTCAATTGGCAAAACAACCATTTCAGCAAATGGGGCAACGATTACTGGTGCCTGGTGCAATTTGGCGCCTTGCTCGCCTTGGCCGGCACGGGCTGGATGCTGACCTCGGCCGCGCTGATCACCTTGCTGGCGCCCGTGCCCATCAACACCCCGATCGAATTTATCCAGCATGTGGTGCTGGCCAGAAACGGGGTTTTGTTTGAACTTTGGCTGGCGCTGGGCGGCGTGTTGGCCGCCCCTATTTTTGCCTCCACAGCGGTCGCTATTCCTTTGCTGCTTGACCGCCGCGTGTCACTCATGCAGGCGGTTTTGACCAGCTGGCACACCGTATTGAGCAACCCTTTGCCCATGGCTTTTTGGGCCGCCTTGATCATGGGTTTTTCCTTGTTGGGGCTCGGGTCCGCCTTGTTGGGCCTGATCGCGGTGGTGCCGATGTTGGGACATGCCAGTTGGCACGCTTACCGTGACTTGGTTGACGCAAGCGATCTGCCTGCGAGGGACGCGTCTTAATGTTTGGTTATTCAGAAGAGCAGATTGCCGCCTTCGGCCTGACCTTTGGCGTGGGCGCTTTCATGCTTTATATGTTGTTCATCATTGGACAACTGGCATGGGAATCCAAAGCCGGTAAATTCGGCACCTTCATCATTTTTTTGGGTCTGGGGTTTGGCATGGTCGGCTTTGTGGCCAAGTACTTAATTCAGTCGTTCATGGGGATTCACTGAGTAAGGAACAAGGCGTTTGTACCGTTCTCATATTTGATAGCGGCCTTACGTCGAAGGCTCATTGAGGCTGAGATAAATTGCCTTGTAGCCCCTGATGTCATCGTCTGAATTGACCTCTTTAAAACACAGCTCTCGCGCCAGTTTCAGCATGCGTTCGTTGTAGTCCAGCACCGTGGCCACCAGCCTTTGCGTGCCTTGGCTGCGAAGGTAGGCAATCATCTTTTGCATCAGCAGCAGCCCAAGCCCACGCCCCTTTAAATCAGAACGCACGATAACGCCAAATTCGGCCTCGATGTTGTCAGGGTCGGCCATGGCGCGCACTACGCCCAAGGTTTGCACCTGCCCATCAGGCCCCGGGGCAGTGGCAATAAAAGCCATTTCACGGGCGTAGTCAATTTGCACCAGCCGCGCCAACTCACTGCGTTCCATCGTGCGCTTGCTGTAAAACACGCGCATGCGCACGTCCTCAGGGTCCAATCCCTGTAAAAATTCCTTATGAAACGCTTCGTCTTCTGGGCGGATCGGGCGCAGGCACACTGTGCGGCCCTGCCAAGGTAGCGACTCTTCCAAGGCGGAGGGATAGGGTTGAATAGCAAAGTTTTTAGCCCCTGCGGGTTTCGCGGAATCTAGCCGAATGCGTGCATCCAAAGCAACAGTGCCCTCAAAGTTGACGATCAAGGGGTTGATGTCCAACTCAGCAATCTCAGACACCTCGGCCAGCAGTTGCGACAAAGCGAGCAACACTCTGTGAACCGCCGCATCATCCACCGCCGGGGTATCTCGCCACCCTGTCATCAGGCGCGCTACGCGGGTGCGTGCGATTAGCGCCCGGGCCAGTGGAACATTAAGCGGCGGCAAGGCCACGGCACGATCCGCCATCACCTCGACGGCTGTACCACCCTGGCCAAACAAAATGACCGGCCCAAACACGGGATCGACCGTGCTGCCCACAATCAGCTCCTGAGCGTGCTGACGCGCAATCATCGCTTGGACCGTGAAGCCTTGAATGCGTGCTTTGGGTCTCTGGCTTTGCACACGCGCCAACATGGTTTGTGCTGCCAAGCGCACCTCGCCCTCATTTCTCAAGTTCAAAGCCACGCCACCCACATCCGACTTGTGCGATATGTCGTCGGACAATATTTTCAACACCACAGGAAAACCCAGTGCTTGCGCGGCTGTCGCCGCTGCTTGCTCTGAGGGCTCGACACGCTGGGTTGGCACCACAGGAATTTGACAGGCATCCAACACAGCTTTGGCCTCTGGCTCGCTCAACATGGTTCGACCCGCAGCCAAAGCGGCTTGAACAATTTGCTGAATCGTGGGCAGATCAAACCGCCCTTCAGGAACGCATGCCGGAGGCGCTTGCGTCAACTCCAGCTGGTTGTTGCGGTAACGCTGCAGCATGGAAAAGGCCCGCACCGCCTGCTCGGGGGTGTCATAGTCGGCAATCGCCGCGTCTTGAAATAGTTGCCGCGCTGCCGCCACGGCTTGGTCGCCCAACCAGCAGCTCATCACCCGCGGCGCGGTACCTGCCGCTACTTGGCATAAGGGCACCAGCGCCTGCGCAATATCTAAGCTGGGGACAATCGCGGTGGGGGCGTGGATGAACAAAACAGCACCCGTAGACGGATCGCCGAGCAAGATCTTCACTGCGTCTACATAGCGGGCAACCGGTGCGTCGCCAATGATGTCCACCGGGTTGGCGCGTGACCAGTTGGCTGGCAATACAGCATCAAGTTTGGTCAGGGTGGCGGCGCTCAGCACCGATAAATTAACGCCAGCAAAGGCAGCAGCATCAGCGGCCATGACGCCGGCACCACCGCCATTGGTCAAAATGGTGATGGATTGACTGGTGTTGGTGCGAAAGCGCGACAAAGTTTCTGCAGCCAAGAATAGTTCTTGCAAGGTGTTCACCCGCAACATCCCGGCCCGGGCCAGCGCGGCATCAAACACCATGTCGGAGCCCGCCATAGCCCCGGTATGCGAGGCCGCAGCCAACTGCCCTTGTGGCGAGCGCCCTGCTTTCACCACAATCACCGGCTTGTTGCGCGCCGCTGCGCGCGCCGCCGACATGAATTTTCGAGGCGACTCAATGGATTCGGCATACATCAGGATCGCGCGAGTCTTGGCATCGCTGGCCAAATAGTCCAACATGTCGCCAAAATCTACATCGGCGTGCTCACCCAAAGACACAAAGTGAGAAAACCCAATGCCTTTGCCCTTGGCCCAATCCAACATGGCGGTGACCAAAGCGCCAGATTGCGATACAAAAGCCAACTCTCCAGGCTGAGCGTCAATATGAGAAAAGCTGGCGTTCAAGCCGTGGTGGGGTGACAACAAGCCGATGCAATTGGGCCCCAGCACGCGCATGAGGTGAGGGCGGGCAGCTTCCAGCATGGCTTTTTTTTGATCTACGCTCAGGCCCGCCGTCAAAACAATCACCGCCTGGGTGCCCAACTGGGCCAGTTCCTTGACCAGCTCGACCACCGTCCCTGCGGGTGTGCAGATCACCGCCAATTCGGGCACACACGGCAAATCAGAGGCGCTGCCCACCACAGGAAAGCCATCAAGCGCTTTGTGCTTTGGGTTAACCGCATACAAGGAGCCTTTGAAGTTGCTTGCTCTCAGATTTTTCCAGACGGTAGCGCCGACGCTGCCCAGACGCTGAGAGGCCCCAAAAACTGCGACTGAGGCGGGGTCAAACAATGAATCAAAGTTTCGAATGCTCATGAAAGCAGCCTTTATTTCTCAAAAATTAGCGATCAACACTCGGTTATGCACAAGCCTGTGGATAGTTTGGGAGTAAGCCATGAGTTATCCACAGAAAATTTTTTAATTTGTACTTGTTCATAGTTTGGTGACACCAGTGAAGCATAGGCGCGCACATGGCTTGGGGTGCCGTAAGCGATTGATATAAAACAAAGAAGAACACTTATCCACAGAAGAGGCGCTCCCTTATCTACTACTACTATGTATTAATAGAATAAATAAGTAATAAGTCCGAACTCCCCTTTGGAGAAAATAGTCACTTCGCTCGCAGGACAAAACACCTCCAATTGAGGGCCTCGGTATGATCCACCGCTTCGCCTAAAGTATCTGCATGTCCTCCTCTCTCCCTCAAGCAGGCCATGGCCTGAACCTAGCCCAACAAGAAGCCGTCAATTTCATGCACGGCCCCTGTCTGGTACTGGCAGGGGCAGGCTCAGGCAAAACTCGCGTTATCACGCACAAAATTGGTCGACTGATTCAGGCGGGCATGCCTGCCAAACGAATCGCCGCCATCACGTTTACCAACAAAGCCGCTGCCGAGATGCGCGAGCGGGCCAAAGGATTGATTGGTCGCGATGCCCGTGAAGTGGTGATTTGCACGTTTCACGCGCTAGGCGTGCGCATGCTGCGCCAAGACGGGACGGCGCTGGGGCTCAAGCCCACGTTTTCAATTTTGGACACCGACGACATCACCAGCATCCTTAAAGACGCCGGTGGCTCGGTTGATGTGGCCACTGCCCGCTCTTGGCAGTGGGTGATCAGTGGCTGGAAGGGGCAGGGGCTGAATTCGGCTCAGGCAAGTGCCTTGGCCAAGGATGACAACGAACGCATCATCGCCCGCATCATGGGGCATTATGAAGACCGCCTCAATGCCTACCAAAGTGTTGATTTTGATGATTTGATAACCCTGCCCCTCAAGCTGCTGCGCGATCATGCCGAGGTGCGCGAGAAGTGGCAGCAGCAAATGGGCCATGTGCTGGTCGATGAATACCAGGACACCAACGCCACGCAGTATGAAGTGTTGAAACTTTTGGTGGGCGGCAACACGCCTGAGGGCGCCCGGTTTACCGCCGTGGGGGACGATGATCAATCCATTTATGGCTGGCGCGGCGCCACGCTGGACAATTTGAAGAAGCTCCCCATCGACTTTCCCACGCTGAAAGTCATCAAGCTGGAGCAAAACTACAGATCGACTTCGGCTATTTTACGAGCCGCCAACAATGTGATCGGCCCCAACCCCAAGCTGTTTCCCAAAAACCTGTGGAGCGATCTAGGTGAAGGCGAGCCGGTGCGGGTAGTGGACGCTGACAGCGAAGAGCACGAGGCCGAGCGCACCGTGGCCCGTATCCAGAGCTTGCGTACCAATGGGTTGCCGCATGGCGGGGCGCAGTACCAAGAATTCAGGCACTTTGCCATTTTGTACCGTGCCAACCACCAGGCCAAAACCTTTGAGAAAGCGCTGCGCAAAGCCGCTATTCCGTACAAGGTGTCGGGGGGTACCAGCTTTTTTGACCGGGCCGAGATCAAGGACCTGTGTGGCTGGTTCAGGCTGTGGATCAACAACAACGACGACCCCGCTTTTTTGCGCGCTGTGACCACGCCCAAGCGTGGCATCGGGCACCAGACCTTGAGCACGTTGGGTGTTTTTGCTAGTCAGTACAAGGTGAGCTTGTTTGAGGCTTTGTTTTCCTCATCGCTGGCCAGTGTGCTAAGCACCAAGGCGATGGGCAGCTTGCACGAGTTTGGCCGCTATGTAAATGACTTGGAGTTTCGTGCCCGGCGCACGATGGGGGCTGAATCAGCCCGAGAGTTTTTACTGGAATGGCTAAAAGAAATTGGTTACGAGAAGCACCTGTACGACGGCGAAGACAGTGAAAAAGTAGCTGCTGCCCGCTGGAGCAACGTGATGGACTTTTGCGACTGGATGTCGGCCCGCTGCGGCGGGCAATTGGAAGATGCCGCCGGGGTGAGCACCAGCAACGAGGTCAAATCGCTGCTGGAAGTGGCCCAAACCGTGTCGCTTTTGTCCACCATCAGCGAGCGTGAAAAAGACATGGATGTAGTCACACTCTCTACCCTGCACGCCTCCAAGGGACTGGAGTGGCCGCATGTCATGCTGGTGGGCGTGACCGAGGGTATGCTGCCTTTCAAGCTGCGCGACAGTGGCGAAGGCGCTGCGGGAGTGGGCGGCTCCGAGCGCGCCCATGAGGCGGCGAATGAAGCCACCCTGACCCACATGCAGGAAGAGCGCCGCCTGATGTACGTGGGCATCACCCGCGCCCAGCGCAGTCTGGCCGTGAGCTGGACGCGCAAGCGCAAAAAAGGCCGCGAGATGGTTGCCGCTGTTCCCAGTCGCTTCATTGCAGAAATGGGGCTAGACCTTGCCACGGTACGCGAAGACCCGCGAGAAAAACTGAAAGCCCTGCGGGCCGAATTCGCCAAAAAAGCCGCCGATGCGGCGCTAACCCGCATAGCCTGAGTTTCGCCTGCCAGTAGGGTCATTTTTATAGCGGTTACTTGCTATATTTATAGTAGCTGCCTAAGCTCGTCCATATTGGCTTAACAGGCGAAAAAAAGCGGACCCATGGGCCCGCTTTTAAAAAAACAAGAAATCAGCTTATTTCTTTGGTTCCATCAACTTTTTGCACTCAGCCTTCATTTTGTCGTCGGCTTTGGCGGGATCCATCTTTTTGCAGGCTTCTATCTTCTCGTCGTCTTTCATGGCGCCACCGTGCGAGCCGGCGATAGAGCTGAAAGAGACTGTCGCGAAAGTCGCTGCGATCAAAACTGAAAGTAACTTGCTCATAGGTAAACTCCGTGGATTCATTAACTAGCGGCCAACAAAATAGTTGGCAGCGGAGCATATAACATCTATGGCACTTGAGCGGTTAAGAGGTTTATTCTGGGCTAGGGTTTCGCCTGTGCTGGTGCTAAGTTTATTGGCAGCGGCGCCAGCAATATCGGCGCCTCGGACGCCGACGGTAGATACAGAAGTGCTGGAAAAGCTGCCCACCCGCGCGGCTGACAGCTCAGCCCGCGAACTGTCCCGCTTGCGTGCGGCAGTGGCCCTGGCTCCTAGAGATCCCGCGCTGGCCACTGAACTGGCCCAGCGTTATTTTGACCTCGCCTTGGCCCAAGGTGATCCTCGCTATGTGGGCTACGCTGAGGCGGTAGTGGCCCGCTTTACCTCGCAGATGACCGTTCCCCTGTTGACCTTGCGCGGCGTGTTGCGGCAATACCGGCATGATTTTGAGGGCGGGTTAAAGGATTTTGAAGCCGCGCTGGTATTGGACCCCAGCTATGCCCTAGCCCATGCTTGGCGTGGCGCCATCTTTTTGGTTCAGGCCGATGATGCGGCAGCCCGAAAAGAATGCAAAACCCTGCAAGTTTTGGGGCGCAAGGCTTTGGCTGGGGCATGTCTGGGTTTGGCGCAAGCCTACGGTGGGCAGCTGGAAGCCGGCTACCGCACGCTGCAGCAGTCCTTGGCCATCAGCACCAACTCCGACAACCGCCTTTGGCTCCTGACCCGACTGGGTGAAGTGGCAGCTTGGCGTGGTCTGTCGCCGCAAGCGCAAGTGCATTTCCGCGAGGCTTTAAGCCTAGGGCGTGACGATGTGTATCTGCTGGCCGCTTGGGCGGATTTTTTGCTTGACGCCAACCAACCCGCCGAAGTGGTCCGCCTACTCGCCAGCTGGGCCTCGGCCGATAGCCTGCTCCTGCGCCTGACCGAAGCCGAAGTTCAGCTCGAGCTGCCGGAGTCGGCACGGCATAAACAGATATTGACCGACCGATTTGCCGCAGCACGCGCCAGAGGAGATACCACCCACCGCGCCGAAGAGGCACGCTTTGAACTGCACTTGCGCCAAGACCCCGTCACAGCCCTGCGCCTGGCCCAAGAAAATTATGCGGTGCAGCGTGAGCCACGTGATGCCCGCGTGTTGCTGGAGGCGTCTATCGCCGCCAAAGACAGCGCCAGCGCGCAAGTGGTGCGCGACTGGATGCGACGCAGCGGTTTTGAAAATGCCCGTTTGCGCCGCTTGGCGCAAACGTCCGCCCAAATAAGTGCCGTCGGGGGTGCCAAATGATGTGGCGCTTATTTTTACTGGCCTTCTTTGTACTTTGCTCTGGCCAGGTGCTGGCGCACAAAGCCAGCGACAGTTATTTGGTGCTGGAGGTCAAGGGCGCCGAGGTGAGTGGTCAATGGGACATTGCCCTGCGCGACCTTGACTTTGCCCTCGGGCTTGATGCTGACGGCAATGGCGAGATTAACTGGGGCGAATTGCGCGCCCGCCATGCAGATATCGCCGCCTGGTCTTTAAGCGCCCTGACCCTGGAGCGTGGCGGCGTGTGTCCTTTGCAGGTGCTGCGGCACCAGGTGGATGAGCACACTGACGGCGCTTATGCCGTGCTGTCCTTGTCTGGCACCTGCCCGAGCAGCGTGGGTGATCTGGGCCTGAACTACCGCCTCTTGTTCGACCAGGACGCCCTGCACCGGGGTTTGCTTCGCCTGAGCCTCGACGGCCTGACTCAATCAGCCGTGGTGGCGCCAGACACCGCCCGCCAAAGCTTCAAGGCAGGAGAGGTTTCGCTGTTGGCGCAGTGGAGTCAATTTTTTGTGCAGGGTGTCTGGCACATCTGGATTGGTTTTGACCACATCCTGTTTTTACTCTCACTGCTCTTGCCCGTGGTGGTAGTGCGTGAGCGCCAGCGTTGGCAGGGTGTGCAGCGCTTTGGCCAGGCGCTGCGCGAAGTGCTGTGGGTGGTGACTTCATTTACGGCGGCCCATTCCATCACCCTGTCGCTGGCGGCGCTGGGTTATGTCACGCTGCCCTCGCGATTGGTGGAGTCGGTTATTGCGATCTCTGTGGTGGCGGCAGCGCTCAACAACCTGGTGCCCGTGGTCAGCCAACGCCGCTGGCTGGTGGCCTTTGGTTTTGGCCTGATCCATGGCTTTGGCTTTGCCAGTGTGCTGGCCGAGCTGGGCTTGCCGAAAGAGGCGCTGCTGTTGAGTCTGGTGGGCTTTAATGTAGGCGTGGAGGCTGGGCAGTTGGCGATTGTGGCGGTCTTTTTGCCCCTCATTTTTGTTTTGCGAAACACGGTGTTTTACCGGCGGGGTCTGTTGGTCGGTGGTTCGCTGCTGACGGCGGCCATTGCGCTGGTCTGGCTGGTGGAGCGGATGTTTGACCTGAAATTGATCAGCCCTTGAGTTTGAAGACCCGTGGCGGGTCTTGCTGAATCAGCCATCTTATTCAAGGGTACAGTGTTTAAAAAAGGAAACTGGTGATTTCTCCCTTATTTTGTGCGCCACCCGACGCCGTGATCGTTGTAGGTGCGGGCTTGTCTGGGTTACTGAGTGCTTACTTGTTGGAACAGCAAGGACAGTCGGTCCTGCTGGTCGAGTCGCGTGACCGCGTGGGTGGGCGTGTGCTGAGTGATGCCGCCCATACCGTCGCGCCGTTTGTTGATTTGGGCCCCAGTTGGTTGTGGCCCAGTCTGAATGAAAGGCTTAGCCACTGGACACACGCGTTGGACCTGATGCTTTTCCCGCAATATCAACGGGGCGCTGCCCTGGTGGAGATGCCAAACCACGACATTCACCGCTATGGCGCTACGTTCGGGCAAGAGCCTCAGTCGCAGCGACTGGCGGGGGGCGTGGGCGCGCTTGTACATGCGCTGATGGCCCGGCTTGAACGCACCCAGTTGTTGCTCAACACAGCCGTCACGCACATTCGCCACCAAGCCGAAGGGGGTGTCGCCCTCTCCGTGGAAGGCCCGCAAGGCGTGCAGCAGTGGCATGGAGCCGCCGTCATCGTTACCTTGCCGCCACGCTTGTTGGCCCACCGCATTCGCTGGGCGCCAGAACTACCCGCCAGCTTGACCGACCAGTGGCAGCGCTCCCCCACTTGGATGGCGGGGCAGGCCAAATTGGTGGCCGCTTACGACACACCATTTTGGCGGGAAGCTGGTTTGTCCGGGGACGCTTCTAGTCGCGTGGGGCCCTTGGTTGAGATTCACGATGCCTGCGATGCCTCGGGGCAATCGGCTGCACTCTTTGGTTTTGTGGGTGTCCCTGCCCACTGGCGCGCCAAAATGGGTGAGGCCGAGTTGATAGAGCGCTGCTTGCAACAACTGGTCCGCATGTTTGGCCCTCAAGCGGCTCAGCCGGCCTGGGTTCAGCTCAAAGACTGGGCGCAAGATCCGCACACCGCAACGCCGGCCGATGCTTTGCCCGTGAACAGCCACCCCGTCCCCCAGCCCCGCGCCTTGCCTGCGCCCTGGGCCGAACTGGCTTTTTTGGCGGGCTCCGAATTTGCCGACGACTTCAGCGGCTACCTTGAAGGCGCGGTGCGCTCTGCTGAAGCAGCGGTCAGCGCGTGGCGCGCCCAAGCCCCGGCCGGCTTGAACCCTCTTTGAAGTCAGGACCCTATTTATGAAACTCCAAAGTGCTATAGTATTAATAGCTGTTTGTGCTAGCTCTGCGGCGGCTACAGGCCAAAATCTTATAAATCCAAGTGCAGCCAGTGGCTGGCAAGCCTGCGCGGTGTTGAGCGCAGACGGTCCGGCCCGTTTGGCCTGCTTCGACCAATGGGCCAGTCAGCAATCTGCCGCACCCTTGAGTTCGGCACACGCGCCTGTTGTGGCGCCGGTGGTCATCACCATCACGCAGCCTGACACGCACGATTGCAAAAACCCGGCTTTGTCAGAGACATCGCGGTTTTGGGAGCTGGAAGCCGACAGTGACTGCGGCACCTTGGGTATTCGCGGCTATCGGCCCATCAGCCTGTCTTGGATTGGCTCGAACAGTGTCAACACCCAGCCGTCTTCGCCCTCGCGGGAGCACACGGCGCTGACGGCCCAGCCCTACAGCACCAGCGAAACCCGCATTCAACTCTCGGTGCGCACCAAAATTATGCAAGGCCTGCTTACGCACAACCAAGATGTGAAGCGTGATTCTTTGTGGTTTGGCTACACGCAGCAGTCGTATTGGCAGCTTTTTAACGGTGATCTTTCGCGCCCGTTTCGCACCACCGACCACGAGCCCGAGATCACCTACATCTACCCCACCGATGCGCAACTGCTGGGGGGCTGGCGCTGGCGCTACAGCGGCGCCAGTTTGGTGCACCAGTCCAACGGCCAGACGCTGCCGCTGTCGCGCAGCTGGAACCGCGTGGTGTTGATGACCGGTGTGGAAAAAGGTGATCAGTTCAGGCTGCAAGCTCGTCTGTGGAAGCGAATCAATGAAGACCCGTTGACTGACGACAACCCCGGCATCAGCGACCTGATCGGGCGGGGTGAGCTCGCTGGCTTTTGGAACGTCAACCCCAACAACACGCTGGGTGTGACCCTGCGCCACAGCTTGCGCGACAACGCCAACGGCTCGGTGCGCCTGGAGTGGTTCAAAAAAGTGGGCGATAGCGGGGCGCCAGAGCACAAAAGTGGCCTGCGCTTTCACACCCAACTCTTCAATGGTTATGGTGATTCGCTGGTCGATTACAACCGCCAGCGTACGGTCTTGAGCGTGGGGCTGAGCTTGGTGGACTGGTAAAACCGGGCGTTTAAAAGAAGACAAGCGAAGCGAGGAAGCTTGAAATATACTGGATAAATGAACAGTACTATTTCAAGCAACACCCCGGTGCTGTTGTCCGATGCGCCCATGCTGGCCTTGTTGCTGGCCAACCGCGTGTGCGCCGGTTTCCCTTCCCCGGCCGAAGACCTCGGCGCCCAGCGCATTGACCTGACCCAGATGCTGGTGGTGCATTCGCAGGCCACCTACCTGCTGCGGGCCAGTGGGCATTCGATGGTGGAGGCGGGCATTTTTGACAAAGACATCATGGTGGTGGACCGCGCCATCAAGCCCCGCCACAACCACATTGTGGTGGCCGTGGTGGACGGCGATTTCACCGTCAAGCGCTTGGTCCAGCGGGCGGGTGGGCGTATCAAGCTGCGCGCCGCCAACCCCACCTTCGCCGACATCGTGCCCAAAGAGGGCCAAACGCTGGAAGTCTGGGGCGTGGTCACCAGCAGCATCAAGCAATTTGCGGTTTAGGGCGGCTGCATGTACGCCCTGGTCGATGGCAACAACTTTTACGCCAGTTGCGAGCGGGTCTTTCGCCCTAGCCTGAACGGTTGCCCGATTGTGGTTTTGAGTAACAACGATGGCTGCGCCATTGCGCGCTCCAACGAGGCCAAGGCGCTGGGCATCGCCATGGGGGCGCCTTGGTTCAAGATCAAACATTTGGTTGAAACCTCGGGGCTGGTGGCTTTGTCGGCCAACTTTGCGCTTTATGGCGACTTGAGCGACCGCATGATGAGCCTGGCCGCGGGGCTGGGGCCGGCGCAGGAGATTTACTCCATAGACGAGTCCTTCATTGACCTGACGGGCGTGCGCGGCGACCTGGTGGCCCGCAGCCACAAGGTGCGTGCGCGCATTTTGCAGTGGGTGGGCATTCCGTGCGGCATTGGCATTGGTCGCACCAAAACGCTGGCCAAGTTGGCCAACCATGTGGCCAAAACGGCTGAGCGCAAGCCGGGCAGTTACCCCGAACATTTGGCCCAGGTGTGCAACCTCGATGCCTTGTCGCCGCCACAGTTGGAGGCGGTTTTGGCAGCCACTGCCGTGGGGGAAGTTTGGGGCGTAGGCCGGCGTATTTCTGCGCAACTGGTGGAGGCCGGTGTCAGCACCGTGCTGGACTTGGCCCGACTCGACGCCGCCACGGTGCGCCGCCGCTGGTCGGTGGTGTTGGAGCGCACGGTGCGAGAATTGCAGGGCACCTCTTGCATTGATTTGGCCCACACGCCTGCGGTCAAACAGGAAATAGCCTGCACCCGCTCGTTTGGACACGCGGTGACCTCCCTGGTGGATTTGGCGGAGGCCGTGACTGAATTTGCCAGCCGTGCTGCCCAAAAGCTGCGCCAGCAAGGCAGCCAGGCGGCGCAAGTGTTGTGCTTTATTCGCACCAGCCCATTCCGCCCGGAGGCGCAATACAGCCGCTCCATCAGCGTGCCCTTGCGCCGTCCCAGCGCCGACACCGGTGTGATCGTGGCCGCCGCCCTCGCGGGCTTGGCGGCCATTTATCGGCCCGGTTTCAAGTACGCCAAAGCCGGCGTGATGTTGCTGGACTTGCAAAGCGACTGCGTGCAGCAAGGGGAGTTGATGTTCGAGGACGAAGCTGCTGAGCTGCAAGTCCGCAGCCATTTAATGGCCACACTCGATGAATTGAACCTGCGTTATGGCCGGGGCACCATCGCCATGGCCAGCGCTGGGCTGGCGGGCGAGTGCCGACTTTGGTCCATGAAACAAGAGCGTCGCACCCCCGGCTACACCACTTGCTGGGCCGATATGCCGGTGGCGCGGGCGTGAACCAGACGCACCAAGCCAAGATTTCTACAGTAACCCTCAAGCGCACGAGGTCCTGCAAAACCAGTACATTGAGATGCATCACTCTCGGGTTTCGGCATGTCAAACAGTTTTACTCACACGGTTTTTGTTGCGCTCGTCTTAGGGTGTGCCAGCGCGCACGCGGCCTTAACGCCACTGGCAGAAAGTGAACTGGCTTGTCCCATCACTCCCAATTGCGTGAACTCCCTGGGCCGGGGCGGTTTGGCGCCGCTTTCTTTTCAGGGCACCCCCGCGCAAGGGATGGCACAACTCAAAGCTACGCTGGCTACTTTGGCCGAGGCCACCGTGGTGCGCAGCGAGGCCACCAGTTTAAGTGCCATTTTCACCACCTTTTTGGGCTTTCGGGATGAAGTTGAGTTTCGTCTGGATGCTGAGGCGCAAACGATTCACTTTCGCTCGCGTTCCCTGATGGGCGCGTATGACTTTGGTAAAAATCATTCGCGCATGCAAGACCTCAAGTCGCGCTTTGAAGCGACAAGGTAAATTAATTTCATTTTTTAAAGGCTTTTTATGGGCAACTTATTTGCTGTCTTGTCGCTGGCGCTCGCATTCCACACGCCGGGTTGGTCGGCTGACAGCGCACCCCCTGCCAAAACGGATGTCGAGATAACCAATGCGAGAAGCTTGATTGCCAAGAAAGACTGGGCAGGCGCCCTCAAGGTGTTGGAAACTTATACCCAAAACAACACCAGCAGCGCCGATGGTTTCAATTTACTGGGTTACAGCTACCGAAACCTTCAGCGCTATAACGAATCACTGGTGGCCTACAAACAGGCCCTCACCCTGGACCCCGTCCACCGTGGCGCGCATGAGTACATTGGCATGGCCTACCTCAGTATGGGCAAACTTGACGATGCCAAAACCCACCTTGATGCCCTGAACAAGATTTGCACTTTCAGTTGCGAGGAGTACAGGGATCTGAAAAAGGCCTACGAAGCAGCACGCAAGGCATCCGGCGGCAAGGGCTAAGCTGTGGGCGCTTTAAATGTTTTGGGTACCGCTCTGGTCCCCTGCTCATATGACCCGCTGACCGGTTATTTTCGGGATGGCTGCCGCACCACCGACGACCAAGACCACGGCACCCATGTCATTTGTGCCCGTGTCACTCAAGAGTTTTTGGACTTCTCACTGGGCAAAGGCAACGACCTGATAACCCCGCGGCCCGAGTACCGCTTTGCCGGCCTGAAGCCCGGCGACCGCTGGTGCCTGTGCGCCCTGCGCTGGCAAGAAGCCTCTACCGCCGGGGTGGCGCCGCCCGTGGTGCTGGAAAGTACGCACGCCAAGGCGCTGGAATTCATCAGCCTTTCGCAATTGCGTGCGGTGGTTTAGAAACACACCTGCCCTAACCGTTACGTTGCTGATTAATGCCCTCTCATGAGGGCGTACCTGTTTGCGAGTAAAACCACAGGTAATGTTTGCCATTACATTGATGATTAACAATATGAGTGGCATTTCGCCACAGTGGTTGACACTAATAATTCGATTTATTCCACAAGCCTTCGGCGGTTACATGCTTTTCAAAATATTGTCTAGTAAGTTTTAAGTCGATTATAATTTGACTTTATTGGTATATTTTATTAATAAATAATATGATTAAATAAATAAGCCGCATTGTGCTTTGCTTGGTGCAAATCAAATTTATAGTTTAAATGTTTTCTTACTTTGAAATTAAATTGGTTTAAAACATTAGAATTAATAAACAGTTAAAAGGCAGGAATGAAACTCGATAAAGATTCAGAATTCGTAGGAATCGGTGAGGCAGCGCGCATCATGTCGCTGTCTCGCACGTCCATGCAAAAGCTGGTTGACGCAGGCGAAGTCGCCGCGATAAAAACAACGGGCGGACATCGCCGAATTTTGCGCAGTTCCCTGCCTAATTTGCTGCATATCGTCAACAGCACGCAAGCGCAACAGCCCCAAGCCAACGGGCACTTTCGCAACGAATTGAATCCTTTCAAAAGAGGCGCCTCGTCAAGAAGCGCTCTGGTTTTGATTGTTGCCCAAGAGACGGAACTCATCGACTTGATCAAAGGCACGTTTGAAAGCGAACAGCTAGGCATTGAGTGCGCCGAGGCCACCGATGGACTCGATGTGGTGTTGAAGCTTGAACGCATGCGTCCGGACATTCTCATCATTGACCTGCAAATGCCCATGTTTGATGGTTTTGGCTTGATCAAGCAAGTGAGCTCAAGGCAGGAATACCCCGATATGGTGATCGTGGCCATCACCAGTTTTACCGAGACAGAGCTGCTGGCCCGTGGCGGCTTACCCCAAAACGTGTTGCTTCTGAGTAAGCCTTTGAACATTGACCGATTAAAAGGCTTTGCGGATGCGCACTTGCAGTTGCATCGCCGAGGCGCCAAGGCTTTGGCCTAAAGCGCCCCGTCCGTTTTCATTGTTCTTGGTCGTGGAGGCAATAGCCTCTATCGATTGATTAGTCAAAACCAATTGGCCTAATCAATTAATAACTCCTATGATTCAGCCCATGCCGATAGAAATTTTCTTTCGGCAAAACGTTAAATACCAGGAGTTCACCATGACCACCAGCCAACGCCCCGAAATCAAGACCGTTGCCAATTTGGAATCTGCCTTCGCTGGCGAGTCCATGGCACACATCAAGTACCGCTATTTCGCCAAAATTTCACGTGAAATGGGCGACGAAGAAACAGCCCGCGCTTTTGAGGCGACGGCCGATCAGGAAATCATGCACGCCTTTGGTCACCTCGACCTGCTCTACCCCAAAGCCACCCTGACCCCAGCCAAAGCCTTGCAAATCGCCATTGACGGTGAAACCTACGAGTACACCGAGATGTACCCGGGATTTCGCAAAACCGCCGAAGAAGAAGGTCATGCAGCGGCCGTGGCCGAAATGAACGAGCAAATTGAAGAGAGCAAAGTGCACGCCGCCCAATTTAAAGCGATGCTCGAGAAAGCCCAGAAGCGTTTCGCGGCGCTGGCCAAAGTGGAAGAGCGTCACGCCAACCACTACAAAGCCCAGTTGGCCAAAATCACCATAGCAACATCGGCTTAAGCTGAGAAATTTGATAGCTGCTTAAGCACGTCCAGCGGGCTCTAGCGCTCTATTTATCTTAAATTATTGGAAACCTCATGAAAACTTACCTTTGCATTGTTTGCGGCTTTATTTACGACGAAGCTACCGGACGCCCTGAAGACGGCTTGGCACCGGGCACCTTGTGGGCCGATGTGCCTGACGCGTGGGAGTGCCCGGATTGCGGCGTGGCCAAGGCAGACTTTGAAGCCGTAGAAATCTAAACGCGATGGCCCACCCGATCATCATCATTGGCGCTGGCTTGGCCGGTTGGACGGCGGCACGCGAGTTCCGCAAACTAGACGCCACCACGCCTGTGACGGTGGTCACCGCCGACAGGGGCGACTTTTACGCCAAGCCTTCGCTCTCCAACGCCTTTGCGCAAGGGCGTGCCCCCACGCAGTTGGTGAGCACACCGGCGGACAAGATGGCCGCAACCCTCAACGTCACTTTGCTGACGCAGACGCAGGTACTGGCCATCAACGTAGCGG
>Ga0114974_10001598_pt1 | contig 17835 bp, 19 predicted proteins | sample S_130206_EF_Meta_FD_87318 | JGI IMG/M metagenome (GOLD analysis project Ga0114974, IMG submission 87318) | Freshwater microbial communities from Lake Simoncouche, Canada to study carbon cycling - S_130206_EF_MetaG | ecosystem: Environmental > Aquatic > Freshwater > Lake | place: Lake... | reverse complement strand
GTTCGACGACAAGCACATGCCCGGCAGCCTCGCAGTCGAGGAACGCTTCTTCGGCGTGGATCGAGAGCGCGTGGGTGGTGGTGCCGACCGCCTCGTAGTCGTCGATGTCGATCGGTTCGCCGTCGCGCGCCGCTGACCAGAACTGCCACATGCGCATGAGCGCGTGCTGCACGATCGGCAACTGGTCGTGGTTGTCGCCGAGATCGTTGAGGATGCGGTTCACCAGCCGCGGCGTCACCGCGGCGCCAGCCACCGCGGCGGGACCGGCCACGGCGGAGCGCAGGCCGTCGCGCGTCATGCGTCCGACGAGATAGAGACCGGCGTTCACGGCCTCGGGCAGCCCGCGGAAGTCCATGCAGTCGCCGATGAAATCGGACCGCATGGTGATGACGACGTAGATGGGCAAGGCCGACTGCGTTGTCGCCTCGAGCAGCAGCTTCACGAACGCCACGGCTTCGTCGCCGGAGTGCTCGATCTGCCGGCTGCGGCGGAAGCGGAACAGCTCCTCGAACTGGTCGACGAGCACCAGCACGTTCTCGTCGGAGGGAATGCGTGCCTGCCGCACCGCCTCGACGAGACCGAGCGTGCTGCGCCGCAGGGTGGCGTCGAGGACGATGCCGTTCGTGCTGCTGAACTCGCCGTCGACACCGAGCACGTCCGGCGCGTCGAGGGCCCGGGCGAGGTTGCCGATCGGATCGGCGCCTGGCCGCATGGTGGCGATCCGCCAACTGGAACCGGCGCCGGCCATGAAGCCACCCTGCAGCGACGGGATCAGCCCCGAGCGGACGAGCGACGACTTGCCGCTGCCCGATGTGCCGACCACCGCCACCAAGCGCGACGTGCGCAGTTTGCGCAGCAGGTCGTCGATGTCCGGCTCGCGCCCGAAGAACAGGTGCTCTTCGTCGGCCTCGAACGGCCGCAGGCCAGGAAACGGGTTAACCACGCGCCGCCTTCAGCTGGGCGATGAACGGTCGCAACGCCTCCAGCGCCACGCCGTCCCACTGCGGCACCACCGTCGCCTCGTGGGTGCGGAAGCGCTCCTTCTCGGGCGTGCGTGGACCGATCTGTGCGATCCACACCAGCGGGGCCGGCTTCGTCCGTCCGTAACCCGGGCTCTTCTGGATTTCGCGCAGCTTGCGTCGCAGCCACAGCTCGTTGCCGGCACCGTAGAAGATGAGGCACGCGTCGCACGACGAGAGGGTCTCCTCGTGGAAGGCGCGGAGCTCGGCTTCATCGCCATCGAAGATCGGCTGAATCACTTCGAGGTGCTGGTCGAAGAGCGCATCGCACCAGGGGACGATGCGGTCGGCGTCGCGCTGGTCGGCGACGAAGTACACCTGCGGGGCCGCGCCAGTATCGGGTGCGTCCGCGACGGGTGCGGGGGCGAGGTCGCGTTCGAGCCAGTCCTGCGCGGCCGTCCGCAGTTCCTCGAACGACGTCTCGAGCAGGTCGGCATGCGTCCCGATGCGCGGGTCCATGCGCACCCGGTCGAGCAGCGCTCGCTGGCGCGTATCGTCCACCTGCAGGTTGGGCGGAATCCACAGCAGGCGCGAGAAACGCCCCTGTGTCGAGCGGACCGTGGCGAGTTCGTACTGCAGCTCGGCCAGCGACTGCGTCGCCCCTTCGGGCACGAGTCCGTAATGCTTCCCGAGCAGGTGAATGGCCAGGCGCGACTGCGCGAGGGCATCCTGCACGGCCGCCATCGCCTCGTCGGCTTCGTGCGGGATCGGTTGTTCGGGGAGCACGCGGAAGCCGTGCTGCTGCAGGTCGCGACGCAGCGACTCGCGCTGCTCGCGCACGTCGCTGGTGGTCTCAGCCAGGTAGACCGTGGCGCGGGTGACCGTCGGCGGTGCAACGGCAGGTGCGGACCCGGGCGCGGACGCGGTGGGTGCTGCGGCGGGAGGCGCCACGGCAGACGGCGTACCGGCTCCTGCCGACGAGGCCTGCTGCATCTGGTCGGGGACGAACGGTGCGAGCTGCACGTCTTCTTCGAGCGCTTCGAGCAGCGCCACCAGGTCGTGCGCCAGGTCGTCGAGCTTGATCCAGAAGTCGCGCTGCGCGTCGGGGCCGAACACTTCGTCGAGCTCGCGCACCTTGCCAGTGTCGGGGTCGGTCTTGAAGAACTCGTAGCCGAGGATGGCGCGCAGTTCCTGCGGGATCTTGTCGAGCGGCACCGGCTGCTTCATGACCTTGAAGACGCGAGCCTTGTCGCGCACTTTCAGGCCGCCCTGCGCTTCGGCCGCCTTGAAGAACTCGGTCAGCTCCCGCAGCGTCCACTCGCTCTTCAGGTAGCGCGGGGTGACCACCGAGACGAGCACGGCCACGCGCTTCAACCGGTCGACGAGCGTCTCGGCGAAGAGGTCGTTGCCCGAGAGCTTGGGGTCGCGCCAGATATGCGGCTGCTTGCCCAGTAGTTGCGCCACGCGTACTTCGAGCGCCCGGTGAAAGTTGGCCACCCAGCCCTTGCGCCCCTCGATCAGTTCAAGGTCGTCGAGATGGGCGTAACTGATGAACGCGTCGCCTTCGAAGTCCATGCGCGAGCGCCATTGTAGCCGGGGCAGGCACGAAGGTGGGGTGTCTGACCGCGCGCGGCGGCAGCAACGCTGCCGGCCAACGGCCTCAGGGCCATCTGCCGGCAGCGGAAGGCCTACTTGCGCGGCGCGACCGGACCGTTGTACTCGGCGTCGGTCACGTCGTTGAGCCAGGTGATGGCGCCGCGGTGGATGTTGAACTGCGTGCCCGCGGTGGACGGGGTCGACCCCTGCCAGTGCGCGACGCCCGGAGGCGCGTAGGCGGTTTCCCCAGCGCGGAACTCGATGATCGCCCCCCCCTTCAGCTGATGGCGGCAGATGCCTTCCTCGCAGAGCAGGATCTGGCCACCTTCATGGATGTGCCACTGCGTCCGCGCGCCGGGCGTGAACTTGTAGTGGGCGAAGTTACCAGTGGAGTTCTCCACGACCGGCAGGACGGTGCCCTGGAAATAGGGGCTCTTGATCGGGTCGCGGAACGTGACCTTGGTCAGGTCGATGACGTTCGCGGCCTGCGCAGCGAGCGTGGCGCCGAAGGCGCCGACGGCGCAGATCGTGAGCAGTCGACGGCTGAGGTGCAGCATGGAAGTCTCCTGATGGTTGAATGGCCAATATGCGTGACGCGCATTGTAGCCTCAGGCGGCAACAGACAGGCTCGGCTGAGGCTCGCGGACGCTTCGGGTGACAATGGAGGCTGAGGCTCCCATGAACTGGTCAATCGAGCACGACGCGCAGACGGGCGAGGCCTACGTGGCGGTGACGGAGCGGGGCGACTGGATCCTGCGCGATCCGCTCACCAACAAGGGGACCGCGTTTACACTCGACGAGCGGCGCGCGCTGCACCTCGACGGGCTCGTGCCGCCGGTCTTCAGCACCATGGCGCAGCAACTCGCCCGGGTCTACGAGAACTACCTGGGCAAGCCCTCGTCGCTCGAGCGCTACATCCACCTCACGAGCCTGCAGGACCGGAACGAAGTGCTCTTCTTCCGCCTGCTGACGAGCCACATCGAAGAGATGATGCCGGTGGTCTACACGCCGACGGTGGGCGAGGCCTGCCAGCAGTTCTCGCATATCTTCCGGCGTCCGCGCGGTCTCTACATCTCGTACGACCAGCGCGATCGCATCGACGAAATCCTCCGCAACCAGCCCCGTCCTCCCGCCGTCATCGTCGTCACCGACGGCGAGCGCATCCTCGGTCTCGGCGACCAGGGCATTGGCGGCATGGGCATCCCCACCGGCAAGCTCTCGCTCTACACCGCCTGCGCCGGCATCCCTCCTGAGCTGACGATGCCCATTACGTTGGATGTGGGCACCGACAACGAGACCCGTCTGGCCGACCCGCTGTACGTCGGGCTTCGACAACGGCGCATCAGGGGCGAGCGGTATCAGGAGTTCGTGGATCAGTTCGTCGATGCCGTGATGCGCGTGTTTCCCGAGACGGTGCTCCAGTGGGAGGACTTCTTCAAGGGCAACGCCATCACGCAGCTCGAGCGCTTCCGTGATCGGCTCTGCACGTTCAACGACGATATCCAGGGCACGGCGTCGGTCGTCGTGGCGGGCGTCTACGGCGCGCTGCGTATGAACGGCGGCGCGCTGCGCGATCAGCGGATTCTGCTCGGCGGCGCCGGTGCATCCGCACAGGGGATTGCAGGACTCCTTGTTTTGGCGCTCCACGACGAGGGGCTCTCGCTCGACGAGGCGCGCAGGCGCATCGCCACAGTGGACAGCCGCGGACTCGTCACGACCGCGCGTGCGGAGATGGAGCCGTTCAAGGCGACCTACGCGCGGCCGGTCGAGGAACTCGCGTCGTATGTGTGCGCCGATCGCGCGCATGTGACGCTCGAGGAAGCCATCGACAACTTCAAGCCGACGATGCTCATCGGCACCTCCGGTACGCCAGGGCTGTTCTCGGAGGCTGTCGTTCGCGCCATGGCACGCGTGAACGAGCGACCGCTCGTGTTCCCGCTCTCGAATCCGACGAGCAAGGCCGAGTGCACGGCGGCGCAGGCCATCGAATGGTCAGAGGGGCGCGCCATCGTGGCGACCGGAAGCCCGTTTCCGCCGGTCACCTTCGGCGGACGGACGTACCGCACCGGTCAGGGGAACAACGCGTTCATCTTTCCTGGGGTGGGCCTCGGCCTCTGGGTCGGTCGCGTGCGTCGCGTCACCGACGCGATGTTCCTCGATGCCGCGCGTGCGCTGGCGTCGCTCGTCACAGACGAAGACCTCGCCGAGGGCTCGGTCTATCCCAGGCTCACGCGCATCCGCGACTGCTCCCACGCGGTGGCGTGCGCAGTCATCCGCCGTGCTGTCGTCGAAGGGCACGCGGAGCCGGTGATGCTGGACGACCTCGAGGCACGCGTCCTCCGCGCGATGTGGCAGCCGGAATACAGGTCGGTGCGCTACGAGCCCGATCGGCGGCAGTGACAGGTCGGGAGCGCCGAAGCCCAGAGCCTCCGTGCTGGTGTGGTGCGCCCGGAGGGGAGCGCCCCCTTTCGCGTCAATCGGGTCGGTGCTGCGGCGGGTGGCCTGAGAGCTCCTCACGCGTCCGGCCCCCGCTACCGAACGATCGGCCGCCGGGTCTGGTGGTAGACGCGCAGAATCAATAGTTCATCTGGCTGGCGCTGGTAGTAGACGCGAAACGGCGGAACGGGCCAACTCCGTACAAGGGAGCCGGAGCGGAGGCGCGAGAGTGGGCCGTCGAACTCTCCAGCGGCCAGGTGCTCAATGCACGCGGCGAGTTCGTTATCGAGCTGGGAGGCGACGGTCGGGCTGCGGTCGTTGAGGTAGGCGATGGCGTCGAGGATGTCCGCGACCGCTTCTTCAGCGTAGGTGACGTTCACCGTCCGAGGGTTGCGTCGATGATCTCGCGAGCGCGCTTGCCGTCCACGGTGCGCCCCTGCCGGTACGAATCCAGAGCGGCTTCGATCCCCGCATCCTCCTCAGCGGAGAGAGGCGGCGCCTCGAGGTCGATCGACTCGACGACATACCGACCCGCCGGCAGTTCCCGCATCTCCGCCGGAAGGTCCGTGCCGTTCCACGTCACGATTCGGGCTGCAGGCGCCATGCGCTCGATTCTAGCAGCGGGCGTTTGCGGGCGCCAGAACGCGTGTGTTCCGCTGGCCCTTGTGGGAACGACCCAATCATTGTCGTTGTCCACCCACCTAGCGCAGTGCCGATGATCAGGCATGGTTCATCGGAGCCCTCGAAGTGTGGCTCGTTGGCGCGCGCGATGCAGAACTGACCGGCCGAACTCGCCGCCGCCAGGCCCTTGTCCAGCGTGCGTCCGTATCCCAGCCGCACAGTCCCCGACATCACCGCCACGTGCGCGTCCTGAGAGTGGACGTGCGGCGACGCCAAGACGCCCCCCCGTAGCCAAAACGCGTAGGTGAAGAGCGTGCCGGCCTTTGTGCGGTCGCCGTCGAGCACGGCGTACTTGGCGCAGGCGGGTCGTCGGGTGTCCACGCGATCGTGTCGAAGCGCCACACGCGTGACTCGGGCGTCGGTCCTTGTACGAATGCGCGCGAACAGGGAGTGAAGGGTGTCGCGCCCAGGGGGAGCGCCCCCTTTCGCGTTAATCCGGTCGGTGCCGCGAGGGGTGGCCTGAGAACGCCTCACGCGTCCTGGCAGGGTACGTCCAAGTCCTTGCAGATCTCCCGTGCGAGGTCCTGGTTGATGGGCAAGTGGCGAGAAATTTCTGCGCTGACAGCTCACACGATTTCGATAAGGGTTTCGCCCCATTCAAGCGCCAGCACGATTGCAGGGAACTCCGATTCGACTCTGGCGAGCAGGACTCCACGACGCGAGTTCCCCAGTCGGAGCCACACGACCGCTGGACCGGACTGCAGGAGCCGCCGGCGGCGTACTGCTAGATGGGGTGGTCGTTCTGAAGCGCAGCAAACTCCAAGACGGCAGTGATGTCGTAGGGCTCCAGATAGGGGTAGTCCTCGAGGATCTCGTCGCGAGTCGCACCGGCAGCCAGGAGATCCAGCACATCCCGCACGCGGATGCGCAGGCCGCGGATGCACGGGCGCCCGCCGCATACAGCTGGGTCGACGGTAATCCGGTCAGTCATCGTGCTCATCGTGCCTCCCACGGCGACTCACATGCCGTCGGCTCCAGTCTAGCCCGCTCGCCGTGGCTGGTGAACGAGCCGCCTACGCGGTCTGTCCAGCGAAAGCGCCGCCACCACCGACGATGCGCGTGGGGCGAAGCACGACCGGCTGACCGGGCGCTACCTGCTGCCGTCCGAGAGAATCACCACCGCCTTGGCTCGTCGTACGGCGTCTCGAAGGGCCGCCAATGAGATTGCCGTGGGCTTCGTGGGCGCTTCCATCTTGGCCAGTTCCAAGCCCAACGCCGTGACCTTGGCCGTCGCTCCGTCTCGGACAAACTCGCGAGTGACAACTCCACCTTGAGGAAGCAAGACCTGATCGCGTAGGTGCTGCCAGCCGCCGGTGCTTGGCCCGTCCGCGACGTACCCGTCTTCATCGTAGATGTAGTAGCCCATGACTCATTTACGCGTTCCAAGGGCCGATCTGGGAGGAGTCGAATTGACCACCACGAACCTCGGACGCATTGATCAGGCCGAGATCGTGACAAAGCCGACACGCCTTGCGTGCCTCGACGAGCGCCTGATGTCGTCGCGGCCGGTCAGGAATCATTCGATCTGGTGGTTATGACCAGTATGGTGTCGGGGCAGGCCCCGAAGACACGTTCGAAAAAGATTACGGCCGTCTATTAGAAGGGGCGTTCACGCGAGAGGAACTGGTGCGCCCGGAGGGACTCGAACCCCCGGCCTACAGGTTCGAAGCCTGACGCTCTATCCAGCTGAGCTACGGGCGCACATCGAACGCGGACTTTGAGTCTAGCCGACGGCTCCCCGCGTGGCAAACGCGCAGCGCCTCCGAGGCGTTCAGCACGCGTGCGAAGAGCCGGTCGGTCTGTGCATCGCTGCCGAGCACGACGGTGGGCTCGCCCACCCGCACGACGCGGTACGTCGCGTAGAACGCCACCGCGCGCGGGCGTTGCTCCCACACGCCCAGCCACAGCGTCTGCGCGACGCGCTGCCCATACCTGGCCAGGTCGACGTAGAGCCGCTCTATCTCCATCGGCGCCGGACCGCGGACCGCCGCCGGCGCCTCACCCGACACCAGGTGCGCGTAGCCGACCAACTCGGCGCGGCCATCACCTGACCGGTGCGCCGCAAGACACAGCGCACTTGAGCTGACGTGAGCGCTGCGGATGGTGCTGGCCATGTCGACGCACCCACTTCTGCCATAGCTGCCCGCCCTTCCCGCCCTCGGCATTGATAGACTCGACGACGCGGGCCGTGTCCGGCGAATGGCTTCACGAAGGGACGAAGTCCACGAAGGGGCATCGCCGAAGACAGGCAGTAGGACACCATGTCGCACACCTGCTCCAGAGCCGTCGCCCTGACCAGCGCGATCGCGCTAACGCTCGCCGCGCTTGCCTGCACGTCGTCCCCGTCGTCCACGCCGTCGTCGTCACCTCCGGCAGCGGCGAGCGTCGCGCACACGTCGGGCATCGACCTCGCTGGCATGGACCGCGCGGTGAACCCGGGCGACGACTTCTTCCACTTCGCGAACGGCACGTGGGAGCGCGGCACGCCCATCCCCGACGACCGCTCGTCGTGGGGCACCGGCGCCGCGCTCGCGCAGCAGGTGCAGCAGCAGACGCGCACGCTGCTCGAAGATGCGGCACGCGCGCCGAACACTGACGAGGAGAAGAAGCTCGGCGACTACTACGCGGCGTTCATGGATGCCACGGCCATCGAGCAACGCGGATTGGCCGCGCTGACGCCCGCGCTCGAGCGCATCGCGACGATCACCGACCGCCGCTCCCTGGCGCGTGCACTCGGCGGCATGCTGCGGGCCGACGTCGACCCGCTGAACTACACGAACTACTACACCACCCACCCGTTCGGTCTCTGGGTGGCGCAGGACTTCAACCAGCCGACCCGCAACACCGCCTACCTCTTGCAGGGCGGGCTGGCCATGCCAGACCGCGAGTACTACGTCGGCACGTCGGTCGACATGGCCCACATCCGCACGACCTACCTCGCGCATGTGGCCACCGTGCTGCGCCTCGCCGGCGCATCGGACGCCGACGCGCCGCAGCAGGCGCGACGTGTGATGGCGCTCGAGACGAAGATCGCGCACGCGCACGGCACGCGCGAGCAGTCGGTGAACGTGCTGAAGGCCAACAACCCGTGGGCACGCGGCGCGTTCGCAACAGAGGCGCCAGGCCTCGACTGGAGCGCGTTCTTCGAGGCCGCCGGTCTCGCCGCCCAGCCCGCGTTCATCGTCTGGCACCCAGGCGCCGTGCGGGGCGAAGCGGCGCTCGTGACATCGGAGCCGCTCGACGACTGGCGGCTGTACCTGCGCTACAGCGTGCTGAACGAGTGGTCGGACCTCCTGCCACAGGCATTCGCCGACGAAGCGTTTGCCTTCTTCGGCACGACGCTCTCGGGGACGCCGAAGCAGTCGGCCCGCTGGAAGCGCGGCGTCGACGCCGCCGAGCGCATGGGCGATGCGGTCGGGACGCTGTACGCGCAACGCCACTTTCCACCGGAGTCGAAGCGCGCCGTGGAGGCGATGGTCGCCGACATCAAGCGGGCGTTCGCCACGCGCATCGACACGCTCGACTGGATGTCGCCAGCCACAAAGGCGCGCGCGAAGGACAAGCTGCAGGCGCTGGTGGTGGGCGTCGGCTATCCCGAGCGCTGGCGCGACTATGCGGGCCTCGTCGTGTCGCGCACCGACGCGCTCGGCAATGCGATGCGCGCCTCCGAGTACGAGTACCGCTACTGGGTGTCGAAGCTGACGAAGGCGATCGACCGCGGCGAATGGTGGATGACACCGCAGACGGTGAACGCGGTGAACCTGCCGATCCAGAACGCGCTCAACTTCCCCGCCGCCTACCTGCAGCCGCCGTACTTTGATCCGAGAGCGAACGCGGCGAGCAACTACGGGATGATCGGCGCCACCATCGGCCACGAGATCAGCCACAGCTTCGACGACCAGGGTGCGCAGTTCGATGCCACGGGGAAGCTGTCGAACTGGTGGACGGCCGACGACCTCGCACACTTCACGGCAGCATCGGACCAGCTCGTGGAGCAATACAACGCCTACACGCCGTTTCCGGATCTGGCGTTGAACGGGCGACAGACGCTTTCGGAGAACCTGGCCGACCTCGCGGGGCTGGTGGCCGCGTGGGACGCGTTCCGCCTGTCGAACACCGCCGACAACGCTGGTGAACGGGACGGGTTCAGCGCGACGCAGCAGTTCTTCATCAGTTACGCCCAGAGCTGGCGCACGAAGTACCGCGAGCCTCGACTACGCAACCAGATCGTGGCCGACGGCCACGCGCCGTCGCAGTACCGCGCGCAAACGGTGCGCAATATCGACAAGTGGTACCAGGCCTTCAATGTGCAGCCTGGCGCCGCGCTCTTCCTGCCGCCGCAGAAGCGGGTGACAATCTGGTAAGGCACGAAGCCCTGCGCTTCGTGCGGCTACGAATGGGCATTCGAGTCCCCAATTGGCGGGACTGCATCAAGGACACTGCATGCGCGCGCACCGGTCGTGGTCGGTTCTCGTCGTGACATTGCTGCTGGCGTCAGCCTGCGGCGGTGACACGTCGTCCTCCAGCAGCGCAGGCGGCGGCACGACCACGCCGACGTCGCCGACGCCGGCGACGCCGCTCTGGTCGATCAGCGGCACCGTGACCGACACCACGTCGCGTGCGGCCATTGCCGGTGCCACCATCACGCCGTCGTGGAGCCTGGCTGCGGTGACCACCGGTGCCGCCGGCGACTTTTCGCTCGGGTCGACCGCTGCCAACCCACCCGTGACCCCGTACGACCTCAGCGTGTCGGCCCGCGGCTACCTGACGCGCACGCAGTGGGTGCGGTGGCAGTCGGGGGCGCGCAGCGGCGTCGGCCTCGACCTCATTCGCAACGCGTCGCCGTTCTCGCTCGACTTCTATGGGCAGTTCGTCCGCGGCGCCTTCGATCGAACCGACGGGCCGTGGCCGGTGCTGCGCTGGAGCGCCGCGCCGCGTTTCTACGTGAAGACCGTCGATCAGACCGGCCGCGCAATCGAACCCGAGGTGCTGACCGTGGTGCTGTCGTCACTCGCCAGGGCGGTGCCCATCTACACCGGCGGCGTCTACAGCGCGGCGACCATCGACAGCGGCACCACCGATCGGGCCGCGGCCACCAACTGGGTCAACGTGAATATCGTGCGCGACCCCAACGACCGCAGCGTCTGCGGCCGGTCGGACATCGGCGCGAACCCTGGCACGATCACGCTCTACGACGATGTGTGTTCGTGCGGCAGCGTCAAGATCCCGGACTCGGTGGTGATGCACGAAGTGGGGCACGCCATGGGCTTCTTCCACGTCAGCGACCGCAGCAGCGTGATGTATCCGACGATTCCGGGCAACTGCCGCGCCGGTGACCCGTCGACCAACGAGCGCTTCCACGCCATCGTCGCCTACTCGCGTCCGCGTGGGAACACCGACCCCGACCACGACCCGTCGAGTGGCGCGACGCTGCGCGATGGCGACGACCAGCTCGGTCCGGCGCAACCGATCGTGAACTGACCACGGTGTTCGGCGACGTACGCTGCGAAGGTTTAGCGTATGACCGGACCTGACCGCGTGGCGCGCTACCGTCGCGTCATGCACAAGAGTCCCGTCATCCACACGCTCGCGCCGCGCGAACGCCAGGTGGTGCAGCACGTCGCCGAGGGCTATACGAACCGCGAGGTCGCGCTCCTGCTGGGCATCAGCGCGCACACCGTTCGCAACACGCTCGCCATTGTCTTCATCAAGACCGGCGTTTCGAGTCGCGTCGTGCTGGCGAGGCTGTACCTGACCGGCACGATGGACGGGGCCGCGCAGTAGGTCGCGACGCGGCACAGAGCGCATCCCTTACTAGTACGTACGTCCCATAGCCTGTCTCTATCTAGGTTGTTAGAGTCGCCGCTCATTCTCTGGTCAGGTTGTTCGAGTCGAGAGGAGTCGGCAATGATCGTACAGAAGGTTCGCATGGCGGCAGTGGTGTGTGTGGTGGCGGCGTCACCCTGGCTGGCGGGTTGTGGCGTCATCTTCGGGGGCACGAGGCAGTCGCTCCGGGCCACCTCGAGTCCGGACGGCACGGCGGTGACGACGACGCCCGCAAGCGTCGAGTACAAGACACCGACGTCGTTAAGCCTCGAACGAAAGCAGGAGTACGTGCTCACCTTCTCGATGCCGGGCTACACCGAGCAGAAGGTGCAACTGCAGCGCTCGCTGCGCTCGGGCATCGTCGTGCTCGACGTGCTGTCCGGCCTCGTGGGTGTCGTCATCGATGCCGCCACGGGCGGCTGGTACAAGCTCTCGCCGGAGACGGTGAACGTCACGCTGACCAAGACGAACGCGAGCGTCGCCGGGCCAGACACCATCACCGTCGCACTCGACACGAAGCCTTCGGGCAACACGTCCGCGGTTGGCGTCGTGTCCTCCGAACCAGGCGTCAGCGTCGGCGTCCAGGCGCAGTAGCCATGCGCCAACTGCTTCTTCTCCTGATGCTTCTGGTCGGCACGACTACCGAAACCATCGCCAGAACGGTCACTGCCGGTGCGCAGTACTCGCTCTGGATCGACAACCTGAGTTTCAGCCGCGCGGCGACGTACACTGTGACGGCGAGCATCCCCTAGCGGTGTTCGGCCCGTCTGCGTTCATGCAGGCGGTCCCTTCCGGTTCGACACACCTTTCTCGGAGTATCCGTCCATGACATCGTTCACTTCCCGGCGGCGCGTGCGCGCCACGTCTGCATCTACGTTCACCCTCGCGCTGGCCCTGCTCGGGCTACCGGCCGTGTCCGGCGCACAGGAGACGGCCGCACTCAGCGCCAGTGGCGCCGGGACGACGGCGGTCGTCACGCACGCGGTTGTCGCGGATGTGCGTCGCGCCGCCGCGACGCCCACGGCGGCACCGGCGGCGAGCAGCCGCGCGGCGCGCAAGTCGAGCAGCGAGCGCTTCTGGATCGGCCTGGGGCTCGAAGGCAATGGGCTCCTGGCGAACGATGCGCTGAACTCCGATACCGACTCCGGTCGTGGCATCGGCCTGAGCCTCGGATACGGCTTCACCCCGCGCTGGTCGGTGTACAGCGTCCTCAGCGGCGCGAGCATGACCGCGTCCGACTTCACCGGCACGTATGCGCTCGGGCACTTCGACCTTGGCACACGAGTCCATTTCGGCAACGAGAGCGGCCGCGTGCGGCCGTTCCTGCAGGCCGCGCTCTCGGGGCGAACCGTCACGCAGGACTTCTATGTCGGGTCTCGTGCCTACAACGTCGAGGCGAGCGGCGCTGGCGTCTCGTTCGGCGGTGGATTGAATGCCCACTTCACTCCGGCGCTCGCGTTTTCGGGCGCGGTCACCTGGTCGGCTGGTAACTTCAGCGCCTACAAGGTGAACGGCATCGAGGTGCCGTCCGATTCGCTGGGCGCCACCAGTGCGCGTGTGCACCTCGGCATCGTCTGGTTCCCCGGTGGGCGGCGATGAGGGCTGTGCCCCTGGGCATCGCGATCGCAACCCCACCATCACGAACGTCGCGGTGACACCGACGTTCGCGGGCAGCACAGCGTCGGGTCGGTGACCGACGCGCGTGATGTCACCATTGGCAACAGGAGCGGCCGCTGGCCGTTCATCGTCACCGGCGTCTTCGATCCGGCCGCGCCTGCGCGGATCAGCGCGAGCGGCGCCTTCACCGGCGCGCGCCTGAAGATCGGCTCGTCTCTCGACACGTTCCTCGATGGGCAGATGGACAGCAGCGGGCGGCGGTGATGGAAAGCGTGTGGCGAGAAAATATCTCGCACCGAAGGCGGTCCGGCTGGTTGCCGGGCCGTCCGACCGTGCTAGTATTGACGTCTTGCGTCGGTGCCAACAGCGCCGTCGTAACTGCCACCTCCACTTCATGTGGGCCAGTAGCTCAATTGGCAGAGCAGCAGACTCTTAATCTGCGGGTTCTCGGTTCGATTCCGAGCTGGCTCACCACCTAAACGCTTCTCTCTACATCGTTTCCCGAGCTCCCTGGCTCACGTGCATGTCGCACTGGGTCGTCGCCAGGTTGCGGTGCTCGGCGAGTTCCTGAATGCTCCGCGCCGGGGCACTGTCGCGCCACCGATGTCTTCGACAGCCGGGTGTGTGTATTCAGGCCCGCGGCCATCCCCACGAAGTGACCGCGCACGCCGTGCCGACGAGCGCCGACGAGGCTGGTGCCTCGCCAGCCTCGTGCGGCTTCGCCGTGGACTTCGCTCAGTCTCCTGTTCGCAGAAGGCTGTTCACCGCCATCGTGGGCGCGAGACGACCACGCAGCTTCAGGTTCGTCAGCTTCAGCATGATCGACCCGTGGGGTTCCAGAACGGGCTCAGCGCCTGGTCGGGAAACGAGGCGCTCGTCCGTAGGTCGTCGTCATCGTTTCGAGCTGGCCCCGCAGCGTTTCGTCGATCGCCGCCGCCGGATAGCGCCAGGACCAGTTGCCATCGGCGCGACCGGGAACGTTCATCCTGGCCTCGGAGCCGAGCCCGAGGAGGTCCTGCAACGGCACGACGACGCTATCGGCAATGGAACCCATGGCGAGTCGAATCATCGCCCAGTGAATCCCGTTGTCTCCGATCTGTCCGACATAGGCGAGCACTTGACGCCGCTGGCTCTCGCCCAATCCGTTCCACCATCCGACGGTCGTATCGTTGTCGTGGGTGCCCGTATAGCAGACGCCGTTAGGCACGAAGTTGATCGGCAGATAGGGATTCTCGGCGGCCGTGTCATCGAACGCGAACTGGAGGACCTTCATCCCGGGAAAGCCGAAATCATCGCGGAGCTTCTCCACTTCTGGTGTCACGAGCCCGAGGTCCTCGGCCCAGACCGGCAGATGCCCCAGTTCGTGCTCGAGCGTGTGGAAGAAGGCATCGCCCGGACATAGAGCCCAGGTGCCATTGACCGCGGTCGTCTCGCCGTGCGGCACCTGCCAGAAAGCTTGAAAGCCGCGGAAGTGGTCGATGCGCACGACGTCGACGAGTTGCGTCAGCCGGCGGAATCGCTCGATCCACCAGGCGAAGCCACTCTCTTCCAGATGCGCCCAGTCGTACACGGGGTTGCCCCACAACTGGCCCGTGGCGCTGAAATAGTCCGGCGGCACACCCGCCATCAAGCGGGGCTCGAACGTGTCCGGAAGCAACGCGAAATTCTGCGGATTCGCCCAGACGTCGACGCTGTCGAACGCGACATAGAACGGGATGTCTCCGACGATTCGGATGCCGCGTTGATGCGCGTAGTCTTTCAAGGCCGACCACTGCCGGAAGAACGCGAACTGCGAGAACTTGTGGAAGTTCACGGACTCGCGCAGCGACTGGCGCGCCCGTTCCAGCGCGGCTGGCTCACGCCGAACGAGCTCGGCTGGCCACAGGTTCCACGTCTTGCCTGGATGCGCATCCTTGAGCGCCATGAAGAGGGCGTAGTCGTCCAGCCAGTCGGCCCGCTCCGCGCAGAAGCGCTCGTACTCGTCACGCAGCAGCGATCGCTCGAAGAACCGCCGCGCGGCCTCCTCGAGTACCGGAAGCTTCCAGGCGCGAACGGCGCGCAGGTCAACCGGACCAGAGGCCGATGCCCCCGGCGATGCTGCTGGCGCGGCGAGGCCCTCTTCGGCCAGCGCCTCCAGACTGATCAGCAGCGGATTGCCCGCACTCGAGGAGAACGACGAATAGGGAGACCCATCGTCAGCCGTCGGCCCGAGCGGCAGGATCTGCCAGAGTTGCTGGTGCGTGGCGCCAAGGAAGTCGACGAAGGTTCTGGCCTCGGGACCGAGGTCGCCGATGCCCCATGGACCAGGGAACGATGAGGGATGGAGCAACACGCCGCTCCGTCTGGCGATCTTCGATTGCATGTAGTCCTCTAACGCGGTGACGAGTAAAGCCCAAGCCTAGTCCAACCGGCCGTCCGCAATATCGAACATCTCGCGTGAGGGAAGACGTCAGACGCCGCGGGCAGCTGCTATCCAACGAGCGGAGTGGACACGCCCATCTTGAAGCCGTCCAGGTCCCTGAACTGGAACATCCGCACGCCCCACGGGCGGTCGGCCGGTTCGTCAATCAGGGTGCCGCCGGCGGCCTTGACCCGCGCGGCTGCCGCATCGACGTCGGCAAGGGCCGCCACGTTGATCTGCAGGAAGAACCCCTGTCCCTTGGTCCGGTCCCACCCGAGCTTGCCGTCGTCCTGGTTGAGGACGATACGGATCTCACCAGCGCCGACGATGGCGACGACCACCTTCCCGTCGTTTTCGTAGGTCTGCAGCACCGCAAGGCCGATGGCGTCGCGGTAGAAGCGAATCGCGGGTTCGAGGTCCTTGCAGGTGAGCGAGCACCCCATGGTGGTGGCGTTGATGGTGGCAGTGGTATCGGTCATGGACATCCTCTGAGATGAGAGGGCTGACGCGTCCGGTATGGACGAGTTGCTGCGAAGAGGAAGTCTACGGCGAGTCCAGCTTCGTCTCAACTGGAAAGCGCTGTCGAATCCGCGTGCAGCGCGCGGGCGTCCCGGTGGTGCTGCGGTCCATCGAGGGCCTGAAGCCGGACTAGAGCGTTGGCGCGGCGCCGCTCCGCTTCGCGACGATCAGCAGCAGCAACGTGGCGGTCGCCAGGGCGACGAACGTCATCACCGACCCCTCCATGCCGAACGCGCCTCCGGTCATCCAGCCGGGGCCATGCAGCTCGCCGAAGTACAGGCCAGCGTCTCCGCCCTGTCCGGACACGGTTGCGGAGAAGACATAGCTGGCCGTGACGTTCCAGCCGAGGTGCAGGGCGATGCAGAGCCAGAGCCGTTGCGTCGCGACGAAGGCCGTGCCGAACAGCACACCGGCCATCGTGACGTTGAGGGTGGACAAGTCGGTCGCGCCCGGATTGGGCAGATGGGCGAGGCCGAACAGCACAGCGGACGCGACTATCGCTCCGCGGCTGCCCAGCGGACGCTCGAGTGCCCGCAGCACGATGCCGCGCACGAGAATCTCCTCGAAGAACGCGACGAGCACGACGTCGGCCACGACGGTGAGCACGGCCGGACTGAGCGGATGCCGCCCCTGCAGGTGAAAGACCTGCAGCGCGGCGAGCATCGCAAACACCGACCCGACCAGCAGCGCGCCGCCAACCAGACCGAGCCCCACTTCGAGCGGTGCGTGTGCCACGGCGAACTCGTGCCCTGGCCGATGCTCGATGCGGCGCGCATAGAACGTGTAGGCGGCGGCCATCGCGACCGCCGCCACCAGGCTGGGCCAGAGCACGCGGTAGGCCCTCGGGAGCGATTCCGCAGACACCATCACCACGGACATCGCGACGACCAGCAACAGGGCACCCAACACAGCCCGGCCGAGTGCACGAGCAGCCGTCCGCCACCACTGCTGGCGATTTGCGTTGGGCATCATGTCGGTGGGACCTACCGCGCGCCAACCAGACCGGCAATCACCTGCTCGAGGCCACGCTTCGCATCGGGGTCCGGCTCCAGTTCCACGGCACGCCTGAACTCGCGCACGGCGTCGTCGGGCCGCCCCGTGTTGACCAGCGCCGACGCCAGGTTCACGTGCGCGGCGACATTGGTGGGCTGTTGATTCACGACCTGCGCAAAGGCATCGCGCGCCTCGACGTAGCGGGACAGCTTGTCGAGCGTCAATCCCATCGCGAACCGCGCGGCAGGGTCGCCCGGTGCCAACCGCAGATAGTTGGCGTACGCCGTGGCCGCGTCGTTCCAGCGCCCCAGCGCGAACAGCGCATCGGCCAGCCCTGCCGTCGCTTCCTTCTCCGACGCCTTGCGCGCCAGCGTTTCGCGGAACGCCGCCACCGCGTCCTCGTGACGCCCCAGCGCCATCAGCGAGCGCCCCATGTTGTGATACGCACGCGGCACATTCACGTCGAGCGGCTTCAACTGGATGAAGGCGCGGTACTGCTCCACCGCCTCCTGGTGCCGCCCGTCAGCGGTCAACTCGAAGCCAAGGGCATAGTGCGCCTCCGGGCTGCTGTCCAATGCCCGCCGGAACTGCTCAATCGCTTCGGTCCTGCGCCCAGCCGTCTTGAACTCGAGCCCCAGGTAGTAGCGCCCCCGTCCGGTTGGACGTCGATCGACTACGGTCTGCCAGATGCTGAGGCCGGTCGCGTATTCGCTGTTGCGGACGACCGTCAGCGGAATGCAGGCCGCGCACACGGCGGCGGTCAGGCCCATCGACACCATGCGCTGTGGCTCGCGCGCGGGAACGCTC
>Ga0114974_10001596_pt1 | contig 17861 bp, 13 predicted proteins | sample S_130206_EF_Meta_FD_87318 | JGI IMG/M metagenome (GOLD analysis project Ga0114974, IMG submission 87318) | Freshwater microbial communities from Lake Simoncouche, Canada to study carbon cycling - S_130206_EF_MetaG | ecosystem: Environmental > Aquatic > Freshwater > Lake | place: Lake... | reverse complement strand
TCACCTTGAGCCTTAAGCACAAAGACAATCGTGATCCCAAAAACTGGAAAGGCTTCAAGTTTGGTGTCCCGTTTGATTATTCGATGCACAACTTTTTGCTGCGCTATTACTTGGCAGAAAATGGATTGAACCCCGACACCGATGTGCAAATTCGTGTCATACCACCCGCCGAGATGGTGGCCAATCTGCGCGCTGGCAACATCGATGGCTTCTTAGGTCCCGACCCCTTCAACCAGCGTGCGGTGTTTGATGAAGTCGGTTTTATACACATGCTCACAAAGGACTTATGGAATGGTCACCCCTGCTGTGCCTTTGGCACCAGCACGGAGTTCATTCAAAAGAACCCCAATACGTTTGCGGCGCTTTACAGGGCGGTGCTTACAGCGGCGGCGATGGCGCGCTTGCCGGGCAATCGTGAATTGATTGCCAAAGTGATATCGCCCACACAGTATTTGAATCAACCCGAAGCGGTGATCAGTCAAGTGCTAACGGGTAAGTTTGCAGATGGCCTGGGCAAAATTCAAAATGTACCGGACCGTGCCGATTTTGATCCAATGCCTTGGCAGAGTTTGGCGGTGTGGATGCTGACGCAAATGAAGCGTTGGGGCTACATCAAAGGCAATGTGGATTACAAACAAATTGCCGAAAAAGTATTCCTGATAACCGATGCACGCAAATACATGAAAGACTTGGGTCAGACAGTGCCGCCCGGACCCGCCTATATCAAGCACAAGATCATGGGCAAAGAATTTGATGCCTCAAAGCCAGAAGAGTATTTGAAATCTTTTGCCATTCAAAAAATAGGCTGATGGATTGTGAACACCCTTTCTGTGAATTTGCGGGCGGCCCTGGTCTCCTGCCTCATTTTGATTTTTTTCTTGGGTGCGTGGCAACTTTCAACGCAAGGACCGGCCATAGGCGCTGCGACAAAAGCAGGTGCCAGCGCTGAAGAAATTGAATATCAGAAGATGATGGGGAAAGATCCAGGTGCCAGTAAAAGCACAGGTTTTCCGCCACCGGTTGAGGTTGGCAAGGCCGTCTTGAAACAGCTGTCAAATCCTTTTTACGACAACGGGCCCAACGACAAAGGGATTGGTATTCAGCTGGCGCATTCTTTGGGTCGAGTGGGCCTGGGTTTTTTGCTGGCTGTGATGGTGGCCTTGCCCTTGGGATTTTTGATTGGTATGTCGCCCCTCATGCACAAAGCCATCGATCCCTTTATTCAAGTGCTCAAACCCATTAGCCCGCTCGCATGGATGCCCTTGGCGTTGTACACATTGAAGGACTCCAGCGTGAGCGGCATTTTTGTGATCTTCATTTGCTCAGTGTGGCCCATGCTAATCAACACTGCATTTGGTGTGGCATCGGTCAAGCGCGAATGGTTGAACGTGGCCAACACCTTGGAGGTTAAACCATTGCGCAAAGCGTTCCTGGTGATCTTGCCGGCTGCAGCGCCCACCATCGTGACTGGCATGCGCATCAGCATGGGCATCGCGTGGCTGGTGATTGTGGCTGCCGAAATGTTGGTGGGCGGCACAGGCATTGGTTATTTTGTGTGGAACGAGTGGAACAACTTGTCTTTGGTCAACGTTATTTTTGCGGTGTTGATGATTGGCGTTGTGGGCATGCTGCTGGACATGGCATTTGCCAAGCTGCAAAAGGAAGTGACCTATGTTGAATGACCAACATGCGTCTTCAAATGGTCAGAGTCAAGCAGGCTTCTTGAAAATTGAGAGGCTGGGCAAGACCTACCAAGCCGACAAACCGGTTTTTGCAGATGTATCGTTTTCAGTCGCACGGGGTGAGTTTGTATGCATCATTGGCCATTCGGGATGCGGCAAAACGACCGTGCTCAATGTGCTGGCTGGCTTGGACTCGGCCACAGAAGGCCATGCCTTCATGGATGGCCGTGAAATTGCAGGGCCCAGTTTGGAGCGCGGCGTGGTGTTTCAAAGCCACGCCTTAATGCCCTGGCTCACCGTGCGTCAAAACATTGCATTTGCAGTGAAGTCGAAATGGCCCGAGTGGAAAACACTCGAAGTCAATGCGCACGTTGAAAAGCATGTTGACATGGTGGGCTTGCTGCCCGCCATTGACAAGAAGCCCAGCCAATTGTCGGGCGGTATGAAGCAGCGTGTGGGCATTGCCAGGGCCTTTGCCATTCAACCCAAGATGCTTTTGCTAGACGAACCATTTGGTGCGTTGGACGCATTAACACGCGGCACCATTCAAGACGAACTCATGGGCATTGTTCGTCAAACACAGCAAACGGTTTTTATGATCACGCACGATGTGGACGAAGCCATTTTGTTGTCAGACCGAATTTTGCTGATGAGCAATGGCAACGAGCACAAGGGACACTACGTGCCTGGCGGCCTAGCAGAGGTGGTGGTCAATCCTTTGCCGCGCGATCGAATGCGTGCGCAACTTCATCATTTACCTGGGTATTACGAAGTTCGAAATCACATTGTTGATTTCTTGGTCTCGCGCGCCAAAGCGCATTGAATTTTTAACTTCTTTTTTATTTAACTTTATTTGACGAGGTCTCTCATGAACCGTTTAGACGTAACAGAAAAAATCATCAGCACTAAAGTGTCCAAGGGCATCAAGTGGAGTGATGTGGCAGACAAAGTGGGCTTGTCCAAAGAGTGGGTGACTGCGGCTTGCTTGGGCCAAATGACGCTCGATGCCAAACAAGCAAAAGTGATTGGCAAAATTTTTGGGCTGACTGCGGAAGAGCAAAAGTGGTTACAAGTGGTACCTTACAAAGGCTCATTGCCCACAGCCGTGCCGACCGACCCACTGATTTACCGCTGGTATGAAATTGTGAGCGTTTATGGCACTACCATCAAAGAACTCATTCACGAGGAGTTCGGCGACGGCATTATGAGCGCCATCGATTTCAGCATGGACATTGTTCGCGAACCCGATCCCAAAGGCGACCGCGTCAATGTGGTCTTGTCTGGTAAATTCTTGCCTTATAAACAGTATTGATATCCCGAACTCCTTGGCCGTGGTTAAAATACGCACATTCCCAAGGAGCGTTGCAGCCCGCCAGCCATTTTGGCCGCGGGTCAGGCTTGGGGCTCAATGCGGGGCATGACCCCCTTCCTATTGCAAACCACGCTCACCTGCGATCCAAGGGGTGAGTTTTGTTGTCTGCTTCAGTCTCTAATGCTGTTTCTCCGTTAAAACTGTCGGGCCTTGAGCCTGTACAAATTGGAACAGACGCGCTGTTTGTGAACATTGGCGAGCGCACCAATGTCACCGGCTCCAAAGCCTTTGCACGCATGATTTTGAATGGCGAGTACGAGCAAGCTTTGGCCGTTGCTCGTCAGCAGGTTGAAAATGGCGCGCAGATCATCGACATCAACATGGACGAAGCCATGTTGGACAGTCAGGCCGCCATGGTCCGATTTTTGAACCTCATTGCCTCTGAGCCCGACATTGCCCGCGTGCCCATCATGATCGACTCCTCCAAGTGGAGCGTGATTGAAGCGGGTTTGCGCTGCATTCAAGGCAAGGGCATCGTCAACTCCATCAGCATGAAAGAGGGCGTGGAAGGCTTTAAGCAACAAGCCCAACTCATCAAGCGCTATGGCGCTGCCGCAGTGATCATGGCGTTTGATGAAAAAGGCCAGGCCGACACCTACCAGCGCAAGATTGAAATTTGCGAACGTGCTTACCGCGTATTGGTGGACGAGGTGGACTTTCCACCCGAGGACATCATTTTTGATCCCAACATTTTTGCCATTGCCACCGGCATTGAAGAGCACAACCACTACGCCGTCGATTTCATGGAAGCTACGCGCTGGATCAAACAGAATTTGCCAGGTGCCAAAGTGTCGGGCGGTGTTTCCAATGTGTCTTTTAGTTTTCGCGGCAACGACCCTGTGCGCGAAGCCATTCACACCGTGTTTTTGTACCACGCCATTCAAGCGGGCATGGACATGGGCATTGTCAATGCGGGCATGTTAGGTGTGTACGACCAGCTCGAACCTGACTTGCGCGAACGCGTAGAAGATGTGGTTTTGAATCGCCGCCCTGATGCGGGCGAACGTTTGGTGGAAGTGGCCGACAACGCCAAAGGCGCTGCCAAAGACGATTCGCAAAAGCTGGCGTGGCGCGGCACGCTGGAGGCGCCAGTCTCGGTGTCTGCCCGTTTGTCACACGCTTTGGTGCATGGCATTACTGACTTTATTACCGAAGACACCGAAGAGGTATACCAAGAAATTTTGGCCAAGAACGGCCGGCCTTTGCATGTGATCGAAGGCCCGCTCATGGACGGCATGAACGTGGTGGGCGATTTGTTTGGCCAAGGCAAGATGTTCTTGCCGCAAGTGGTCAAATCGGCGCGAGTCATGAAGCAAGCGGTGGCGCACTTGGTGCCCTACATTGAAGAAGAAAAGCGCCAACAAGAAGCCGCGGGCCAAGACGTTAAATCCAAGGGCAAGATTGTGATCGCCACCGTCAAGGGCGATGTGCACGACATCGGCAAAAACATTGTGACGGTGGTGCTTCAGTGCAATAACTTTGACGTGGTTAACATGGGCGTCATGGTGCCTTGCCATGAAATTTTGGCCAAGGCCAAAGAAGAAAATGCCGACATCATTGGCTTGTCGGGACTGATTACGCCCAGCCTGGAAGAGATGCAGTACGTGGCCAGCGAAATGCAAAAAGACGCGCATTTTCGTTTGCGCAAAATGCCGCTGTTGATAGGCGGCGCCACCACCAGCCGCGTCCACACAGCCGTCAAAATTGCCCCGCACTACGAAGGCCCGGTGGTCTATGTACCCGATGCTTCTCGCAGCGTGAGTGTGGCGCAAGGCTTGTTGTCTGACCATGCCGCCACCTACATTGATGAACTTAACGCAGACTACGCCAAAGTGCGTGAGATGCACGCTAACAAAAAACAAACGCCGATGTGGCCTTTGGCCAAAGCGCGCGGCAACAAAACGAATGTTGATTGGCGTGCCTTCCAATCACGAACCCCAAAATTCATTGGCCGTCGTGTGTTCAAGAACTTTGACCTGGCCGAGTTGGCGCGCTACATTGACTGGGGCCCCTTCTTCCAGACTTGGGATTTGGCCGGCCCGTACCCCGCCATTTTGAAAGACGAAGTGGTGGGCGTTGAAGCGCAAAAAGTTTTCAACGATGCGCAAAAAATGTTGCAAAAAATCATTGAAGGCCGATGGATTACGGCGCACGGGGTGATGGGCTTGTACCCCGCCAACAGCGTTAATCACGATGACATTGTTTTGTATGCCGACGAGTCGCGTGAATCGCCGGTGCTCACATGGCATGGGCTGCGCCAACAAACTGAAAAGCAAGTTGGAAAACCCAGCCGATGCTTGGCTGATTTTGTGGCGCCACGTTCAGATGCGCAAGGCAAGCCCACTCTGCTTCAAGATTATGTGGGCATGTTTGCCGTCACAGCAGGCATTGGCGTAGAAAAACGCGAGCAAGCATTTGAGGCTGCACTGGACGACTACAGCGCCATTATGTTCAAAGCCTTGGCGGATCGTTTTGCAGAAGCCTTTGCTGAATGCATGCACGAACGTGTGCGCAAGGACTTGTGGGGTTATGCGGCACAAGAAAACACCCGACTCGACGACTTGATTGCAGAGAAATACCAAGGCATCAGGCCGGCACCAGGTTACCCTGCATGCCCGGACCATTCTGTGAAAAAACAAATGTTCGAAGTCTTGCAGTGCGAAGAAATTGGCATGAGCTTGACGAGCAGTTTGGCCATGACACCCGCTGCCAGCGTGTCAGGTTTTTATCTCAGCCACCCAGAAAGCCAGTACTTCAGCGTAGGCAAAGTGGGAGAAGACCAAGTGCAAGATTTGGCCAAGCGTCAAAACTTGGAAGTGGCCGATGTTCAGCGATTGCTGGCACCTAATTTGTGAGCGCTGATTTGCGCCCACCACAAACAAGCCACACCCACTAAGCCGACCACCAACAGCCAGCGCAGGCCGTGGGTGTAACCCGCTTCTGGCGTCCACATCAATCCCAAAGCCCAGGGTGCAAATGCACGGCCAAAGGCCAAGGGCACGCCCAGCACCCCATTCAGTTGGCCCACATGGTCGCGGCTAACGTACTGCGCCATGGCCGTCCCTTTGACGATCGTGTTCAAACCGTTTCCAAGGCCATAAAAAGTCACAAACAACAAAGCGGCCCAGGGCCCTATTCCGCCAGCCACTAAAAATACCAAACCTAGAGGTACCAAACACGGAATCCACCTGTTGGCGGCATGCACATCCAAATGTTTTTCGAAAAGAAACAGCAAGAGTCGCCCCAAGACTTGGATGACCCCAATGGATGCCGGAATGGCGATCACCCACGCGGGTGACAGATGGGCCTCTTCGAGCAAACTCACCATGTGAGCCGGTAATGCCGAACTCACGATGGCAGTCATCAGCATAAAACCAGCAAGTAGCCAGAAGGGCGCACGCTTTAGATGTAAGGCAATGGAGATATCGGGTGATGCAACCAGAGGCTCTGGCGATGCATTATTTGACAGGGGGGTGTTGGCGGTTTTCTGGTGCGCACCCCGCAACAGCCAAGCATGCAAAGGCAGACAGATCAACCATTGAAACAGCGCCAGTACCCATACCGCATGTCGCCAACCCATCGAATGGATCAGCCAAGATGAAAGTGGAATGAACACCGTACTGGCCAGCCCACCTAGAAACGTCATGATGATAATGGCGCGCCTGAAGTCGTCGGGAAATCTGCGCGTCACCACTGCAAATACGGGCGCATACAACGTGGCGGACATGCCCAAGCCAAGCCCCAACCAAACCGCATAAAAGCCTGCCAAGGAGTCGATAAAACTGTGCATGAACAAGCAGAAACCAACCCATGCAGATCCGCAAACCAAGACACGACGCTCATGGCCACGATCGATCCAGCGACCAATGGGATAGGCCATCAAACCATCGGCCAACAATGCCAGGCTGAAGCCTAAAGAGGCGTCTGCTCGACTGATGCCCAACTCTCTCTCGACCGGGCCCATCAACAATGAGAAGGTATAGAACACACTGCCCCATGTAATGAGTTGCGCCCAAGAAAGCCAAATTGAAAATGAGGTCAATGAAGGCGTGGTGTCGGCTTGGGAAGTTGGGTCCCAAAGGGGGCGTAAACGACGCATGAAAATCAGTTGATGCTGCCTTGAACCGTGAAGGGCTCAACCCATTCCACCGCAGGGTTGAGTTGAAGTTGTTTGACCAAGTTCACTATTGCAGGCGGCGTACTGACCGTCAAGATATAGACATCCGGTGGCGCAAGCAATCGAATGTCGACGCCCAAGCCACTGAGCGCGCTCGCTTGAAATCCTGTGCGCAGTTTGGCACTCACCTCACCCGTGAGAAAAACAGGGCCACGCCGAGCATAGCTGTAGGCCACGCCTAATTTGTCACGAGAAAGACCATCGGTGGCATCGGCAGTGATGAGGGTGTAGGTGCCCGCCACATTTCGAATCCCACGCTGAGTCGCCAAGACTTCCATTCGCTGACCATTGAATTGAATCAGCATCTCTGGATTAACCACGGCCCTTAACGGGGCGGGTGCATTGGGCAACAAAATTTGCGCATGACCCATGAGTGCAAGCAGGCACACGCACAAGCTAATGAAGATTTTTTTCATATGGAAACTCAATGGCCTGTCAAGATGAGAGATTGCGTGTCGGTAGACAAGAAACTTGTTCGTGAGCCAATCGACGTTGGGCAAAAGTCATAAAACTTCAGTTGCCATGTGCCCGCCGTACTCTCGCCATAAAACGCATTGCTCAGAATACGCGAGTTGGTAATGGATTGTTGCGGCACCCCGTTGTTGGAATAACCGTTCAGGGCGTGCATCAAAATAGATTTGGTGCCGCTGGGCGAGGTCAACTCGATCTGATTACAGAGGAGGCCAGGACTGTCGTTCAAGTTCAAAATCACCATGGCATGTTCAACCTTTGTAAATGATGGGGCCATCGTGAAATTCAAAGTGGAGCCCACAGTGCTGTATTGCGGCACGTTTTCCGTGCTTGAAAAATTCAAGTTCGCACTTGCAGTTTGCATGGTTGGCAAATAGTTGACATAGGTTTTAGCCTCACTCACCGCCGCCGCCGCGTCAACGGCGCCAAACCCATACCAATTGGAGAACCAATAACCCGCAGCATTTCTGACCCACCCTAAGTCCAAGGTAACAGGCGTGCCGGAAATGAGCCCGCTCGTTGTGACGCCCACGCGACTGGCGTCTGTTTTTTTCGCAGTCTTTGCAAGAATGTATTTGACGTCCCTGTATCCCAGGTTGGGGTTGGCTTGAAGCATCAGTGCAATCACGCCGGAAAGATTGGGCGCAGCAGAGCTGGTGCCATTCATGACGGCGGTGTATTGACATTGGGCCGACTGAGCATTTGCGCCTAATGCGTCTAACGCATTGCGGCGATTTGAATAATTGCCGCATCCAGTTCGACTCGCCGTAATGATGGCGGGTTCTAGAGAGTCGCCACTGGCACCCGGCACATAGTTTGAATCCATGCCAAACTCACCGCCCGGTGCGGCAACCCACAGGGATGAGCCGGCATTGCTGTAGCTTGATTTGGTGCCATCGGCGGCAATGGCACCCACCACGATAGGCAGGGTACCGTCTCTTCGAGTGTCACTTGAAGAGCTGCCGCAGCTCACACCGTAAGCCTTGGCTTGCGTGCACACGGAGGGAACACTGCCAAAGCTTGAAAAACTATTGCCAGCCGATTGAACCAAGATGGCCCCTTTCCCACCTCTGAGCGTTAAGGCATTGGCATTGATGGCGTTGTAACTGTTGACTTGGGGCGGCAGTTGTGAGGAGGATGAGCCAAAACTTTCGTTGAAGATATCAACATCGGAGGAGTAAGCAGCCCCTCCCAGCGCATAACCAAAATTGGCCAAAGTACCAGCCCCACTCGCCAACAGGTTGTACCCCCTTAGCGTCGCCTCATAGGCAACCCCTCGACCACCTTTGCCATTGAATGCGGCAGAAGCAACAATGCCTGCAACCGCAGTGCCATGGTCAAAGCCCGAAACAGTAGGCGTAGGGTCATTGCTGCCATTGAGGAAGTTAAACGATTTAGCGGCGTCTACATTGGGCGCCAAATCTTCATGCGCTATCTCAAGACCACTGTCCACCACGGCCACTTTGATCCCCCGGCCGGTGTAGCCATCGCGCCAAGCAGCCGCAACATTCATGTCGTTGCCAGAGAGTGGAAGCACTGAGGCAAAAGAAGAGGCACCGAGATTCTGCAAATGCCACTGATTTGAAATCAGCGGGTCTGTTTTCAGCGTGATGGTGACGGTAACGTTGGCACTTAGACTGCCGTTGGAAATACCCACCAAAACCACGTCTTGTGTTCGCGTGGTGTGGCCTGGCACGGTGTAAGTAAATGCACCTGAACTGGTATGAACCAAGGCGCTTCCGGCGGCACCGTCTTGAACGATGCTGTAGGTGATAGACAAGCCTTGAGGGTCGGCGGCAGAGATATTGCTCGACACAGTGGACGACGCGACCCCCATCACATTCAAACTCAGATCAAGATTGGGCCCGGTGGGTGGAAGCGCATTGATGGTCAAGTTCAAACTGTTGCTGGTGAGCCCTAAATAAGAGCCCAAGAAAGAGATCATTCCCGGGGAGGTGCCCGTCACGCTGGCACTATTCCGGGCTTGATCAACTGCAATGGACGCCATGCCGTTATTGCTGACGGTGCTGACCACCCAGTTCACCAAAGACGAAACGACTTGCGTGGTTCTGTTTGACAGATTCAGAATGGCTTGTACCCATGTCGATGCATTTTGATAAATGCTCTGAAGACCATTCGTGACATAAGAAATGACGATGTTGACGGGGGTGGGTGCCAAAATGGTTTCACTGAAAGTACCGACGATGGCTGCCTCGGTACCAGGCGGCAAATAAGTTGCGGTGACATTGGCAACGCCCTGAACCAGTCCGGTCACCACCCCGCTGGCATTGACTGTGAAAATACTTGTATTGGCAGAGGCCCAAGTCACCCGTTGGGTCAGCTCGATTGTGGCGCCATCGCTGAAAATGCCGGTCGCCTTGAGTGCATCTGTAAAGCCGGCGGCTGGACTGGCGGTGTTGGTGATGCTGACCCTTTGTAGAACCGGATCTGTGATGTTTTGAAGCAAGTTGCCTTGGACGGCGGTTGATTTGCCTTGTGGCGTCAAAGAGGCCATCACCATCGCGGCACCTTTTTTTCTTCCAAGCGCCAGGCCCGAGGCGTCAACCATGATCAAAGACGTGTCAGCAGAAGACCAAGTGACCACGTTGCTCAGATCTCTTTCGCTGCCATCGCTGTAAAAACCGATGGCGGTCATTTGTGCGGTTAAACCGGCGGGCATGTTGTTGGCAGAAGACGTCACGCTGATGCTGTTCAGAACAGCGGGTGAGCCGGCCGTGATGACGCCGCAACTTAAGTCAACGACACCCGATGCAAGTTGGCGGTCTAAGTAGCTTTTGGCTTGTACGGGCGTTACCATGGCTTTCCCTGCAAGAGACAAGCTACTTTCAAGCTCAGTTTGGGAAATGGCGCCACGGCTAGAGGTCAACTGGCTTGTAGGTGCGTTGGCCAAAGAGGAGCGGGTCGCAGAAGAGATCACAAGTTTGCCGGCCGATGTGCCTGCGTTCACACTTTGCAAAAACTGTGAGATGGCCAGAACAGAAGGAACCCCCGTCGCAGATCTGACGACTTGCGCAATATCTTGCGGCGCTATTTTTCCGTTGCACGGAATCGAGGTCGCATTGCCAAGAGTGATGTTGCCGACACTGAACAGACAAACTTGGCTAGCTCGGTAGGAAAACTCGCCAATGTCATTGGTCAGCCCAGACAGTGCGTTGGCGCCAGACCCACAGGAATAACTTAAGCCTGCGACGGGTTCGCCTACAAATTGACCTGTGCGTTGTGGGTCATTGTCGCCGCCTTTGCAGGCGGTCAGGACAAGGACCAAAAGAAGGGCACAGATGTATTTCATGAATGACATCAAGTTTAAGGCGGCGTGATTAGGGCTCGATTAAGGCATCCTAGACTTTAAAACGACAAAATTATCAAAAATAGTTGTATATCCTTTAATATTCTAGCCATCGACTACAGGTTGAATATGAAATATCTCAAACGCAGTGCTATTGGAACTTTGTTGGTTTCCATGGCTGTTTCACTAACTGCTTGCGTCAGCACCGATGGCGTTTCAGTACCCGTCAGCTTCCCCGCCGCTCCCCAATACAAACTTAAATCTGCCGCGCATTGGCAGTTGATTGCTGAAGATGTTGCGGGTCAAATGAAGCAGTCGCTGATGGTACAAGACCAATTGCAAGCCACTATTTACTTGGAAGAGCCTGCTCAGCCAACTGCCTTCGAGAGAAGCTTATTGCCCATGCTCAGGGCAGGATTGCTTTCGCAGGGGCTCAAGGTCAGCACAAGGCCTCAAGATGCGGCGGTTCTCAAAGTTCAGGTGAACAAGGTTTCGCATGTTGCAAGCTATAGAGCGGGCACCTTGACCCTGTTAGGCGGTGGCTTACTGGTGTTGCGAGACATCGTTGATTACAACTCCACAATTTTGACCAACGCCGGTGGTGCGTTGGCTGCAATCACGGCTGATGTTGCAATGACCCGCTACAGGCCCCCGCCAGAACTTGAGCTGATCTTGTCTGTCAGTGTGCAAAAAGAGGGGCAATATTTGGCGAGCAGCAATCAAATTTATTACCTCCTCTCAGAGGACCTGAACATGTATCAAAATTTGCCACCCCCGCCGCCCTCAACAAGTCGAGACTTCCCGGTCAAGGGTGCGGGAGATGCTAAATGAGTGCGCTTTGGAAATCGATGCTGCTTATCGCGGCAGTTTGCTTGGCAGGATGTGCCAATCAACCGGAAGCCTTGGCCGGTAGCGAAGCGCAAAATCCGTTGATCTCAAGCAGTTACGCAGCAGCAGACAGACTTCTAACGTCGGCGGCCAAACAAGAGTTGCTAGGTAAAGACAAGCGTGTCTTGGTGGCATCGTGGGTCGATGTTAATCAAGTTTCACGATCGAGTATTTTCGGCAAGATGATGGCCGAGCAGTTGGCCAGTCGTTTGGTTCAACAAGGCGTTGCCGTGATGGAAGTTAAGTTACGCACAAGTCTTTTCATCACAGAAAAGGGCGGCGAGATGTTGCTCTCGCGCGAGATTAAAGAAATCAGCCAAAAACACAACGCTGAGGCTGTCATTGTGGGTACTTATGCAGATGCAGGCAGTTCAGGCGTTTATGTCACCGTCAAGCTGGTTCGCGCAGTGGATGGGCTGGTATTAAGCGCGACAAACTTCATGGTGGACCGCAAGTTAGTGGGCAGCATCATCAACCAATAACTTTGAAAGCCCTGCGATGCAAAAACTGGCTGCAATCACTTTATGTTGTGCCGGTTTTTTGGCGGCATGCGTGGGGCCTGACTCGACCCCTGCCGCTGGCACGCTTGTCTCAGCCAACTCGGCTTCCTTGGGCATAGGGGATAAAACGCTCGGGACCGCCTTCAAAGCGCCACCCAGTGGTATTGGTGATGGTGATGGATTCTCGCCTCAACCCTTTGTCAACGGTGATGGGAATCCTTCGGTGATGGTTGTTGCACACCACAGCAATAACGGTCTGCACATTGGCGCTTTGGATCTTTATACGGGTGACAGAATTACGCCTTTGACCTTGGGCCCTAACTTCACAACGTCGAATGGTTTTGGTTACGCTCAAGACTCAGCAACAAAACGTTTTTATGTACCAACATCGACAACGGTAGGCGCTTTTACCTACAGTTGTATCAATGGAAATTTCAAGCCAAGCTTGAATGAGCGGCCGACTCTTTGCCAAGAGGTGACGCCGCAATCGGGCACGTTGGCCGGCACGGGCGCCCAATTGACAGCTGACGGGCTCGTCATTGACCGAGGCTTCATTTATGGCGCAGCGGGCACCTCCAATGGCCAACTGTTGGTGACTTGCGCCAGTGTGACCAACATCAATTGCACCGGGTATCCCAAGACACTGGCAACTGACTATCAACCGGGCCGTAACAACGTTCGTGTGCAAGACTTAGGCGGTGGAAAATTCGCCGTTGGCTTTAACCGCGTAGCCACATCCATTTCTACTTTGTCCGCCATTTGTTTCGACATTGCCAGCCAAACCCAGTGCGGGAGGGTAGATAGCCTTGCATCAGGGCTGACCTCTCAACCTCTCGGGCTTTATAACGTCAATACCCTTCAGGGGTTCTGCGCTTTCAGCATTGAAGCCATGACGGGAACGGCCTGTATAGATTTTGCGAGCCAAGTGCGGGCAGTCAATCTGACGACGCCAAATATGTCTTCGCCCATGTATGGGACGGTGACGAACATGCCCGGTACGGGCAAGTACATTCTCACCTCTTTGGGTGGCAGTAGGATTGAGTGCATCGACATGGCGCAAGCTGGTGCTAGTTGCGGCAGTAAGGCCATTTTTACAGGCACATCCCAGCCTCCCTATGGCTCGGCATTCCATCTCAACACAAGCACGGGTGACATGTGCTTATTGACCTATAACGATTCCAAACAACTGGGTATCTTCAGAGCAAACACCACAACCGGTGGATTGGTCGAGGATTTGCGTTGTTTTGCACCAGGCGGCGTGTCTGCTACTTGGCGTGTTGAAAATCCAGTGCCTAAAGTTTGTAGCCGCGGCGCGGGAACACGCTGGGAATCAGCCACCATCACCATGGGTCCTTTAACCTTGGATGATGCCGTGACGGCAGAAATCTACGGGGGAGACATCACTGTTTTGAATGCCAGCACCGGCCTATCTTTAGGCCGCCAAGTCTTTTCGCAGACCGGTGCTCCTATGACGGTCTCTTTGGCAGGACTAAGCGTTAACTATGACACCAACCCTTCCATTGACATTCAAATCCGAGTGCTTCAAAGCAATGGCAATAACTTGCGCGCAGGCTACAAAATTACAGCGCAGTTGGATGTGAAATTGATTTGTGGTGCATGATTTTTTCCGACACCCGCCCTTTAACTTCATACTTTTTTTCGATCATCAAAAGGCCGTCGGTATTGAACAGCCTCCGCAATGTGAGCGGTTTCAATCGCATTGGCGTTGGCCAGATCTGCAATGGTTCTGGCAACTTTCAAGACCCGATGGGTGCTGCGCCCACTCCAACCAAAATGTGACGCAACCTGGGTGAGGTAGGTCAACGCATGGGGGGCCAGTGAACAATGTTGGTCTAGCAGAGCGCCGCTGAGGGATTGATTGTTTGAGCCTTGCCTGGCAATTGCCTTGGCATGTGCATGCAGACATCTGCTGCGAATGCTGGAAGTGCTCTCACCAGCTGCTGCATGAAGGAGTAGCGAGGAATTTTGGCTGGGTACCTCGATGTGCAAATCAATTCTGTCGAGCAAGGGCCCGCTGATTTTGCTGATGTACCGATGAATTTGATCTGGGGTGCATCTGCACACGGGGCCCTCTTGTCCAGCCACCCTGCTTTGGCCCGCGTAACCACAGGGGCAAGGGTTCATGGCGGCAAGCAACTGAAACCGCGCGGGAAATTCTGAACGCATGGCGGCGCGAGAGATCGTGACAGTGCCCGACTCCAGCGGTTCACGCAGCGCCTCCAAAGCGGCTCTTGGAAACTCCGGCAGCTCATCTAAAAATAAAACGCCGTGATGCGCCAATGAAATTTCGCCGGGACGGGGCGGCGACCCACCCCCCACCAGCGCAACGGCGCTGGCGGTGTGATGTGGATGCCGAGTCGGCCTTCGCCACCATTGTGAAAAATTAAACCGACCCGCCAGACTTGCAATGGCCGCCGCTTCAAGGGCCTCGTTGATATTCAGCGGGGCCAGCAATCCCGCGAACCGATGGGCCAGCATGGACTTGCCTGAGCCCGGCGGCCCCACCATCAACAAACTGTGACCGCCAGCGGCTGCAATTTCCATGACTCGTTTGGCACCGACTTGCCCTTTCACATCGGCCAAATCGGTTTCTTGAGGGTCGGCCCGATAGGGCAATGCGCCGCTGGCCATTCGTGTCCAGCCCTGCCCATCCAGTAGGGGTGAGGCTTCTTTTTCAGGCTCCAGCTTTGCAAATTGGTTTGCAACGTCTTTTAAATGAACGGCTCTGTAAATACAGATGTTGGGCACCAGTGCGGCTTCTTCAGCGCTTTCAGGCGGAAGGACCAGAGACCTTGCCTTGGCTTGTTGGTAAAGCGCAAGTCCCATGACCAAAGCGCCCTTGACAGGCCTTAAGGCGCCCGACAAAGAAAGCTCGCCAGCAAATTCAAACTCATGCAAGCGATGCCCTTCAATTTGCCCGCTGGCAGCCAAGATGCCCAGTGCAATGGGCAAGTCAAAACGACCAGAGTCTTTGGGCAGGTCGGCCGGCGCCAAGTTAACGGTAATGCGCTGGTTGCTTGGAAACTCAAAGCCAGAGTTTTGCAGGGCCGAGCGCACCCTCTCTCGGGCTTCTTTGACCTCGACATCGGCCAGCCCCACCAACGTGAAGCTAGGCAGTCCATTGGACAAGTGCACCTCCACGGTGACCAGGGGGGATTGAAGGCCAAGCAAAGCTCGGCTTTGCACCAAAGACAAACGCACATTGACTCCTTGCACCAATTGGGTGCAGTATTCGTAAGGCTTTTTATAAGCCAGGCTCAGTGGGGTGCAAATGTCATTGGACCACCGATGTCTTCAAAATTAGTATTTCAGAGTGATGACAATGACTTGCACTGATGCAGTGCAGCATTGGCATGCTAAATGCTAAGAAGTACCCGTCTTTTCTCATTTAAACGGAGTTATCTATGAAAAAAATCATTTCCCCCTTGATGTTCGCCATGTCTTTGGCTGTTGCCGGCAGTGCTTTGGCCCAAACGGCGCCTGCTGCGCCTGAGTCAACTTTGTCTTTCAATGTGGGTGCGGTGAGTGAATACCGTTACCGCGGGCTGTCACAAAGCCGTTTGGACCCTGCTTTGCAAGGCGGTGCAGATTACGCGGACAAGAGCGGTGCTTACATTGGCGTTTGGGGCTCGAGCATCAAGTGGATTAAAGATGCGGGCGGCAAGGCACAAACCGAAGTCGACATTTATGGCGGCTACAAATTCACTGTGGGTGATATCGGTTATGACCTAGGCTTCTTGCGTTATGAATACTCAGGTAACGCTTTGGGCAGCGTAACCGGTTTAGCAAATGCCAATACCAATGAGCTCTACGGTGCAGTCACTGTTGGCCCAACCACTGTTAAATACTCAAGAAGTACGGGCAACTTGTTTGGTACTGTGGGTAGCAAGGGCAGCACTTATTTAGATTTCTCAGCCACCTTCGATTTGGGTGACGGCTATTCTTTTGTGCCACACCTCGGGTACCAAAATGTGAAGGGCAGCAGCAGCAGCCTACTGACGTACATGGACTACTCATTGACCTTAGGTAAAGACTTGGGCAACGGATTGTCTGTAACAGCCGCTTTGATTGGCACCGATGCCAAAACAGACGCTTATTACTACACACCTAGCCCCTCTGCTGCACACAAACAACTCGGCAAAGCCGGCTTAGTCGTTGGCCTCAAGTACGCGTTCTAAACATTACCAATTCAAAGGAGCCATCATGAAACTGGTGACCGCCGTCATTAAACCCTTCAAGCTGGACGAGGTGCGTGAAGCCCTCTCAGCCATCGGTGTGCAAGGCATTACTGTGACCGAAGTCAAAGGCTTTGGTCGCCAAAAGGGACATACCGAACTTTATCGCGGTGCCGAATATGTGGTCGATTTCTTGCCCAAGGTCAAGATTGAAGCCGCTGTTGCGTCCGATCAGGTTGAACGCGTGATCGAAGCCATTGAAGCCGGTGCACGCACCGGCAAGATTGGCGACGGCAAAGTGTTTGTTTACGACTTGGAACAAGTCGTGCGCATTCGTACCGGTGAAACTGGGGCTGATGCCCTTTGATGTCCCAGAAAGAGAGATCAGAATGAAAAAACTATTTGCCTCCCTCGCGTTGGGCTTAAGCTTGTGTTTTGGCGGTGCCGCTTTTGCACAGACTGCACCCGCTGCGGAAGCCAAAGTGGAAGCCAAGGCCGAGGCCAAAGCTGAAGCTGCGACACCCGCTACTGCCCCAGCAGCATCCGCTGCTGCCGAAGCTGCGCCCGCTCTTGTTCCTAACAAGGGCGACACCGCCTGGATGATGGTGTCCACCATCTTGGTGATCATGATGGTGGTCCCTGGCTTGGCCTTGTTCTACGGCGGCTTGGTTCGCAGCAAGAACATGCTGTCTGTGCTCATGCAAGTGATGGTCACGTTCTCATTGGTCACAGTTTTGTGGTTCATCTATGGCTACAGCTTGGCATTCACCGAAGGCAACGCTTACATTGGTGGACTTGACCGCTTGTTCATGAAGGGCATCTGGGACAACGCTGCAGGCACTTTTGCCAATGCCGCAACTTTCAGTAAAGGTGTGGTTATTCCTGAAATCACCTTCGCAGGCTTCCAAGCAACTTTCGCTGGCATCACCTGTGCCTTGATCGTGGGCGCCTTTGCAGAGCGCATCAAGTTCTCTGCAGTCTTGCTCTTCATGACGTTGTGGTTCACGTTCAGCTACTTGCCCATTGCGCACATGGTGTGGTTCTGGATGGGTCCTGACGCTTACACAGCCAAGGAAGTTGTCGATGAAATGAACGGCAAGGCCGGCATGATCTGGCAGTGGGGTGCACTCGACTTCGCTGGCGGTACCGTGGTTCACATCAATGCCGCCGTGGCTGGCTTGGTCGGCGCCTTCATGATTGGCAAGCGCATTGGTTATGGCCGCGAAGCCATGACACCTCACTCTTTGACATTGACCATGGTCGGTGCT